>ERZ791608.301-NODE-301-length-28300-cov-8.657816_pt1 | contig 28300 bp, 20 predicted proteins | sample MGYA00510276_ERZ791608 | MGnify/ENA primary metagenome ERZ791608 (study PRJEB30046, sample SAMN00791908) | human gut metagenome | study: EMG produced TPA metagenomics assembly of the A metagenome-wide association study of gut microbiota in type 2...
CCAGCCAGAAGGGTGGCGTGGGAAAATCCGTCTTTACGGTACTGCTGGCCAGTGTCCTGCATTACCGCAAAGACGTGCGTGTGGCGGTTGTGGACTGTGACTCCCCGCAGCACAGCATCGCCCTGATGCGTGAGAGGGACATGGAGAATGTCATGAAAAATGACGACCTGAAGGTGAACCTGTACCGGCAGTACGAAAGAATCCGTAAGCCTGCCTATCCGGTCATCAAAAGCGACCCGGAAAAGGGGGTGGAAGACCTGCGGCGTTATATGGACGAAAAAGGGGAGACTTTCGATATCGTGCTCTTCGACCTTCCCGGAACGCTCCGCAGCGAGGGGGTGGTTCATACCGTTGCCGCGATGGACTATATCTTTGTCCCGCTCAAGGCGGACAATATCGTCATGCAGAGTTCCCTGCAGTTTACCAAGGTGCTGGAAGAGGAGCTGATCGCCAAGGGGAACTGCAACTTGAAAGGAATCCGGCTGTTCTGGAACATGGTGGATAGAAGGGGACGGAAGAATTTGTATGATGCCTGGAACCGGGTCATCCACAGGATGGGGCTGCGGCTGCTGTCCTCACACATTCCGAACACCCTCCGCTACAACAAGGAGGCGGACCCTGTCTGTAAGGGTGTCTTTCGTTCCACGCTGTTTCCACCCGATCCCCGTCAGGAGAAAGACTCCGGCCTTCCTGAACTGGTGGAGGAGATATGCCATGCCATCGGTCTGGAGGAATCCGATACCGAGCGGTAGCGGATGATAGGATACAGACACCTTGAATAAGGGCTTTTAGCCTAAGATAAAGTAAGATAATTGCATGATAATAAGTTTTTTACAGATGTGACTTCTCCTATAAAAGCATTACCTTAGTAGTGTAATGTGCGCCAAGAGGTCACACAAGTAATTGTTCAGCATCGTGTCTGAACCTATTGTTCCATCAATAGTAGCCTGAAGAGGCGTACGTGACTGGCAACGGTCGGGTGCGAAGCCCTCTTGACAACGACGTTCCAACCTAAGCATCATAGGCGAAGAATGTCAAAGCTGACTGATATGAGTAACCTAAGTGAATCGCCGTACCATCGTGACTATGAATTAGCTCACGGATATTTATGGGCCATTCCAAAAGGCAAGCAGTCAGGATAGTACGCTGTTACATCGTGCTACACGGATGTCGCACTGCTGGTGGATAGGCGGAGTCTAAGTCGGTCGTCAGTTATTTGTGCGAAACTTGGTAAGCCCGTATCTCTCCCGTCAGCCAATAACCGATGGGTGGCCAATTGTAAGAGCGGCCGAATGAGGTGCGGGTAAAGGATTGTGGAGAAAGCGAATGCCATGGTGTAATGCCCTGGATAAAGGTTTCAACGTCACCCTACGCGAAAGCGGGCAGACTTCCACAGGGTAATTCTTTGTGAAACGAATTGTAGAACTTCAAGTATAAAGAAACAGCAAAGGAACAAGGCGCAAGCCGAGTGTGCATCTTCAGCCGGACGCAAAACCGTGTGGAAAGGAATAGACTTCGCACGATGCGAACGTAAGGTATCAATCGTTCACTGACTGCTATGTTCGGTATTAATGCAGACTGAATCCTTAATCATTTATCCAAACTCTTGAAATATCAAAGCCTGATTTAAGTGCAGATAACTGATAGAGTTTGGATAAATGGAAAGTTTGAATAAAATACATTATTATCAATTTCTACAGATATTTTTCCTTGCGCTCACACCCCACTGCATATTTGAGAAAACAGAATGATTTAACATACTATTTTTCATATCCAATCTTTTTTAATACTCCCCATGATAATACTCACTATAAAAAGTCCAATCGAATAATTTTACGCGGTGATAAATGAAATTAATAGAAAGCGATTACCTTTGAAGAAAAAGTCTGTAATTTGGTCAAGAGAAAAGTACAATAGGTCAAAACATGGATATTATAATTCGCTTTATTTGCACTACCATTTTAAATCTAATTGTATTAATCCTTATTATAAACTTTAATATCTGCACTATGAAGAGAAAAGTACTATTAAGCACATTGTTTCTAATACTACATTTCACTGTAGCATTAGCACAGCAAGTAACTATTTCAGGGCAAGTGTTGGATGAGAAGAGTGAACCTCTTATCGGTGCCACGATAAATATCGAAGGTACCACCAATGCAGTAATCACCGATTTAGAAGGAAAGTTCACGATAAAAGTACTTCCTTCTGAAAAACTGGTCATCAGTTATCTGGGATATAAGCCCAAAACTATCACTATCGGAAAGAACCGAAGATTTGATATCATTCTAGACCCTTCAGTCACAGAGATGGATGAGGTGGTTGTTGTAGGCTATGGTAGCCAGCGAAAAAGTGATATTGCAACCGCCGTTGCTTCTGTGAATATAAAAGATATTGTAAACAGTAGTTCTACGCAGACGTTGCAAGCACTACAAGGCAAAATCAGCGGAGTACAGATTATCCCCACAGACGGTTCATTGTCAAGCGGAATGACTTTCAGAATCAGAGGTGTCAACTCCGTCACAGGAGGAACCCAGCCTCTCTTCGTCATTGATGGTGTACCAATGCCTACTCAACAGATCACCAATGAAGATACCGAAACGGTAAACAATCCTCTGCTGGGACTGAATCCAAATGATATTGAATCCAATTTGAATTATTGGAATCCTCGTCCTATCAAAAAGGATAATCCATATTTGACCGTCCAAAGGAAGCTCTCTCCACAGACTGTGGAGGATTTCGCCAATAGACTGTTCATCTACCAGGTAGGAAAAAACAATCATATCGGCTTTCCATTCCGCAAACCCTCCCAGATGGAAATCCTTAACTTTGAAATGAGGAACTATTTTGCAGAGACCAATACCAATTATAAAGCCTTTGCCACGGGTGGTGACAAGGCACAAAGCTGTTGGATGGCCAATTTTGTTCCTTTTGACAAGGTTACAGACATATATCTCTTTGAATCCGCTATTGACGCAATGAGTTTCTACGAAATAAACCATTATACTAAAGAAACCACATGCGCATTCATAAGCACGGGGGGATATGTCACCAAATCCCAAATAGAGAATATAAGCCGTATATTCCCATCTGATAAGGTAAAGTGGAATTGTTGCTATGACAATGATGCCAGCGGTAATGGTTTTGACATCACCACAGCATATTATCTCAAAGGTGAGGAATGTAAAGCTTTTGCAAGGACCAACACTGGAGACACATATAAGACCATCTATTTAAGTTTCCCGGATGGAAACACACAGACCTTCAAAGAAGATGCATTTTCCTCCGGCGAGTATCTTAAACAACATGGTATAGACAATGTAAATATCATCAAACCTTCACGGTACAAAGATTGGAATGAGCTTCTTGTCTATTACAAAAGATTTGATTTGAACCTGGGTCCAGGAATGAAATTCATCCCGGCTATCGAAAAGACCATATCCCAACTGAATCTAAGAGGATATGAACAATTGGCCAATAGTATCAGTTCTTCCACAAAAGAACTGGTGGATTCTCTGCTTGAGCAAGCCAATTACTGCATTTCCGCACCTCTTGCCGAGAGCGGCGCTTATACTCTTATGGTAGACTGTAATATCTTCATGGGGCTGGACACGATGGTACCGGTACCAAGCAACTTATATGTTATAGAAAAGTGCACGCAAAAAAAGATATCGGCACATGCCATAAATGAATTTCTTAAAAAAGAATATATAAACATTTTTAGAGACATGAGTTCATCTGATTTCAAAAATTTTCTAGAGAAAGACATCCTAACTTATACAAAGGGTGCTGTAGAAAAGAATTTTGAGAAAGTGATATTGACTTTCGGATGGAGCCTTAAACCTTCAATTCTAAAAAAAAAGAGTTTTGACTTAGAACATGGTATATAGCATAACAATACAGCATGATACCATAATAGTAGCTGTTTCAAGCAGACATGTTGTCACAATTCCTGCCAGGTTTAATGGAATGATTCTCGGGCTTTGGAACTTGATACAGATTTTCGTTGCCTACTGTAATGAGAATCCGAATTGGGTGAGTAATGTCCGGTCACTGTGGGGTGACCGATTCAAATAGGGACAGGTATGGAACGGATGCCTATTCATGCCCCTATTATAGCTGACACATGGACTTTTATACATTCTTGCACTTTTTAAGTGGGTAAAAAAGTACTATTTGTATTTTATACAAAAAATTGTTTGCTTAATGAAATGGAACATACATTGCCAATGATATTTAATACCTATATATAGGTATTAGATGCGTTTTTATACCCAAAAAATGGTATTTTTATAATCTTTTGTAATATCTAATTTTGCGTCCTAAAATAGATCTTTTATCGAAGAGAGATACAGTTTCCTTATATTTGAACTGGGGCTTCTGTAAAGTGCGATAAATATGAGGCTGGAACGGAGCTATCAGAAGAATTTTGGAGAAAATCCGTTTTTTAACTTAGTTAGATCTATCAATGAAAATATAAGTATTTATCTGCGTTGTATTAAGATATAGCATATCAGAACTACAACCATCCCGTTTTTTATTTAGATTTGCAGTTTGCTTTTAATCACTCAAGATCCGTATTACTATGTATGGAACTTAAATAAAGTACTAATATATATTGGATTTTCCTAAATATAATGCAGTTGCTATATTGTTAGACAACAGACGGTTGAGGTCTGTGAGATTATGCAACGGCACCAACAAAAACAACATGTATTTTTAATAATTTTAGTTTTGTTACACACAATGGTTTGTTTTAATTTAAAATTTACATATAATTTTGCATTATTAATAAATATGATGTTACTTATGAAAAAAGGTATTTTGGGGTGTAATATTATATACTTGTTTATACTTATTTGCATAGGAATTGCCCTCCCTATCAAATCGCAAAACAATTACAAAGTAAAACTTACAGGCACTGTTTATGAGTACGACCACAACAACAAGCGTTTGCCTTTAGAATTTGCAGCTGTGTCTATTCCTGAAATTGCACTAGGGACAACCTCTGATGAAAATGGTAGATACATACTGGAAAACGTACCTACTGGTAAAATTCGTATGCAAATTCAATATTTGGGCAAAGTCTCCATTGACACCTTAATAAATGTAAATAAGGATTTGGTTCTTAATTTTACAATGAGGAATGAGGATTTTAAGTTGAAAGAAGTTACAGTAACTGCAACCAACAGCCGTTCAGGCAAATCCACATCTTCTCACATTTCCCGCTCTGCTATGGACCATATGCAAGCGACCAGTTTATATGATGTAATGTCATTGATGCCAGGTGGAATTTCACAGAATCAAGATATGAGTTCGGCACAACAGATTAACATCCGTCAAGTTTCCAGTTCCAGTGGTCCGGAAGCTCCGATGAATGCTATGGGCACCGCAATAATTCGTGATGGTGCCCCCATCTCAAATAATGCTAATCTATCTGCGATGAGCCCTACGGTATTAAGTGGTACGGAAACACCCGCTTCATTGGCCGGAGGTGCCTCGCCGGCTGGTGGAACCGATGTTCGTAGTATTTCTACTGAAAATATAGAGTCTATACAAATCGTTCGTGGTATCCCTTCTGTTGAATATGGTGATCTGACCTCAGGAGCAGTAATTATTAATACAAAAGCTGGTCGTGAGCCGCTACGTGTCAAAGCAAAAGCCAATCCCAATATCTATCAGGTGTCTATGGGAACCGGTTTTGAACTTGGAAAAAAGAAAGGCGCTTTAAATGTAAGTGCAGATTATGCTTATAATACGAATAATCCAATATCCAGTTACCAGCACTATCAGCGTGCCACAACAAAGTTGCTCTATTCAAATACTTTCTTTAATAATAAGTTACGTACCAATTCCAGCTTTGATTTTATTTATGGTAAGGATCAACGTGAACGTAATCCTGATGATGAACAAACTAAAACAGCTTCGGAAGGCCGCGATATAGGTTTTACTTTGAATACCAATGGTACATGGAATATAAATAAGGGCTGGTTAAAAACACTACGCTATGTATTGTCTGGTACGTATATGGATAAAGACAGTTATTATGAAACCGTATACAGTTCTGCTACATCTCCTTATTCCATGACCACTACAAACGGTGCGGTACTTAGTAACTTTGCAGGTCAGCATATCTATGATGCCAATGGTAATCAAATTACTAATTTTGGACCGGAAGACATAAATCATTATGCTGTTTATCTACCAAGCAGCTATTTGGGACACTATGAGATCGATAGTCGTGAAGTTAATTTGTTTGCTAAAGTGACGAGTTCTCTATTCAAGGCGAGCGGTCATGTAAACAACCGCATCTTGATTGGTGCGGATTTCCGGAGTGACGGTAACGTTGGTAAAGGAAAAACTTATGACCCAAGTACTCCTCCTTATCGTAGTCAATACGGTCATAATTCATCTTTCCGTCCACGTAACTATAAGGATATTCCTTTCATTAACCAATTTGGTGCATATGTGGAAGATAATTTCAAATGGTCCATAAGCGGTACGCATGATTTGAACATTCAGGCTGGTGTGCGTTATGATCATACCTCAGTAGTAGGAGGCATTTTCTCGCCACGTGTAAATGCATCCATTGATTTGATTCCGAATCTATTAAGTCTTCAGGGAGGTTACGGTATTGCTGCAAAGATGCCTTCTCTTCTCTATTTATATCCAGAAAATGCATATTTTGAATATATCAATATAAATGAGCTTACCAATGAAAATATTCCGGAAAGCCAGCGCTTGTTTATGACTACCACAGAAGTTCGGCAAGTAGATAACTCAGATTTGAAGATTGCCCAAAATCATAAAGCAGAAGTCGGTTTTAATTTACGAGTGGGTAAAACCAATCTGAATGTAATAGCTTATAAGGAGCGTCTGAAGGATGGTTATGTAATGAGCCAAACCTTCAACACCTTCAATACATTTATCTACAATGAATACCAGCGCACAGAAAACGGGATAGAGCTTAGTAGTAGCCTACCGGTATTGTCTACTTATGCAAAACCAACTAATAATTTAAATATAGAAACTAAAGGTTTAGAATTTGATTTGAATATCGGACGTATTGATGCTATCCGTACGGCCTTCCAAATAAATGGCTCATGGATGCGTACTAAGAGTTGGCGTCAGGGTTATAGCTTCTATGACAATAGCGAAGATGCTGCTTCAGCCCGTAAACCGGTGGCCATTTATTCTCAAGAAGGCAATGCAAGTTACAAACAACAATTTGTAACGACTTTACGTGCCACTCACAATATCCCGCGTATCGGTTTTGTTGTTACGATGACAGCACAAGCTATTTGGCAGCAGTCTAATTGGAATACATTTGGAAACGATTCTATACCTGTGGGCTATTTAGCATTGGAAGATGCGTCTGTAAATATGTTTCCCAAGGGGAAATATACCACTACCCAGCAAGTAAAGGATGCAGGATATGGATATATGTTGAATAATGTAAGTCATAATAATGCTATAAAAGAATCATACAGTCCTTATTTTTGTTTTAACTTGAATGTAACTAAAGAAATTAGCAATATGCTACGTGTTTCTTTCTTTGCCAACAATATGTTCAGAAGTTATCCGCGCAGAGAATCCAAACGTAATCCGGGTTCATATATTCAATTGAATAACCGATTTTTCTTTGGGCTGGAATTATCACTCACTTTATAATGTTTAGGAAGTTATGAAAAAATATTTAATATATTTGTTTACATTGGCAAGTACCCTTTTGATAGGATGCGATTCGTTCAGGGACATGTCTGGCACAGCAGAAGTGAATCCTATCACAGTGGATGTATATTTGGATATTACCGTTGAAAATATATCCACACTGAAAGATCTGACTGTAAAGTTCGACAATTACGATGAAGATTTACATTATGTAAAAGAAGTAACTGATAATAGTGTGAAAGTTGACGGAATTATCCCCGGAATTTATTCGGTAACAGTATCCGGTACAGCGATCGATACAGAAAACAATGAATACTACATCAATGGCAATTCTGTAAATGCGGCATTATTTAAGCATGGTAGCGCATTGAATATTGAAGTACAAGGGCTTAAAGTGAGCCCATTAATATTCAAGGAGATTTATTATTGCGGTAGCCGTCCGGAAAAAGGAGGAGTCTATTTCCGAGACCAGTTCTATGAGATATACAATAACTCTGCTGACATTTTGTATTTGGACGGTATTTATTTCGCAAATTTAACTCCGGGTACAGCTACCACTAAATTACCTATTTGGCCGGAAGCGGACGGTAATAATTATGCATATGGAGAACGTGTGTGGAAATTTCCAGGAAATGGAACCGAATATCCGTTAGCGCCAGGTGAATCTTGCATCATTTCTCAATTTGCCGCTAACCATCAGTTGGACATCTATAACCCTCAAAGTCCTATAGACGGCAGTAGTTCTGAGTTTGAGTTTAATATGAATAATCCAAACTTCCCTGACCAGGCAGCTTATGATATGCAACATGTTTTCTACCAAGGAAAAGCAGAGATGGGAAGTATACCACAATATTTGACATCCGTATTCGGAGGTGCTTATGTGATTTTTCGTGTTCCTGAAGGAGAAGCTTGGGATCCGGTCAACGATGAAAATATGAAGACAACAGATCTTAGCAAACCGAACAGCAATGTTTATTATGCAAAAATACCTATTAAATATGTATTGGATGCTGTTGAAGCAGTAAACAATGAGTCAAAGATGAATGCAAAACGTGTCCCCGGTGTACTTGATGCAGGTATTACTTGGGTAGGAGCTACTTATTGCGGTTTAGGTATTGCTCGCAAATTGTCCACAGACGAAGAAGGTAATCCTATTATTCGCGAAGAAACAGGTACATATATATATCAGGATACAAACAACAGTACGGATGACTTTGAACGTGGCGTTGTTCCTGTAATGCGTCGTAATGGAGCAAAAATGCCTTCATGGAATCACACATTGTAATAATTAACTAAAAAGACAGAACAATGAAAAAACAATATATGAACTATATGAAAAGCTGCCTGCTGGTAATGATAGCCTGCCTTGTAAGTATGGTGGGAGCGGCACAGGGCTTCTCTCCCGCCGCTATGGAACAATTGAAAACAAGACGACTATGGTCTCATTCACAGAATGCTGCCGGTATGCCATTCGATGATATTCAGAATTATTCGAATGTTATATTGGGATATGACTTACAGGACGGAAACTATTGCCGTCCGCAAGAGGGGCAGAAAGAGGCTATCGTAGGTGTATCCAGTGAAGGCTTTATCAATCTGAAAAATGCATATGTGTGGGGAGCATTTAATTTTGCACAAAAAAATCTGACAGATGCCGGATATAACGCCTCCATTGCCGATCCATTCAGGGGAATGCCTTACTATGTCGCAGACCAGCACTTAAGCAAATGGAGAAATCAATATTACGATCTGAAGTTTCGTGCAGCTACTCCTTTACTTGGTAATCATTGGGCATTGGGGTTGGAAGGTAATTATGTAGCTACATTAGCTGCCAAACAGCGCGACCCGCGTGTGGATACCCGTTTTTATACGCTGGGACTGACGCCGGGGATTACTTACAAGTTGAATAATTCACACAAGTTTGGTGCAAGTTTCAAGTATAGTTCTATCAAGGAAGACTCAAGAATGAGTAATGTCAACTCTTATGTGGATCAGGACTATTATATATTATACGGTTTGGGAACAGCCATAAAAGGAATAGGCAGCGGTGTAACCAGCAATTATATTGGAGACCATTTCGGTGGAGCTCTCCAGTACAACTTCAGTATGCCCTCTTTCAATTTACTGCTTGAGGGCAGTTACGATGTAAAAGCGGAAACTGTTCAGCAGAGCTATACGACTCCTAAAAAAATAGCCGGTGTAAAAGATAAAACTGCTCATGTTTCTTTAACGATGATTCAGGAAGGAAAGGACTATACCAATTATATGAGAACCACATATACAAATCGTAACATCGATGGTATTCAGTATATTTCTCAACGCGATAACTCTGAATCACAAAGTGGCTGGGTGGAATTATATAATAACATCCGTTCTACGTACAAGGCACAAACCGCTTCTCTTAATTATGCATTAAGCAGAAACCGCGGGAATGAATATAGTTGGAAAGCAGAATTAAATGTGAATTATACCAAGCAAGACGATGAATATTTAATGCCTAATTCTGTACAGAATGCAGAAAATTTATCTTTAGGCTTAGGTGGCAAAAAAAATTTTGTTTTAGGCAATAGTTTGAATCGCAGGCTTTTAATAGATGTTCATGTTGCGTATAACAATAATCTGGGAGGTGAATATGTATATGGTGGCAGCCATGCAGACTATCCAACTGTAACCGAATTACAACAAGGGCTGACTAATTATTATACCTGTGATTACTATCGTATTGGCGGGTCGATAACGTATTCGCAACAAGTCAGAGAAAACAGACGTATGAACTTATTTGCAAAAGTTGTATTCGATCGTGTAAATACCTCTGACTATGATTATGATGGGCGTACTCATTTATCGATAAGTTTAGGATGTAATTTTTAATGCTACATAACGAAATCTATATTACAAAACATGCGTAAATTAATAACTGGAAGTTTGATGCTCTGCAGCATATTATCTCTGCGGGCACAGACATTTGTTAAACCGGCTGTGAAAGTAAAGGACACCTCTTTTGCTGTAATTACAGATAAAGGGACATTTCAGGCTTGTGAAGCCGAGCTTAAAGCCTATCAGGAGATTCTAGGAATGGAAGGGTTGCCTACGTTCATCGTATACAATGAATGGAATAAACCGGAAGATGTAAAGAAAGTTATTGTTAAGCTCTACAAAAAGGATAAATTGGAAGGAGTGGTATTTGTCGGTGATATCCCTATTCCAATGCTCCGCAAAGCCCAGCATATGACTTCCGCTTTTAAAATGGATGAGAAAAACAATGACTGGAGAGATTCTTCAGTGCCCAGCGACCGTTTCTACGATGATTTCGACCTACAATTCGATTTTTTGAAACAGGACAGTGTCGAAAATAATTTCTTCTATTATAATTTGGCTATAAAATCTCCACAGCAAATTCGGTGTGACATATATTCTGCACGTGTCAAAGCTGTTGATAACGGCGAAGAACCGCATGCGCAAATCAGCCGCTATTTTAAAAAAGTGGTGGCTGAGCACCAGATAAACAATAAATTAGACCAATTCTTCTCCTATACAGGTGATGGCTCTTACTCTAACTCATTGACTGCATGGACACCGGAAACCTTTACTATTCGCGAACAAATGCCGGGCGTATTCGATAAAGAGGGACGGGCCCGTTTCATCCGTTATAATTTCAGCGATTATCCCAAGGACGATGTCATTAATATGCTGAAACGCACAGATCTGGACTTGTCTATTTTTCATGAGCATGGTATGCCCGAACGTCAATATCTTTCCGGTAGTCCCGCTACTAATAGGTGGAATGCTCATGTAGATGCAATGAAGTACTATTATCGTGGTTTAGCGCGTAGAAAGCAAAACAACAAAAAGTCTTTCGACGAAATGCTGGATATGATGAAAAACACATACGGTTTGGACACTACTTGGATTGCAGGCTATGATGATCCCAAAGTAATTGCAGAAGATTCTTTACTAGACCTGCGCACCGGTATTATCCTGTCGGAAGTTACAGAGTTTAAGCCTAATAGCCGTATGGTAATTTTCGATGCATGCTATAATGGTGATTTCCGAGAAAAAGATTACATTGCCGGACGTTATATCATGTCGGAAGGAAAATGCGTAACTACTTTTGCCAATTCAGTCAATGTACTGCAAGATAAAATGGCAAACGAGATGCTCGGCCTGTTAGGTATGGGAGCACGAGTGGGGCAATGGGCTAAATTGACGAATATTCTCGAATCGCACATTACCGGTGACCCTACTCTACGTTTTCAATCTATCAATGAGGTAGATGCCAATGCTTTGTTCAAAGAACCATATAGCGAGTCCCGCATGTTGGAGTTATTACAGTCGCCCTATGCCGACATACAGAATTTTGCTTTGCACAACCTTTATCGCAATGACTATCCGGGTATTTCTGATTTATTAAGAAAAACTTTTGAAACTTCCTCGTTCATGATGGTACGTTTCACCTGCTTGGCATTGCTTGAGAAGATTAGTGACAAAAACTTCCGGGAAGTCTTACACTTGGCCATTACGGATTCCTATGAATTTATTCGTCGCACCTCTGTTCGTATGATGCAACATGTGGGACTGAACGAGTATGTTTATCCGCAAATCAAAGCCTATGTAGAAGACAACCTATCCGAGCGTGTGGCATTTAATGTGAGTTTGGGGCTTCAAGTCTTTGATCAGGCAGCCGTACAGGCGGCAATTGATAAAGTAATGGCTGAGACCTATGTGTTGCAAGACAAGGAGGAGATGCGTAAGGTTTTGGAGAATGCCAATAATAGTCGTAGCATGCAAAAAGAGTTATTAAGCAAAGAAACTTCCGAACGTTGGCGCATCCTTTATTGCAATTCTCTGAAAAATCATATGGCACATGCCTGTGTAGACGGCCTCTTGGCTTTACTTACCGACTCCAGTGAAAGTGAAAAGCTAAAAACCTGTTTATTGGAGGCTTTTGCTTGGTTCACTCATTCTTATCGGAAGCCTGACATCCTTCGGGTATGCGATCAACTGAGAAAAGATAAGAGCTTATCCGAGAACCTTCGTGAAGAAGCCGACCGTACATATTACAGACTTAAAAATTAATTGGCCATGATTAAAAAAATAATATATCTGGCATTTCTTTTGCCATTGGCAGGAAATGCACAAACAACAGTCATAAAGCCATTGGTCAAACAACCTACCGCTTTTGCTATCATAACAGATAACCAAACTTATGCAAATACCAAAGATGCCATGCATCAGTACAAAACTGCGGTTGAAGATGATGGTTTGGCAACTTATCTGATCAGCGGTGACTGGCAAAATCCAGATCAAGTCAAACAGATAATCATCAAAACATATCAAGAATGCCCTTCATTGGAAGGTCTGGTTTTAATCGGCGATGTGCCTGTCGCATTGGTACGTAATGCGCAACACATGACTACTGCATTCAAAATGAATGAGAAAGCCTTTCCTTGGGATCAGTCTTCCGTACCTACCGACCGCTTTTATGATGATCTGAACTTAAAGTTTGAGTTCATCAGGCAAGACTCAGTAAATCATCAGCATTTCTACTACAAATTGACAGAAGACAGTCCCCAGCGGCTAAATCCTACTTTCTATTCAGCTCGTATCAAGTATCCGGAAAAAAAGGAAGGGGATAAATATGCGGCCATTGCCTCATATCTGAAGAAAGCTGCTGCTGCCAAGGCAGATAAGCATAATCAATTAGATCGGGTATTCTCATTCAATGGTGCTTCTTACAATTCCGATTGCCTGATTGTATGGATGGATGACGAAAAAGCTTATATGGAGAACTTTCCATTAGCTTTTGGTCGTCAAATGGGATTCAAACATTGGAACTTCCGAATGAAACACCCTATGAAATATAAGTTATTCAGCGAATTGCAACGAAAGGACCTTGACTTATTTATGTTTCATGAACATGGAATGCCAACAGGGCAGCTTATTAATGATGAATTGGCATGCACTGATTTCAATAATCGTTATAAAATGTTGAAGAGTACACTTTATAATGCAGTCATGTCCCATGTTGGAAAACGTGACAAAGACACCTTACGTATTCAGATGCAGGAAAAACGACAAGTGAATGAGGTGTTTTTTAAAGACCTGGACAATCCTAAGTTCTGGGAAGCAGACTCTCTTCACTACGCTGATGAACGTATCGTAACGGAAGATTTAATGAAGAGAAATCTTTCCACTAATCCGAAGATGATAATGTTTGATGCGTGCTACAACGGTTCTTTTCACGAAAACGACTATATAGCAGGACAATATATCTTTAATGACGGTCAGACATTAGTAGCACAAGGAAATACCCGTAACGTATTGCAAGACCGCTGGACTATTGAAATGATTGGTTTGTTGTCCCATGGTGTACGAGCCGGGCAATACAATAAGCTAATCGTATCACTTGAAGGTCATTTGTTTGGTGATCCCACTTTCCGTTTTGCTCCTATCGAAGCCAATACTTTAAGTACCGATATAACAATACACAAAGATGACAAAGCCTATTGGAAGAATTTGTTAAACAGCCCATACGCTGATGTACAAAGTTTGGCCATGCGTATGCTGGCTGACGCCGATACCCAAAAGGAATTATCTCCGTTGCTCCTGAAGAAGTACCGGGAAAGTGGCTTCAATACGGTTCGTATGGAAGCTATCAAGTTGTTGAGCCGTTATCAGGACGACAACTTCATCGAAGCATTACGCGAAGGTTTGAACGATACTTATGAAATGGTAGCTCGCCAAAGTGCCATTTATGCTGGATTTGTAGGTGACGATTCCTTATTGCCCGCTATTGTGGAAGCATTGGTCGAACATAATGAACGCTTACGCGTACAAATGAGTGCCAACAAGGCTTTAAGCCTTTATCCGAAAGAGAAAGTAGAAAAGACAATAGAAGACTTTTATGCAAAAGTTGACCGTTTGAATGAAAACGAAGAGAAAAAACGATTACTAAGAAGCCTGGAAAGAATGTTTGTACAAGAGGCAAAAGTCCATCAGACCTTGATGGATGTAGCTGCACCGGAAGCAAAACGTATCAGTGCAATCCGCAATGTGCGTAACTATACATTCCATTTCCACGTGGATGATTATTTGAATGTAATTCGTGATGCCGGTAATCCACAGGAAGTACGTGTAGTAATGGCCGAAGCATTAGGTTGGTTTACTAATTCTGTACAACGGCCACACATTCTTGAAGAAATAAAGAAGATGCAACAAACAGCCAATCTTCCGGAAGATTTAAAAGCAGAGCTTGAACAGACAATCAAAAGATTAAGTTTATAAATATGAATAAATACATCCTTTTGGCAATTACCGCTTTGTGCTTACAGGATATGCAGGCGCAAACAGTTGTACATCCTAGTATAAAAACAAAGACTACTTTTGCAATTGTAGTCGATCAGAAAAGTTATGATGAAGCGAAAAGTGAAATTGATGCTTATCGTACCAGTATAGAAAAAGAAGGTTTAGGTACTTACTTGCTAATTGATGATTGGAAAAGGCCCGAACCTATTCGTGAGCAACTTGTCAAATTGCATGAGAATGAGAAAACGCCTTTGGAGGGTTGCGTATTTATAGGTGACATCCCTATTCCAATGATTCGTGATGCACATCATCTATCTTCGGCTTTCAAAAGGTCTCCCAAAGCCAATTGGCAGAAATCAAGCGTTCCTTCCGACCGTTATTATGATGACTTCGGATTAAAATTTGATTATATTAAACAAGACAGTTTGATACCTGACTATCATTATATGACATTGCGTGCTGATTCTAAACAGTATATTTCACCGGATATTTATTCGGCCCGTATCCGTCCATTACATTTAGAAGGTGAGAACCGTTATCAGATGCTACGCGATTACTTAAAAAAGGCAGTTGCCGAAAAAGCAAAGCAAAATGCATTTGACCAACTGACTATGGCCCGTGGCCATGGTTACAATTCTGAAGATCCTTTGGCATGGAGCGGTGAGCAAATAGCCTTACGTGAGCAATTGCCGCAAATATTCAAATCGGGTAATACAGTGAAGTTCTATGATTTTAACATGCGCTATCCGATGAAACCATTATACTTGAACGAGATTCAGCGCGAAGGATTAGATGTCATGCTATTCCATCACCACGGTGGCCCCACCATGCAGTATATCAATGGCTATGAAAATGGTTCCGGTATTAATTTGAGTATTGAGAATGCCAAAATATTCTTGCGAAGCAAAGTGCCTTCATACGCCAAGAAACATGGGCGTGAAGCTGCTATCAAAGAATATGCCAAGCAGTATGGGGTGCCTGAAAGTTGGTGTGCGGAAGCTTTCGATGAGGAGAAAATAAAATCGGATTCCATTGTAAACCGTAATATGGATATCTATACTGAAGATATTCGTCTTTTGACTCCTAATGCGCGTTTTATATTGTTCGATGCTTGTTTCAACGGTTCTTTCCATTTGGATGACAACATTGTAGGCTCTTATATATTCAATAAGGGTAAGACCATTGCTACTATGGGATGTACGGTTAACACCATTCAAGATAAATGGCCGGATGAATTTCTCGGCTTGTTAGCTGCCGGTATGCGCATCGGGCAGTTCACTCGTTTTACCTGCTTCTTGGAAAATCATCTGATCGGTGACCCGACTTTTCACTTCACCAATAATGCCGGGCTGGATATGGACATCAACCAAGCTTTAGTTGCGCAGGAAGGAAATGTTACATTCTGGAAAAAACAGCTGAATTCCCCTATGGCTGACATGCAGGCAATGGCGCTCCGTCAATTGTCAATGGCAAATTATAGTGGTCTCGTTGAGTTGCTGAAGAAAAGTTACCACGAATCGAACTATTTCGTTGTGCGGTTGGAAGCATTACGCCTATTAGCTTTGAACTATCCGACAGAGGTTGCCGATGTATTGCAGACAGCCATGAACGACAGTTATGAACTGATCCGTCGTTATGCGGTGGAATACGTTGAAAAGAATTGCAATCCGGAATTGTTGCCGGCATGGATAGAAAGCTATTTATTACGCGGACATGAAAACCGCCATCGTTTCAGAATTTTTAGTGCTATCAACACGTTCGACCATGATATGGCTTTGAATGAATTGAAGAAACAGGCTGCCGATTGGTCTTTCTACGATTCTTCCTATGTGAATGAATTGTTAGAATACCTTCCTCGCCAAAAGAAAGGACTTGAAAGAGATTTTGCACTTATTGACAGTCCGGAAAGTACTACCAAACAGATACAAAGCGAAATAAGTAGGTTCCGAAATAAACCTATTGCTAAAGCTATTGAGCCATTACTGAACATTATAAAAAATGAAAGCCAAGAAGAAGAACTTCGCATATTGGCTGCTGAAACATTAGGCTGGTATAATTTATACTATAATAAAGCAGATATAATCAAAGAACTTAACACATTTAGAACTTCCAATCAAAAGCTAATGAACGAAGTTACCAAAACAATTAATAGGCTGAAAAGTCAAAATAGGTAGAATCATCCAAACGATGAGATAGACCGGATCCAAAGGGCGGTTCTGCCATTCCTGAGCAGCCTGGTTGACTTTGTTCGTGATGATGGAAATAGCTGATGTGGACAGTTCTATCTCATAGATTTCACGCATCTCCTCTTCTATGTCTGACACGCTCATTCCTTTGGCATATAGGGAGATAACAAGTTTTTCTTTAATATTATCGACACTATACAGGGACATTCAGTAAATGTCTATAGTATAACTCCTCAACCAGTTCCAGACACCAATCATTAAAACAGGGATATTCCTAAAATAATAAAATTTAAGGCAACTAATTCATTGCGAGTTAGTTGCCTTTTTTGTATCTTTAAGCATTCCCCCCAAAAAACGGTTTGACGGCCAAAACGGGGGTAATCTAAAATAAAAACACATGGTAAAGATACAAAAAATCTCAGAAATCGAACCTCGTTTAGGTTTTACCGAGTTCGATATGCTAAAAAAATATCGTCAAAGTTTTGCAACGAGTGAATTAGGTCGCCTCCATGCTCTGTTTCCTTTCTCGGAACTGGCCCGACAAATGCATTTGAAGTCCTCTGCTTTGGGTCGTAAAAGTTATTTTTCTCCCGAAGGTAAAATAGCCTTGATGGTCTTGAAGTCCTATACCAACTTTTCCGATGCACAACTGATTGAGCATTTAAACGGTAATATTCATTACCAGTTGTTTTGTGGTGTTCAGATTGATCCGCTTCATCCACTAACCAATCCTAAAATCGTTAGTGCAATTCGTCAGGAACTAGCGCATCGCCTTGACGTTGAGCCCCTCCAGCTCATTCTTGCCGAGCATTGGAAACCTTATCTTGAGAACCTTCATGTCTGTATGACCGATGCCACCTGTTATGAAAGTCATCTGCGTTTTCCTACTGATACCAAACTCTTATGGGAAGGTATTGTATGGCTTCATCGTCATCTGTGCAAACATTGCCAGACCTTGCACATACAACGTCCCCGTAACAAGTATCTTGATGTACGCCGTGCCTATCTTGCTTATAGCAAACTGCGTAAACGCAGGAAATCACAGACTCGTATGATTACACGAAGGTTACTTCAGTTATTGGAAAATTCAATACTGCCAACAGATAATCCAAATGATCGCCTGTCATAATATAACAGGCATTGTTCATTACATAATTGTTGGCATCATATGCAAAAGCCATTTGGTTTCCGATTATTTTCCATACAATTTTTGGCTTAGAAAAATCCTCCCAATAACTGATGCTATCTTGTGTTTCAAACCACTCGTTACTAGTTTTCTTTCGGGCTTTTATTTTTTTGCCATTAACAATATGAGTTTCTCCTGTTTGTTCTAAACGCTCTATGCCAATTGACAGAAGATAATTTTTCACCGCAGGATAACTTTCTATATCATAATGCCGCGAAGGAAATGTGGCTATAATCCACAAGTCCGCCCATTCATATTCATATCTCTTGATATCCCTGCCACGAAGAATCGGTCGTATAAGTTCAGCCGTCCGAACACGTTCATCTTCTGTTTGACAATTCGCTAGTATCTCATCACGCTTTTCGGTAGAAATGATAAAAGCATCATTGAAACCAGTTTTTATCCCATAGTTGATTTGGATGTTCCAATCCTTCAAGGGTATTCCCACAGACTCAATCTTCTGCTTGATGCTCTGTTCAATGGGAGACAATATCACCCATGGGATAGAATCTGCAAAGTTACACTTCACGCCTTGTTGCTGCACGAAATCGCTCAAATTATTCAAGCCATTCGAATCTTGTACCAAACAAGCTTGTGTGTTAAAAATATTTGCTGCTTTTTGAGATAAAAGAATATTTGCTTCTACCGTTATTGCATCGAATATTTTTATACCTGCAAAATCTACCAACATAATAGGATTGGTCTTGCTTGCGAAATAACCTCGCAAGGCTTCACCATACCCTGCACGCATCCATTTATTAGACGTGATATAGCAAAGAAAACCATTGGGAGTAAGCAGGTTCATACCCAACTCATAGAAGAGGCAGTAAATATCACCAGTGCGTGCATAAGTTATGTAACCCATGCATTCTAATACATCGGCACTCTTACCCATAGATTGTAACTGAATGTAAGGTGGATTGCCAATGATACAGTCAAATCCCAAGAAGTTGCCTTCGGCATCGAGTACTTCTGGAAACTCTATACGCCATTCGAATGCACCAAGATAAATTTTGTTGGAGCGTATTTCCTCAAATATATTTTCTAAAGTCGCAATTTCTTTCTTTAAATCGGCAATGCGCTTGTCCGACGCTTTCTTTTCCTTTTTTGTCGGTTCAAACAGTTGAGGCGCTTGTAAGTTTGCCAACTCAGAGCGGCGTTTGTTCAATCTAACCAATCGTGCATCCCGGCGGTTGATCTCTGTTTTCAGTTTCGACTTGATTTCTGTTATAAACGTTTCCAAATCCTGCTTTTCGCTTTTACTTTGGGCATTTTTATATTTAGCTACAGCCTCCTTATATTGGCTGATGCTGATACTAGACTCTCGCAGTACGGTCTGAATACTGTCTGTCAAAGCGAATCGGTGAAGCAAAGAATTTCCACATTTGATGTTAATGTCGATATTTGGTAAGGTTTCTAAATAAGTGTAATTACTTTCAGCCGTATAGTAAGCATTCTTCAACAATTCAATCCACAGTCGTAGGCGGCAAATCTTCACAGAGTTGGGGTTAATATCAACGCCAAATAAACAGTTCTCAATGATTTGACGCTTCTCCTTGAAAAGAGTTTCCTGCATGCGGCGACTTTCCGCATTGAGTGGGTTGTAAGCAAATAAATTACCTTCGGTATCGGTAACAATCAGCTCGTCATTTTCAATGGCAAGTTGATAGTCCGCTTTGCGGATACGCTTACCGGTAGCATCTACCAAAATACCTAATTCGTATTTCAAGAGTATCAGTTCATTGAGAGCAGACACAAGAAAGTGACCCGAACCAACAGCTGGATCACACAGTCGCAAACTGTTAATTAGTTCATTAGCTTCGACTATATTGTCAATATGGTTGTATAGTTCTATACGGGTGGTACAATTCCAGCCATAATAACCATTAAACTTTTGCAACACGGTCTTGGTGATTGCTTCACGGCACATGAACATAGTGATAAAGCCTGGAGTGAATACTGAACCATCCTTGTGACCATTTATTTTCTCGAATATAAGCCCTAAAACAGAAGCATTGATGAGTGTTTTAGCCTCTTCTTGCACTTCTTCACTGCCTTCGCTCGCAAAGTTATAAGCGTCGAGAAAAGCAAACAAATATTGCAGGGTGGGTAATGCGTTGACTTGTAGATTGCGTTTTTTATTTCGTAATACGCTACTCGCCAAGACAGGAAGTACCGTACGTTGTGAAAGGCTGTTTATCTTAATTGTTTTACTTTCCAAATCTGTCACCTCGAAAAGAGAACTGTTAAGATAGGGAACGTAAGCAAAATCACGCATAATGGAGTGTGTGCGGCTGCCCATGTCACGTGCAAGCACTTGGAAAAAGAGTGTGTTGAGATCATCATAGTCATGAATCTTAGTTATTGAAAGAAATTTATAGATTGCATCTCCATTGTGGTATTTCAACATCTGAGCCTCCAACAGTTTCAAGAAAAGGATACGATTCATCCAAGTAATACACAATTCCATTGCAACATTGAATAACCGTTCCTCATAATCATTCCCATACAAACGACCATTTATGTGACGCAAACAATCTTCTGCATCCAGTTGGTTAATAGTATTCTCTAGTAATGAAGCCTCGTCACGCCGTTCCACAGCTTTGCGTACAATCACGGTTTTATTATTCTCTTTGCGTTCCTCAATACCAATAATGTGTAGCAGCTCAGTGTAGAATCCACGGTTGAGCGAATTGCTGTCATTTTGGAACGATAGCTTCAAAAGATGTGTATCGCTGAATATCTTATAAAGTTCGATAAGTTTGCGTGAAGCGCTACTGTCTGTTCTATCAAGCAGGTGTTGATAGTCTTGTAAGTTGAAGTAAGTGTATTCAAGGCTATCTTTCACCTCCTCAATATAGGTTGTTGCAATTTCAGTATAGAAGAAATCGGTTTTGTTACTGGTTTTGCGTCCATCCACAAAGTCTTGAAACTCACGACGTAATTGTTTGTTCTGATAGAATTTGCGTTCAAACTCATGGGCATCAAAAATAAAGAATTCATGAATATTAGTAGCGATGAGATATTTAATATCATTGTTCTTCTTATTGACACGTTCTTTAAGATAGTATAGCAATAATTCCTGCAAAGCCTTACGATTAAGATTGTCATTAGAAATCATCTCACCTTTGTTGGTGGTACTCTTTACTTCAATCAATAACCCTATATTGGACTTGATAGTTTTATCCAATCGGATAGCCAAATCAATATCTTCTTCGGGAGCCATGTAGTATGGCTTGTAGAACGTTTCACTCAGAAAATTACGTAAATGTTCTTTTTGCGTGTGTTCTCTTTGCCCATCCACAATATTGTCTCTCAATGTGCGAAGGGCATTTTTGAATAAGTCAAAATCTGTTGTTTCAATCGCAACCTGTCTATATGCTTTGTTCAAAACTTGATTCGGTTTGAGTAGTCCCATAATGTTTGGTAAATGAGTTAATAAAATACAAAGGTAGTCTAAAAACTTGATAATAAAGAATGAACGTATTGGTTTAACGAAAGTTTGTTCTACTGCCAGCCATTATCAACAAACAATAGCAGCAGTAGATTTGACATGATTCTACTTATTATATTGTAATAGCCAGCCAAAGTAATCTTTTCACATCCGGATCTATCACAGGTTGGATAAGTTGTTAACCTGAAGGTAACCGACCTGATGGTATAGGAACAGGAAGAAGTCTGTAATCATGGCATTTACCCGGATAGAGAAGCCACATTTTTTATTGCCGGACTTCCGGCATTGCCTCATCCATGTGTGAAAAGGAGTTTTTTCTTTCACCACAACGTTCCTTTCACATACCCAAAGGGGGTAGTGGATCCAGACCTGCTTCGGCTTTCTTTTTCCTTCCCATATGACAAAAACCGACTATCCATGACTATTCCTGCCAGTGTGCCGGTCGTGCTTGCCTCTCATGGTTTCTTCCCTTATATTCGCACTGATATTTAAACGAGTTGAAAATATGGAAATATGCTACATCGAGGCCGGTGTCCTTGAGAGGATGCTGGCGCGCGCCGAGAACCTGTCCGCACGTGTGGACAGATTGTATGAGAGAAACCGCTGTAAGGAACCCGGAGAGTGACTGGACGGCCAGGATGTCTGCCTGCGCCTTGACATCTCGCCGCGTACCCTGCAGACTCTCCGCGATACCGGACGGCTGGCGTTCACCCGCCTCCAGCGCAAGTTCTATTACAAGCCCGGGGATGTGGAGAAGTTGATGGTCTACGTCGGCATCAGACGCAAGGAGAAGGAGGTGAGAGAAAGAAGGAAGAACGGAAACCTTTAAAGAGCGGAAGAGATGGAAGGCATTATCGACAAGGAGAACGAACGTGTCCGCAGGTTCTTTGCCCTGCTGGACGACATGGAGAAAAAAGTGGAACGTCTTGCCCGTGACAACCGTCCTCCCTTCAACGGGGAACGGTTCCTGACCGACAGGGAGCTTTCCGGGATGTTGAAGATCAGCCGCAGGTGCCTGCAGGATTACAGGGACCAAGGACGGATTCCCTATATCCAGCTTGGCGGGAAGATCCTGTACAGGCAGTCGGACATCGAGAGGCTGCTGGAGGAGAACTATCACCCTGCATTGGTATAATATCGTATTTAAGTTTAAGGATTGTCGCCGGAATTGCATTTACGATTCCGGCGGCAGTTTTTATTTAGCCTGCGGCTTCCTTGCCGGCCGCGGGCTTTCTTCTTTCCATCAGCCGGTTCATGTCCGAGGATATCTTCCGGTCGGTGACCTGGGCGTAGACCTGCGTGCTGTCGATGTTCGTGTGGCCCATCATCCTGGCGATGCTCTCTATCGGAATACCTGCGGTCAGTGTCAGGGTCCCGAACGAATGCCGGGCCATGTGGTAGGACAGGTTCTCTTTCATGCCTAATGCCACGCCCATTCCATGTACCTCATACCAGAGGACGTCGCGGACCGGCAGCGGGAATACCGGCCTGTCGTCATCCGTGGTGTTGTAAAGCTCCAGTATCTGTCCGGCTATGGGATGCAGCGGGATGAACGCCTCCACGTCCGTTTTGGCGCGGCGGATGCGGATATACCTTCTTCCTTCCGAAGTCGTTCCGATGTGACGGGGATGGAGAGCCCTCGTATCCGCGTAGGCCAGACCGGTCAGCGAGGAGAAGATGAACGTCCTGCGTGCCAGCTCCATCATCGGGTCGGGCAGCGGGGTTTCCATCATCCGCTTCAGTTCACTGCGGCTGATATGCCTTAGTTTAGGTGTTTCTTTCCTCTCGTATGCCACGTCCTCTATCGGATTGCCTCTTAGTATTTCCCGGTCCACGGCGATGTAGATGAGCCGGTTGAGCCAGCACAGGCAGTGGTTCACGTGTCCGTTCCTGTGTCCCAGCTCCTTCTTGAGAAAGACCTTGAACGATTCGGCGAACTCCTCGGTGATGTCCGAAAAGGCGATGTCCTTCATCCCGCGGGATTCGATGAACTGCCTGAGGTTGAGCTGGGTGGTCTTCGACTGGCGGTAGGTGGAAGTGGAGTTGATCTCCTTGGAGCGGACCCTGAGCCGTTCGCGTTCCACCTCTCCGGCCTGCAGGAGGTATTCCGGTACGGAATTGGCGCCTGACACGGTGGTCTTGAGCAGTTCGGCCGTGACCACTCCCTGGTTCCTCAGCAGGTTCCCGTACGCCTCTTCCAACCGGCTGCGGAAGGCGGCAAGGCGGTTGTTCTCCCTGGCTGTTTTGATTTCACACTTCTTGCTGTCCCAGTCCCCGGGTTTGCAATAGACGCCTGTCGTGACTGCCGATTTCTTTCCGTCGATGCTGATCCGGCAGAGGACGGCGGTCGTGCCGTCCGATTTCACCTTGTTACGGTTGATGTAGAATAAGAGCTTGAATGTACTGCGCATGATAATGATTGTTTAGGGATTAAAGGATAAGTTTCAAATCGCGGGTTGCCTCGACGAACCTGTCCATGTCCTCGAACAGCTTCTTCGGGGTTACGCGCGCGTATATCTGGGTGGTCTTTATGTTGGAGTGTCCCAGCATTTTGCAGATGGTCTCTATCGGCACTCCCTCCTCGAGCGTGACCAGCGAGGCGAAAGAATGCCGTCCCATGTGGTAGACAAGGTCCTGGCTCAGCCCTGCCATCAGGCGCAGGGATTTCATATTGGCCCTGAGCGTGTGGTAGTCCTGCGGCGGGAAAAGAGTCTCGCGGGTATCGTCCCGGTATTTCTCAATCAACGCGACGGCTTCCGGAAGCAGCTTGACACGTCCGAGGTAGTCGGTTTTCTTTCGCTGGTATTTCAGCCAGAGGCTGCCCTCGTCATCCCGGAAGAGGTTCTTCCGGGTGATGCTTACCGCATCGGCATAGGCGGTGCCGGTGTAACAGGCGAAGAGGAAGAGGTCCCGGGTGATGACATGTGACCTGCGTTTTTCCGGTATCTCCAGATCACGCAGCTTCTCGAAATTCTCACGGCTGAGTGCTTTCGGTGTTGTCTCCTTCTGCTTGGGCAGCTTGAAGTGGCAGAAATGGTATTTCTCCGAGTGGCCCTCCTTGTAGGCGATGCGGCAGATCTTTTTCAAGATGGCCAGGTAGCCGCGAAGCGTGTCCACGGCATATCCCTTTTCCAGAAGGATGAAATCCTGATAGTCGCGGATGAACTGCTCGTTGAGCTGCCCGAAGACAAGGTCCGGAACCTTGAATTTCGCCTTGATGAATTCGGAAAGCGTGCGGTAGGTGAAGAGGTAGGTCGAGAGTGTGGTGGGCGCACGGTCCACACCGACACGGGCCTTCATTTCCCCGTTATGCCGGTCGAGAAGTTTGAGCAGGGTCATCTGCATGCCCGCATTGCCCTGGAACATGTCCCTGACCGCGGCGGCATCGAAATCCCTTTTTCTTTCCATGAGGGAATTGAAGGCCGAGTGTACGGCAAGCAGCAGTCTTTCTATTTTTTCATTGGTCTCCACCGCTTCCCGGCTCTTGCCGTTCAGCCGGCTCTCACGCGCGTTCCACAGCCCGGGGGTGCAGGAGAGCTTGCAGCTGAACTGCGCCATCGTGCGGTTGAGGGTGATCCGTCCCATGATCGGGGCTTTGCCGGTCTTGTCCGGCTCGCTCTTTTTCAGGTAGAGCAGCACCTTGAATTTTTCCACTTTCATAACGCTCTTTTTTAGGTTGTAAAAATACTCCTTTGAAAAGCGTCCTTTGGCATGCAAAACATTGAGAAACAGTGAATACAAATCCGCTTTGTTCTTATCGGTAAAAATTCGGTTACCTGCCGTCGTTTCCGAAACAGGCGGCTAACAGTCTGGTAACTGAAACGTCGCAATATTTTGTTTTCTTTTGCAGGTCTGTCTGTTCTGCAATTCTCGCAAAATGCTTAATTATAAACGTTTTACGTTTAATTATCGTCATTCTGTTTTTTATTGCATTTCTAAATATTACTTATACAGCCCGGCATACATTTGCTACAACCGTCACACTTTCAAACGGTATTCCAATCGAAACGGTATCAAGAATGTTAGGACACGCCAGCTTGTCAACCACGCAGATATATGCTAAGATCGTCGACAAGAAAGTAATGGACGACATGAAAGAACTTCGTAACCTATATTCCGGAAATCAAGACACAACGAAAAAAGAAATCATCAACGAATAAAAAAACACACTATGGCAACAAAAAAACTCACACCACTGCCAGCTACGGCAGAAATCATCATCCCCGAACACGTAGAAGAAACCTATCTTCGAAGTTATCAGGTCTGCAAGATGTTCAACATATCAGGAAGCCAGCTCAAGAAGCTCAGGGCAGACGGAATCATTCCCGCGTACAAGCTGGGAAAAACCTACCTATACAAGCCCGAGGAAATTATCGCAGAACTCAAGAAAGTAACCCCGAAAATCTGATTATTATGACACGAAACGGACTTACATACTATCAGGCAGATACTGATCGGTTTCAGGATATCAAGATAAAGCGCCTGAAGAAACGCTACGGCTGTGAGGGCTATGCTGTTTTCAACTATGTGCAGAATGAAATATACCGCGTCGAGGGATGCTTCATTTACTTTGATGAAGATCAGGCTTTCGACTGCGCCGAATACTGGAATCTGACCGAAGAAAGAGTACTCGAGATAATCAATTTCTGTGCCGATATCAGCCTTTTCGACCGCACGATATGGAAGCAGCAAGGAATCCTCACAAGTGCCTACATTCAAGGCAAATACGCCGAAATCTGCCGACGCGCAAAAAAGCGGATTATCATCCCTGAAACAATCGCCTTAGACAAGGATGATACCAAGCAGTTGCCAGCCCTGACAACAGAGGCAAAGGCACCCGAAAAGGCACCCGAGATAAAGCATGCAGTTCAACATATCCAGACACCGGAAAGACCAGCTTCGCAGGTTTCCGCAGAATTCCGCGGAACTCCGCAGAACTCCGACGGAATTTGCGACAAAGAAAATAAAATAAAAATAAATCCCCCCTCTGACTCCCCCCAAAGGGGCGACGGAATGAGGAAGAATTTTCAGAATCTTCTTTCAGACCTGATGCACAACGGAAAGACAACCCAGATGCAGGCCAGCCCCGCCACACGGCGCAATACCGACGGGCTGATGTACTACCTGGAGAAATACCACATCCCCCTCAAGGAGGCGGAGGAAATACTCATGCTTTCCGGCTACGGCGAAATAGGGCACCCGATATGGGCACTTTTCCAGGAAATAGACCGAAGCCACGGAAAGATAACCATGCCAGGGCGGTTTCTGCTATCCAGGCTGCGCCCGTCATAGCACGATGAAGTGACACTGCCCCGCAGGGCAGCAATTTTTCTTCATTTCCACGGCAAAGGAAGAGCCGGCTCTATGGAGGATCAAGAACCGCCCTACGGGCATATTCTGCCGAAAATCTTCCTCTTTCCGGAACACGGAAAGAGCGTATTTTCCGCCGAATTTCTTGCACCTCCACCGCCCCGCCTCAGGTTTTTCTGCTGTGGAAAAGAAAAAAAATTGGGGGAGCTGTGCAGATGGCGAACCCGACAGAACAGATGTCAAACCCTAAGAAACAGAAGATTATGAAACCGAAAAAGTACTCCGACGAAGAATTCGAACAACGCTACAAGGAATACGTTACAGAACAGCACCATGTCGCCGATTTACTCACGGCCTTTGCCAAGGGATACACGACCGTATACCCATTCCAGGACGTTGATAACTTTCTGGACAAACACGCTCCGGCCGACGAACTCGGCAGAATGATAGTTACGCAGAGCCTGGCGATGTTGTGTATTTCTCCATGCAAGCCCTCACAGCTGGCCGTCATAGACCGATACCTGACAGCACACGCCCGTAGGGAACTGAACCAGATGTGATAAGGAACCGATACGGATCATGCAGCAGATACGACCGGAGGCTGGCTTTCCGACAAGGCAGCTTCCGGCATACCCGACGATCAGGGGGAAGTGACTACCGCTGGGCACCAGGCACAGCCCGGCCCCTTCCGCCCTCCGCTTTGCTCCGTTCTCCTTCGGGCCGGGCAGAGCCTTCGGCAGGTACGGATTCCCGGGGACAGCTCCACCAAGGGGGGGCATCCGTAGCACCGCAGCACGGCACACACACGGCACGGGGCACGCCCCCAGCCGTTCCGCACTACCGCCGGGGAACGTAGTCCGGGCGGTCATAGGCAGGTACGGTCTTACTCCACCTTTGGGTGGGGCTGTCACCCCGGTTAGCATGGTGCTCGTCTGCCCCTCGCCGCGCTCATCATGCAGCAAAGCTGCAAGGGCGACAAGCGTCCCCCGAAAAAAAATCCTGAGCGCCCCGGCAGCGGGGCAGGTACCTATATACCGAAAGGCAGCACCTATACGACGGTTGTCCCTCTCAGTGCCCAGGCGTGCGGTTTTTTCGGGGGCAAACCCTTGCAGCTATGCCGCATGGCGCGGCGGGGCTTGCTCGCTTCCGGGGCGGCTGCGGTTGTGGGGGCGTGCAGTGGTAGCAGCC
>ERZ791608.315-NODE-315-length-27496-cov-5.526803_pt1 | contig 27496 bp, 31 predicted proteins | sample MGYA00510276_ERZ791608 | MGnify/ENA primary metagenome ERZ791608 (study PRJEB30046, sample SAMN00791908) | human gut metagenome | study: EMG produced TPA metagenomics assembly of the A metagenome-wide association study of gut microbiota in type 2...
TGCGTGACGCACGAAATAAACTCTTGTCATTTGATCAGCTCCATTTCATCTTCCATTTTTACGAATCCATATTTTTCATACAATGGTCGTCCCATCTCTGTCGCCTCTAAAGTAATCTGTGATACGCCCTGTTTCCTTATAACCTTTACCAGTAAATCTAATGTATGAAATGCAATCCCCTGTCTCCGATATGCCGATGCCGTATACATATTCATAATATAAGCCTTTTTACCTGTTGGATTATGATATGTCGGCATAACCTGATAAAAACTGACACCACCAGCGCCAATAAAGGTTTCGTTATCATACACCAGATATGCAATATGCTCACCAGTTTCTAATGCGTTCTTATAATATTCATAGGATTCTTTTTCCACCAATGACATATCCACATCATTCGATAGTTTATTGGCAGTACGAAGGACGATACTTCTAGTCCTTACAAGTTCATCAATGTCTGCTATGGTTGCTTTTTTATATTCATAGTTTTTCGCCATCACATACTACTCCTCTAAATCTGTTAACCTTTTCGTAAAACAAATAATTCTATTTGCTTCCGCAAACCCCATTTTCAAATGAAACTTATCAAAAATTCTTTTACTGCATCCGTGTGGATACGATAGTTTATTTTTGAAAGTTCTCTCTTTACATCCCATCCAATCGCTAACCGATCTGCTTCATCTTTCTTTAATCGCTGATAATCTTTGATAGCTTTTGTAATTAATCCTCCACTAGATTTTCATTTATATATTTAAAATAAGGTTTCTTATTAACTTCTGTGCTATGTTCCAAATACCATTTAACACTATCCCTCAATCCGTCTTCTAATGATATGGTTTCTGGGTATATTTTGTTTTGACGCGATACATCCAAATAGTACTCATAGTTGTAAAAACTGAAATAATTTCGCTGTTCAATATCTTCATAAACATTTACAAAATCCGGTATTTTTCCTAAGCTTTCATAGCATTTTGTGACCCAATCTTTAATAGAAACTGCTTCAACATTACCAACATTTAAAATACGCTCTTGTGGCTTGTCTTTAATTATTACCTCCATCAACCTGCATAAATCTTTTACATGAAAAAATTGTAATTTCATACTGCCATCTTTAGGTAAATAGAATTTTCTGTCCGCCAAGGCGCAATCAAATACAAAAGCCTCTCTATACACGTTATTCATTGGTCCATATAAATAAGGCGGTCTTAATATATATGCATCTTTCACTCTTTCAAGTAATGCCTTTTCAGCTACTATTTTATCGGTTCCATATGAACCCCAAAATTTATTTTCGGATTTCTCTGATTCTTCCAGGAATGGCTGAACACCATACTCAGGATAAACAGCACTTGAACTAATCATAATATACTGATCAAAAGAACCCAATTCCCTAACAAAATCAATTATATCGTTATCATTATAGGCTGTTATATCCGCTACAACATCAAAGAATGTATCCTTTAATACACCACCCAAATTATGCCTATCTCCTTCAATGAGTTTTACACCCTGAACTTGTGGCTTAGAATTTCTGTTAAGTACAAAAACTTCATAACCCACATTCACAAAATATTCTGCCACATATTTACTTACAAAAGTTGTTCCGCCTGTCACTAATATCTTTTTCATAAAGTTCTCCTTTACACAAAAAATTCGATTGATCAGATTCATAAAACACTATTTTCCGTAATTGTATCATAATCACATAATCCAGAAAAGAAATTAAATTTTCTTTTCCAATCCTTTTACTATCTTATCAAAATCAGATTCTATCGGCTGTGTCTTGTTAAAAATATCATATTCCTGATATGCTTTCTCAACTGCCTGCTTATGGGAAACACGCCCATTACTGACATAAAGCACTCTCCCCTTGGCTTATCTATTCTGCCCATCCCTTATAAATGGTTCCTTGATTTCTTTACTTAACAACCGACTATATGATTCTACCTTACGAAATGTGTTTCCTAACATTTCCCGATTCCTGTATTCTCTAATAGCTTCCATATCAAACTCCGCATAAAAAATTCCCTCAGTTTTATCATCAGCCAGCAAAACTGTGTTATCAACACATTTTCCATTTCTATCCCAGCAAATTGGACTATATGCGCAGGAACATCCAGCATTATCTCCATTCGGATTTGCCATAGCAACTGCAACCATATTTTCATAAGCTCTTGTAGAAAGTGCCATGATTCTTGGTTGCATAGAACCGCAATCATTTGGGACAAGAATAACCTCAGCTCCTTTTAACATCAGTATTCTTGCACTTTCTGGGAACTCTCTGTCATAACAAATCATAATACCTAATTGTATTCCTTCAAAATCACACACCTTAAATTCTTTCCCTGATTCAACATCTCTTTCATCTGCGAAATCACAGGTATGCACCTTAGAGTATTTCATCAATATATTGCCCGATTTATTGATAACAAAGGCTGAGTTCTGTGGCTGCTTACTACCTTTTGTAAACGCAGTAAGTACTACGCCTATTTTATATTTTTTAGCATTCTCACATATTTTGGCAATTCTTATATCATTATCTGCAATGCTTTTTTCATATGACATAGGCAAATCATATCCTGTAATAAAACATTCTGGCAACAATAGAATATCTGCATGGTTTTCCGAAGCCTCTTCCATTGCCATAATGATAGTTTCAATATTCTTATCTATTTGTTCATTAATAGAACGTTTTTGTAGTATAGCAACCTTGAACATTCACTTTCCCTCCTATAGATAATTCAAAATGTCAGATAAGTTATTAACTTCAATATCGGCTTTTTCACTCTCGTCCATTACAGTCCACAAACTTCCAAATCCCTGTTTTATCCATATCGTTTTCATTCCTAACTGTTTTGCTGGTACAATATCATTATCAATGCGGTCACCAATCATTACAGCATTTTCCGGCTTACAGCCACTTCTTTCCAAAGCAATTTCAAATATACGTCTGTCCGGTTTTGAAACACCTTCTTCTGCTGATGCAATGACTAAACCAATATATTTTCGCACTCCGAGATTTTCTAATCTTTCAGAAGTTCCTAATGGTTGGTTTGCGATTATACCAATTTCATAATTTCTGCTTAACCTTTTCAGGCAATCTTCTGAATCTGTATACAGCTTTTCATATTGTGATTCCCATTTAGGTAGTTCTATCCTCAATTGTTTTGCTATCTCTAAATCACCTTTTTTATTTCTCCTGTACAATGATATCGCATGTTCATAAATTTGTTGCGGAGTTATACCAGATAATTCAGCTATTTTTTTCATCCTATCTTCATAAACGCTACTTTCATCAACCAGCGTCGAACCAACATCAAAAAATAACCATTTTATTTCATCCTTCTTAGGCAAAAATCCTCTTTGTCTCGCTTCTTCCATCAGTCTTGGTTGAATTTCCGGATATGTCCAATTAAGCGGTAGTTCATTCATAATTGCTATTTTCTCTATCTCACTATGTAAATCTTTTTCAAACGTATGTATCTCCGCGAAAAATAACTTTCCAAAGGTTTCTTTCCCATCAAAGTTGTCTGGTGCCGTCACAGAATAATTACATATCGGATTTATCTCAAAATTAATGGCTCCTGTTTCCTCATACAATTCTCTCTTTGCTGTTTCAAGAATATCCTCACCTTGTTCTCTATGTCCTCCTGGCACTTCCCATGTACTTCTTTCTCTATGCTTACAGAATACCCATTTTCCATTATGTTTTGCAATAATAACTGCAAACTTTAGCATTGAATCATCAATGCTATCATAAAAATTCACTTTGGTCATATAATGCTCCTTATTAAATTTCTTCTATTTATCATTTATTGTTCCCACAAATAGAGCCAAACTAGAGCCTTTTGATAAAACAAATGCCGGAAACCCGCATAAATACAGGCTTTCGGCATTTTAATCCGTTATTCAAACTCTTTTCCGGGTTCAATTTTTCACATAAATCTGCTGTTATTATATTGCAAAACCATATCATTTTGATACGGTTTTGTATGTTATTTATATAGTTGCATTTCTGGTGTACCCAAATTGTACCCACGCTATTTCTGTACACTATTCTTCATTATCAAAGGTGTCATTTTTTCCATGAGTGCATCTGCGATACGTCTGCTTTTGTCATCAAGAATTTTCTTCTGTTCATGCGCCCACTCTACAGCCTTAAGCTGATCTTCTAATTTTTCACTTAACAAAACATGATATTCATCATTCATATGTCTTATTCTCCTGTTACATCTTCAAACAACATTGTTGACACAATATCCTCAATTTTTTCTCTGAACTGCTTAAGCATTGCTGTATCTCCAACAATAATTTCATCAAAGAATAAACTTCCAGTTGTTTTTCTTAGAATCAAATCTACAGTCCCCGGATTCTTCAATTCATTTCCTTTTATCAAGGACTTCGGACGTGCTTTCTTTGATTCTGAAAAACCTAATGTGCAGTTTCCATCCGCTGTTGCCAGCGAACACACTACCCGATTTTTCCGAAAGCCTTCTTCTACTTGAACATCCGATTTCATTAGTGTCATCATATCCGGCAATACTTGTATTTTTCTTCTTATTGTACCTTTTACCGACTTCTCATTCTGTCCTGCTTTTGCAAAATCAAAGTCCACTTCCGCAAGCGTTCCATCATAACATTTGCGGAAAAATGTCTTAGCATCTATCTTGGACTGCACACCTGTTAAATGCTGAAAATTATCTTCCTCTGCAGCAATTATATAATAATCATTTTTCTCAAATGTTACCGAGCAAATTAGATACTCATAATCAACATAGATGTCCTTATACTGTTTTGCAGCTTTTATCATTTCCTGTCGGGCACGTTCCTTAAAACTCTCCTCTGCCATTTCATCTCCTTTGTTAAAGAAAGACGGATGACCGAAGCCATCCGCCTTTGATTTTTAGCAGTTTACTCTGTAATGGGAATGAGTTTTAGGTCTTCATCCCGACCACTGGAAACGGGTTTTAAGTCTCCGTTCCGACTGTAGTATCTTCTCTTTGTAATTTAAATATACACTATCGTATGCTAAAAGTCAATCTACTGTGAATGTTGTTTTATATCCAAGGTACTCCCAAAATCTCGCACCATAGGCACGATATTTACTCATAGCTAAGTAAATAGCATATAACTGCCTGCTGTACTTCTATCAAAGATTTCTTAAACTCATACCCCACAAAATATTTACTATCAATAGCATCTGCTGACACTTCCTCGCTCCTAAAGAATGGTGGGCACGGATTTAAGCAAGCATCCGCATTCGCATATCTAAGACGATCTAATGTGATTTGATAACCTTCAAAGTCGTCCTTCGCCGCTGATGGGATTGAATCTGTGCAAATAATATCTTTGCCAACAACAGCTTTGTCAATTTCATAGCAGACACTAGCTCCATCAATTTCATATCCTCTAGGACAACACTGTGTAAAATTGAATCCCACTAATTCCGATGCCTCTTTCCATGTATTTCCAATATTCCCCTTTGAGCCCATAAAAAGACATTCCTTTTCCGAGTAATCCACATATTTCTTTGAAAGAGAATACAAATCTGTTAATATCTCGCATGGATGATTTACAGCTGTCATAGCATTTATAATTGGAATATGCGAATGCTCCGCCATATACTCTATCAACGACAAATCCTTGTGACGGACAATAACCATATCCGCCCAGTTTTCCAAATATCCTATCACATCCTTAATATCTTCTTTTTTGTCAAGCGCTTCCGGTGGAAACAAAATTGTATCTCCACCCAACATTTTTATTCCCTTTTCAAAAGAAACCCTCGTTCTAATGCTGCTTTCCGGAAAAAATAATACAATTGCTTTCCCCTTCAACCAATCACATTCTCCGTTATCTGCTTTTAACTTATCCGCCAATTCAAAGATTTGAAAAATTTCCTGCTTTGAAAAATCGTTCAAATGTATAAAATGTTTCATTGTCCTGCCTCCTTAAATTTCTCCAATCTATAATGATGTTCTTCATCCAACTCCTTAACACCATTCTTATAATCATATCCAAATTTTCTGTAAAATTCTGTTGCTGTAATAGAAGCAGGTATCTCAATACGAGTTGCTCTTACATAAAACTCATCCTGTTCCAATGTATTTATGATTTTTCTTCCGATACCATTCCCATGCAATTCCGGCAAAACAAAAATAGTCAGCAAAATGCTTTCTGTCTTACTTCCCCAAAAACTGGAAATCGATCCCGTGCCAACTATTTTACCATTCCATTCAAATACATACATATGTGCATAGTTGGCAATATTTAGAACTTTCCCTGAATCATAAACTTTTGCAAGTTTCTCCATAGCTGCAATTCCATAATCCTTGCTATTAACTTCTAAGAAATTCCTTACAACTAACTTGCTAACCTCTTCTGCATCCTCTTCTGTAAATCTTCGTACACTAATACAATTTTTTACATACTTAACCAATGTCATCTTTTTATTTACAACTATTTCCTCTCCAGTCCTGACAAAGTCGCATTTCTCGTATAAATAGCAATTGCCTTTTTCCTGCTTAATCGTATCTAAACGCCATTCTATTGTATCTGGATAAATATCAAATAATTGTTCTATCACCGTGCTCGCAATCCCTTTATTTTGAAATTCAGGAATTATAAAAATAGGAGATATCCAATTAACGTCTTTATACACCTTTTCACCTTTATGCCTGCTGACTCTCACACCTCCAACTTTTTCTCCATGAAATACAACGAAGTAGTAATCTGAATTTGTATCAATAATCTTTTCTGTTACTCTCTTCAGGCTTTCTTTTGCCGGACTTGTATCATCATCTTGATATTTTTCATATAATGGCATAAACGCTTCTACCTGTAGTCTGTGCAGACACTCTGCTTCATCTTCTGTTACCAATTTCAATTTAATTAAATCATTCATTCCATGAACCTCTTTCACGCAAAAAAATCGCACCAAACATTCATTGTCCAGTGCGATAATTCCAATTTACGATGTAATATATATTAACACATCACTTACATTCTGGTTTTATGCACTAGACTAATAGACCTACCGGCTATAAGTCAATGCATTAACCTTGCAAAACTTATAACACAGTATGTCTATAATACATGTACATATAACGTCTTGAATGTAAGTTCTGATTCATTTGTATGCTCTCCTTGTAATTTTGGTGATAAGTATACTATCCATATTCTCTTGTGTCAATAAAATTTTTATTTCAAACCATAAAAAACTTTCCATTACTCAATTCACAAATAGAGCCAAAGTAGAGCCATTTTATAAAACCAATGCCGGAAACCCGCATAAATACAGGATTTCGGCATTTCTGTCCGTTATTCAAACTCGCAAAGTTTGATTTAATTCTGGTTGTTTTAATACAGTTATCTATACCGTATCGTATTGATAATATACATCTTTTCCACTCATTATTTTTCGTTTCACATATTTTTAGTACCAATCCAGTACCATTGCTATATTGTCATTATTGTGTGTAGTTCTGGTGGCTTGCAGGTTTGTTTACTATTCAGAAGATAATAATCTGATAGTTTACAAGTCCACCTAAGGAGATTATAATATCCAACCACTACTTCTGCAAGAAAAAGTTTTGTGGTACTAATCGTTAGTACCATCCTTCTCCATATCATTCATCAATTTATCAAAGTCACTTTCATACAGTGAATCCTGTATAACTCTGTATTTCTCAAATTCACTTTCCGCAAATTCTTTCGCAATAGCTGCAGTAACTTTCCCTTTATCCTGAAGTACTTCTGCATCATTAAATCTAAGAAATGCGTCAAGCTTTGTTTTCCAATCTTCCATAGTCATAGGAATATGTCTTCGTGCCTGCCTTGTTGCATAATCAAGATACATTGTCACAATCTCATTTAATTCTGCAAGTTCTTCTTTTTCTAAGTAGTTTTTTGCAATTGACACATCTGTTTTTACTATTTTACCATCCGGCGCATTTTTCCATGATTTAAGTCCCATATGTTCCTTATTATGATCAGCTCTTGCCACTATCACTTCTGCCGCTGTATTACCATGAACTGCATAATGCATCTTATTCTGTACTGTTGCATAAAACTCTCTTGTCACCTGTGAATTCTTATCATAATCAACTGCTGTTGCATATATATCTGTAATTTTCTGGTAAAATCTTCTCTCACTTGCTCTGATTTCCTGAATCTCAGCAATAAGATGCTCAAAATAATCTTCGTCGAAAATCTGTCCATTAATCAATCTGCTTTTATCAAGAACATAACCCTGCTTTGTAAATGTATCTAATACCTTTGTTGCCCATGTTCTGAACTGCATTGCCCGTTCTGAATTAATGCGATAGCCCACAGCAATAATGGCTGCTAATGAATAGAACTTATAATTGTATGTTTTCCCATCATCCGCAGTTTGTGCAAATTTTGCACAAACTGAATTTTCATCTAATTCTCCCTCTTTAAAAATGTTACTCAGATGTTTTGTAACCACACTTCTATCTACATCAAAAAGCCGCGAAATTGCCTTCTGCGCAAGCCATACATCGCCATTCTGAACCCTGACTTCTATTCCGTCTTCTCCTGCATCTCGTGTGAAAACTAAAAAATCCACAGTGCTATTTCTTATCTGTAATTCTTTGCTCATAAAAGCATTCCTTTCTCTAGATTCTATCAATACATCTCTATAAAACATTTTCCCCGGTTTCTTTCAAATATCAAGAAGGGAATTTCTGCTTTTGCCAGCATACTATTATTAACTGGAACATATTCATAATTTTCAATATCTGGTATACACTTTATAGCTTTCTTTTTATCTATACCATATAGATTATTTTCACTGCTGTTCCATAAAGCCTTAATCTTCAAAACAACACATTTTGTTTGAACCATCACCTTATATTTTTCAAGCCTGCTTTTTTCTATCTCCTTTGATTTATCACCATAAGAAATAGTAATATATCTGGAATTGGATTTTATAATGCGAACATCTCCATTCCTTACTGCCTCTTTAGGGAATCCCAAATCTTCAAAAAAACTATCATAATCTGTAATGCATTCTGGGAGTTCCATTTTGACTGCATAACTGCTATTTATAATATTCTGTATATCCTTATCATCGACCCTGAACATATAAATATTCCATCCCGTGCTATCGCCCTCATCATCTAATATTGGAATAGAACCATAAGGATTAAACATATGTAAATTAGACAAATCATCTTTTGTTGGCTTTTTAAATTTGACTATTTCAAATGTTATGCTCATAAATGTTCTCCTTTTCCGTCGCTTTTTTCGTCACTTTTTTAGCGACGAATTATTTTATACATCTTGCTTTTCGTCATTGCAAACTAACTTCTTATGCCCAAACAATTGTTTTAACAATTCTTTTGCGCTAATGGTTAGAACTGCGATTAGTATCTATGTACCTGGTAAAATCAATTACCTTTGCAGGCTTTCTCTTAGGAATAATTCCTAATCGTTCCATGTCTAATTTAAAGAGTTCACTTGGATATCCATATGCATCGAATCCCTCTGGCTGACAAATATCTCTGTTAAGATACTCACTCAGTTCCCACTGATATTTTGTATCTTTCTCCAGTTTCTTATCAAAATACTGCGCATCCGTTACCATTCTATTAATGCCGCCAACCGATTTCTTCCCATGTGTCTTTGTCACAATCATATCGCCTGACATTTTAAAATATTGTGCTATCTGTTCTTCAGAATATCCCATTTCCTGCATCACGCCATGGATCACGCGGCTGATATACATTGCATAGTAATTCCAGTTTCTTGGTTCAATATCTGTAATTGCTATTGTATAACGATTACTGGCATTTACAATAAACAAGACATTTCTTCCTTTTATTTTCGTCAAATGTGTGTCCAGCAGAACACAAGTGAAACACCTTTGCTTTCTGCAATCTTTGTGGTTTTTAGTCGATCTTGAACTGCCTTTGTTGCACCAATCTCCATATGTATCACCTGCTCATTTCAAGTATTCTCTTCACTTCCAGCTGTAATTCATCACTAAAGTCTGATAAATCATCATATGTAATTACTTTCAATCTAATAAGACGAACGATATCCCATATCACCTCTGACTTACTCATCTCCATGATAACTCCCGGATGACGCTTATCTTCTTTTATCCGTTTTTCAAGTTCCCAGAATTTCTCTGATGCAGGCTTTTTATCATCATTCAGAAAATTTGCATACTCTTTAACAAGACCTTCCATATAATTTTCCTGCCAGCCTGATAATCTTTCTCGAAATAATTTCCAATCCTTTTTGCTTATGTCCATGATTTTAAACCTCCTCAGTCTCATGTTAGTCTCAACAAACAATTTCAAAAATGAGACTGTCTTGAGACTACAACTTTATAATTTACCTGCAAATCCCGGTTTTATCGTATTTTGCTATATCATAGAGTCTCACTCAGTCTCAAATCTAGTGAGACTTCGTTGAGACTAACTTTGATATATTCGTTTTTCAGAAAGCTCTTTAAGCGTCTCTCACGCTTTAGAAAGCTTCTTCTTAGAATATTCTGATTTTAGTCACTTGATTTTTCTCAAAATTTCTATGACATTTTCTATGACATTTCTCATCTTCATTATAAGAGATACTTAAACCAAATTTGTTCCTTTAATCAATTCAGTTTTTACCTTCTCCTGACTTCCACACATAGAGCTTTTACATTCAGGAATACTCTATATCTCATTTTTATTCTATGAATGTCTCCCATTTCCGCCAGTATTCCTGCCAGAATGTTTTCTCCTACACCATTGATTGCAAGGATGTTCTCTGCATAAGGTATTTCCCTGCATTTTTCATGTAGCGCACTTTCAATCTCTGCGAGCTGTTCATCCAGTCTCAGGATCTGTTCTGCATACCATTTCACTGCTTCACGCCCTGCATCCGTTCCATCCGTTAATCCAACACTTTTCTCCGCATAGCTCACGATTTCATTGGCTCTGCTGTAACCGCGTCCTCTTAATTTTGCATTATGCCAGATATTTTTCATGCCTTCCGCTCCCAGTGCTGTGATATCCGTTGGGATAGCTGATACTTTCAGTACTTCCAGAGTAAATGCTCCATCTATTTTTCCAAATGCGTCCATGTATTCCGGAAAATAGATTTTCAATTCCCTGTGAAGTCGATTGATATTTCTTATCCTGTCTTCGGTAAGCTGATCCCTGAACATGGAGAGTCTTCTCATGTCTGCGTAAACTTTTTCTGGAAGATATGGCATTCCGTAGTTTCCATCTTTCACTAGATTTGCGATCATCTTCGGATCTTTTCTGTCATCCTTGAGTTGGCTATTATCTTCGATTTCTTTGCTCTGCTTTACGGCATATGGATTTACCTGGACAACGCTGATTCCGTTTGAAATCATCCATGCAGCCAATGCAAACCAGTAGTGACCTGTTGGTTCAAGACCAAGTACTATCTGTTTTTTATCGTGTTTTGCCGCAAGTGCCAGCACCCATGCCTTGGCATTCTCAAAACCTTCTGAAGTATTGCTGAATTCAAATGCTCCTCGACTTAACTCCCTTCCTCGGACATCAATTGCCCTGATATAATGAGTCTCACTGCCTATATCGCATCCTACTATAAGCATGTCGTCCGTAATGAAAGAGAGTTTATCGTTCTTGGCAAATTTACCGTTTGTTTCAAGTTCACGCCAGGTATATGATCTCAATTCTTTTTCTACCACCTCTATTTTCTTGTTCAGTTCTTCTTTTGACAAAAGATTAATTGCCTGATTTTCTACATTTACTTGTTTTTTTGTTCTTCTTGCTTTAATATTCATCTTGAATACCTCTTATGTTTTTAGATTTTACTAACTGGCCGGTCAGTAATAATCTAAATTTACTTGAGGTATTCTTTTTGGTCAATTCCCTTTACTCTTTAAAGTATACAGGAAGCTCCTTACTATTATTTTCCCAAAACTCATAAAATATTTTTATTTAACATTTTCAAAAGAATAGTTTAAGCAATAAGTTCATTATCCTTAAGATATTCTATAAATCCTTCTATAATGCTTTTCTTCCTCTCTACAATATCTTGTTCTGTATAATCGCTTTTCTCATTTGATAATTTCAGTAACTCCTGCACTTTTGTTCCAGACTTCAGTTTTCCATTCGCAGATGTATAACCATGATAATATTTGATTTTATCTGTAAATCTATAGTCTGAAGCTCTAATATTAATATTTTTCTCCAAAAGTGCCTTATTACCCAAAGACTCTAAACTACTCTTTTCTTTTAAAGAGTTTTCATTTTCCTGTCGTTTCTTTGAATAAATATGTTCTATTTCTAAATTTGTATCCAACGATATAAGTTCCTGATTTTGATCCGTATATGCCCACCAAGCAAGAATTGATTTGGTAATTGGTCTACCATTCGTAAACACATAACCGTTCATAATATTTTTCACATTATCTTCTTCAAATTTATATCCTGAAAATGTAACTGGAAGATCAGAAATAATATTTATCATCTCTGGATAAACCGGACTTCTTAAAGCATTTACACCAGGTCTAATAAACGCATATCCAAATATAAAAGCAGTGATTTTGTCTAAAAATCTATAAAATTTTTCTTCATTTAATAAGCCATCATCATCCTTATATTGCATAAAATACACTGACACAAGATATGTCCACATACCATTTGGTGCATAATTCAAAACAAATAATTTCTTCAATACCCTTTCTGAAAATTTTTCATCCTGTACTGATACTTTTCTCCAAAACTCTGCTAAACATTCAAGGTTATCTAATGTATTATTGCACTTCAAAATTGCATAAGAATCTTTCTCATAAAATTTTCTAAGTGCTTCTGTGGTAGTATTTTTTATCCCCTGCTTTGCTCTTTCAAAATACATATATCTAGTAAAAAGCTCATCCATTGGTGACCCTGAAGGTGCAACAAAAATGTCATCACATATTGCCTCTAAGTCTTTCCATCTTCTAATAAATTCGTCTTTTTTACCAAGGCTACTATAATGTTTATAAAACTGTGCTTTGAAAATATCAGTATCTGATAGTGGTTTTCCTCTATCATTCAATGTTGAAAATATACGAAGTGCCGTATCCTGTGATTCTGCTTCAATAGGTAATAAAATGCAGTTGTTTAATATTCTCGTTGGAAGATATGCAAAATATGCTGGATATTCCTGCAAAAATTCATTAATCTTTTCTTGAAAAAATCTGTATGTACGAGCATATTTACTCTTCTGTGAACCATCCACAATTCCTGTTTTCAAAATGGATAAAAACTCTTCTTTGTCATCGTCAGTTGATACCTCTGAATCAATTTTCAATCTATTCTTATCTGGTTGACCAAATTCATTTGTTTTCCAAATGCAAGTTGAAATATCCTCACTTGTTTTTACCGCATATTGATCTTTCATATTCCCAAACTTTGAATAAAAAGCTCTTAGCAATAACATTAATGTTGTCAACCTTTGTTGTCCATCAATTATTTCTAATTTTCCTTCATCATTTTTAAATGTTACAATTGGTCCTAAAAAATACTCATCATTATCACTATCAAACTTTGTATAATCATTTTCTGGAAATGCAAATACAAATATATCATCCCACAATGTTTGACATTCTGGCTCTTCCCATGCATATGGTCTCTGATAATCAGGTATTAAAAAATCCGATTTTTTATTAGAAAATAACTCTTTTATTGTTTGTTGATCTATGTTTAATTTTGACATCTCAAAACCTCCTGTACTTGTACGATCCACACATCATTGATAATGATAATATGGTATTTATCCAACATTATAATGTATTATTTTTAATAATTCTCTAACTGTTTCCGACTGTATAAGCATCCTCATCTTCTCATCCCCACCTTCAACCTCAGGCTTACCACACCTAAGATTATCCGTATGTTCTGACACACAACAATCTTTATACCAGCATTCACCCATAAGATTCCCTTTAACAGACCACTTTTCATTTTGTGTAAATTCACCAACTAATGACTTCATCACACGTTCTGTAGAATATCTCTTAAATCCAGCTATGTACTGTAATGTTTTCTTATCATCAATCCTTGATAAATCTATTCTGTGATTCTCAACTGCCGCCAAAACTTTATCACGGATTTTTATTTTATCGGTCTTTCCAGTGCCTGTCCATTCTACCAACTTATCAAATGCAAGAATCAGGTACTCAAAACAAATCATATCCAGAATTACAATCTTTCCTTCCGACCTATCTGTTATTGATTTCAACATACGATACTTATTGCGAATGTCTTGATTGTCAACCACATAATCAAATGCAATATAGTATTTATCGTCATCTTTAATATCCAAGTCTATTAATGCATCCAATAAACCCTGATTACTCCCTTTACTCTCAACTACAAGTTCATTGTCAAAGAAAAGTTGATTAACTAATTTCCAGAAGTGAAGCCCAGCACCGGTATCCTCTGTCCATAAATATCTCATATCACAACTCCTCTTCTAGTGTTATCATATTATTATCAAACTTCAGCACCTTAAAGCTCTTATCAGATACATTGAGTCCATCACAATTTCGCAGGAAAAGCATATACTGATTTGATAACTCAAAATTAATAAATCTCCTGATATCATCATTAATCAGACAATCTGCATTATCTATCACAATAAAACTATTTCTACACTGTTTTATTGCTTCTAAAAAATTATCTGATTTGTAGTTAAATAGCTTAATTGCTTTGTATTCTTCTGTCAATCTTATATCTTCAAGCATTTCATAAAGTACTGTTTTGCCTGTACCACTGTCTCCACCCACAAGGGTAATCCTGTCATCAAATGTCAAATCATATGAAAATGGAGCTGCTTTAAATGTAATATTCTTATAAATCATCTGCTTCTCTCCTTTCATATTCCTTACTCCACCATGCATTATAACCTCTGCTACCGATAACTATATCAGAATCATTAAATCTGATTTTGGCATCATCCGGAATATCAAAAAGCGTTGGTCTTGACATATAAATCTTAATATTATCCATAGTAAAAAGTATTCTAAGTACATTCGGTCCACATTCCTCAACATTTACCACTTTATCAGGATGCTTTATAATATTAAGTAATGTCTTGCAACCTGATGATAAATTTCGAATTGTACCCAAGCCATATTTTGTTTCTATATGCTTGTCTGGCGTCAGCTTAGCCGCATCCACTTGTTGAATCAAATCAATTTCTTTTTGTGACATCTCTTCATTGCCTGTATTCAGGTTAAAATATAGGTCATTCTGAAATATCCAATCCTTTAAATTCTTTTTTTCTGTATAGACGTTTATCATTGATATTACTCCTTCAATTTACTATCAATTTTGTACCAATGTCTTTTAACCTGATTCCGAATACCACTCTCAAGCACCTTACTTTGACTAAATATCTCATCCGCTTTATATGCATATGTTAAGAAATTCCCATGATCCTTAGAATACTTACTTGCCCCTAAATGTGTATACGAATGATAAATTGCTTTCTTTCCAGCATTAAACGATTTTTCATCCGTGTTCTCTTTAATTCTTTTAATTTTTCTATATGCTCTACAATAAAACTTAAATAAACTTTTATCCCTTATATGAACAATTCTACCATCAAATGTAAAACCAAGATAATTTATAAGATTACTTTGCCCCTTTATTTTTTCTATTTCCCCATTATTGTAAAAAAAATGCTCTGTTTTATCCTCATTTAATTTTAAATTAGGAATACCATCTCTGGTATCATATATAAATTTTGAAATTTCCTCATTTCTTCCACAATTTATCTCGTTACGGGTCATCGGAATAACAACTATTATATCATCACAATACCTTCTATATATTCCTTTCTGAGAAGTAATAAAATCATTAATTCTTTTATCAAAATCTATCATATATATATTAGCATATACAGCACTTATAGATGAACCTTGCGGAATCTGATAATCTTTACTATTTTTATGAAGATGCTTCTTTTTAAAATCATGAAATTCATCTGTTTCAAAATATTTATCCAACTCACGCATATCTCTTCTAAATAACCCTTTTTGAGCCTCTATATCATCAGCTTCAACATATGTAAACTTTGTAATATTCTTATAAATTGCATAATCAGCTACATCCAACGACTTTTCATCAACCACACATTTAATTTTTTCCTTTAAATATCTATGATCAAGATTATCAAAAAATTTACTAAAATCACCAACAAAAATATAAGCTGATTCACATTTAGCAATATACTCAAACACTTCTTTTGCAAAATCAATATTGCATTTTCCTGGTGAGCAGTTTCTATATGCTGTTGAAACACGACCTATTCCTTTTGACTTCATATAATTATTATATTTGCTATTAAGACGATTTCCATAGTACTCATAAATAAATCTGTCAATGTGTGCTGCATAGTATATATCCCGATTTTTTTCTTTAATAGACTTATTTCCTTCTAAATCATTTGTGTATTTGCTGCAATCCATTTGAAAGTGGATAAACGGATAAAAACCGTGCCTACTAACCCAATTAATATTTTGAACACTTTGCTCATAGTTAGTATGGTATTTCTTTTTATCAAAGTGAGTATAGAATTTATCTTTGTATATTTGTTTGCTCATTTTTTCTCCTAAAAGCTTACTGATTAACGACCGGTAGATATCAAATATCAGTAAGCATTAAAATCAATTGGACCTTGCTTTCGCAAGGAACTCTACCATCCTCCAAATACGATGTATTGTATAATATTATTAACAGCTACTTTAATTCACTGGTAATAGGAGGTCATACAATGGACAATATAATTCTTAATATCATCAACTGTATGCTATTAATTCTGGTCAAGAATATTCTTGACATAGAATACGTAAAACCCTTATAGCTATTTCTATAAGGCAAAAGCTATTATTAATCTGTCACTTGATAATAGTATAATACTACTTTTTATATCCATATGGAATAGACTCCTCAGCAACTCGCAACATACTATTTTCTGAAATATAATCATATATATGTCTATTAGAGCCTTTGTGCTCTTTAATTGAAGCGGATACATCTGAATGCTCCTCAAAATTCTCCACCTGCTCCATAACTTTCTTAAATACTTCCGGGCTATATTGTGGTGGATAACCATTCTTTACTAGGCAAATCTTTATTTCAAGTTTCAACTGGTCTCTTACATTTTGATTGTTAAGCCAATCTGCAAAAGAAGATTTTGTATCAATGATTTCCTTTACCTTTATTGCCAGGTTTTTACATTTATCATTGATTACAATACCATCGACCTCTTTATCCGTTCCATACTCAAAATCATATTGGTCACGCATAGAAATCAAAATATCATAAAATGCCTTTTCTTCAAAAGTAAGTCCTATTTTTCGAAAGCTTTCTCTATTTTCATTCATTGCTCTAAGAATAGCTAACGCCTGCTCTGTTGCAATTTTAATAATGTCTTCCGAAACCTGTTCCTGCGCCTCACCTGCTTCTTCCGCAGAAAGATGTTTACGTCTCTCATGGTATTCTGCAATAGTCTTTTCCAACATTTCCTGATATGTCTTTGCAGCTAATCTGTTAACCTTCCCATATTCCTTAATCTGTTTACGAAGCATTTTGACAAGAAGTTCGAGCTTAGTCGCAGGCATCTTAACATCGGATAGCTTTTCAAAATATTCCGGTGAAAAGATATCTTCTTCCTCACCACTTTCAAGGACACTCTCAACCTGATTATATTTTAACGCTTCCTCCACCATCTTAGAAACTGCACGATTCATACTGTCGGTATCTACTTCACTTGTCCCACTCATTTTACGGACAAAACCTGCTATTGCCATAAAGCATTGTGCCAAAGCAGATTCTTCTTCTCCCAAATATCCTGAAGGCTGACATATATCAAATGCCATTCTCATACGTTTAACAGTCTTCAGAAAATATGTTTTAAAAGATACTGTCTGAGGACCTTTTTTCCCTTCTGACTGCAACTCCTGAATTGATACAAAAACATATTCTGCTGCTTTGGCAAGAAGCCTGTATCGGTCAATCGGATTGCATTCCATATTTATAAATGGTGTTAAATCATAGCCTGTAAACATATTTTTTAGCACTTCCAATTCTTCCCTAAATACCGATGTAGCCTGCTCAACATCATCAGAAGTTGGTGCAACCGATGTATTTCCACCATATAATTTCATGGCTTCACGCATATTATCACGGATTCCAATATAATCAATCACCATACCATATTCTTTTCCCGGATACTTTCTGTTTACACGGCTTATGGTCTGTATTAACAAATGCTTTTTTAATGGTTTATCATTGTATAAATATGTGAGACACGGAACATCAAACCCAGTAATCCACATATCTACAACAATGACTATACGTAAATTTGACTTTTCCTGCTTAAAAGCAGCATCTAACTCTTCGGAACGTTTATCATTCTTAACGCCACCAAGATAGTTATACATATCCTGCTCATCACTTTTTCCAACACTAGATACCATTGCAATAAGTGGCATAGGTTTCAATTCATTTAATTCTTCATCTGTTACATCAGTACCATCCGGCACTTTCTTTTCTTCAAACCATTCAGGATACTTATCTTTAAATTTCGACAATAAAGCATAAGCAATCTTTCTATTAGAACAAACCACCATTGCTTTCTGTATTCTATTCGGATCTGCATCACAGGCTGAAACATAATGATTATGAATATCTGTAGCAAGACGCTCTAATCTGGAAGGTTCCCCAAGAATTATTTCCATAGAACTCATTGCCTTCTTACTTGCTTCGACATCTTCAAAAGTAGCACCATCATCAGCACACTTTTTATAGTAGTCCTCAATCTCTTTTACCTTGTTTTTATCAAGTAATACTTTTGCAATACGAGGATGATATTTAATAGAAACAGTAAGTCCATCTGCAACAGCCTGATCCATCGTATATCTATCAATTTCATCACCAAAAGTCTGATATGTTTCTGCAATAGGTGTTCCTGTAAATCCTACAAATGTAGCCTGTGGAAATGCCTCTTTTAACACCTTTGCATATGGCTTTGATACCATAGCTTTCATATTCGCATCCGCATCTTTACTGAATTGAATTTTTTTAGAATGTTCAAGCTGAGTTCTATGTGCTTCATCAGAGAAGCATATAATATTCTGTCTGTCATTGATAAGACCTATTTTGTCATCTTCCCTATCACAAAACTTCTGAATAGTGCATATGTAGAATCCACCACTTTGTCTTGCTCCAAGTTCCTGTCTTAGTTGTGTTCTATTCTTAACAACAGAAACCTCTCCAAGATTAAGGAATTCTGTACTCTTTGTAAAAAGCTTCGCCCCCTGTTTTTGCAATTCATCTCTATCGACAATCAATATAATCGTTGGAGAACCTATCTCTGAGATATCTGTACAACGTAATGCCAACTGACGTGCCAAAAATGCCATCGTATAAGTCTTACCACATCCCGTAGCCCCAAAATATGTACCGCCTCTTCCACTCTTGGTAACAACAGAATCTACAATACTTTGCTTCAGAAGCTTTGCAGCAAAAAACTGTGGATAGCGGCATACAATTTCCACTTCATCACTATCATAAATACTATCCTGAAAATAAATGTAATCTCTGAAGATTTCCAAAAAACGCTCAGGAGAATAAACGCCCTTAATCATAGTTTCTGTTTCAGCAAATGGAAGTGTTGATACAGCATCCCCATCATTAATACGTCTCCAGGCATAAAAATGTTCATACGGTGTGCGAACTGTCCCTAATCTGGTTTTAACTCCATCAGAAATACAGGCTAATGGACAGTAACGCAACAAATGAGGTATATCTCTCCAATAACGAATATTAATCTGCTCCCACGCATCATAAATAGTTGCATTTGCATCAGCAGGATTCTTCAATTCCATAATACATAATGGCATACCATTTACATAAAGAATCACATCCGGTCTGCGATTCTCTTTTTGACCATTATTTATATATTCTACCGTAAACTGATTCACCACTCGAAAAATATTCTTAACACCATCCTTTTCAAAGTTAATCAGCGGTATCATTCTTGCAATACCATCTTCCGGAGTAAATTGAATACCATCCACCATCCAGTTGTACACCTTGTGCAATGCTGCAAAATCACTCTCTGCTCCCACAAGACGAACAGTATCGTAAATCTGTGTCACTTCATCTTCTGTCAAATCAGGATTTCCATCTGCTATAAATTTCTTGAAATCCTCCTCTATCAACACATCTCTTTTGGTAACACGAGAAATCTTATTTCCAGAAGTATATTTCCATCCTTCTTCTTCTAAAAAGCCAATAAAAGCATATTCATATTCTGATTCACAATAATGACCATTGTACTCTTTTAATCTAACCATAGGCTTATGCCTCCTTTGCTTTTCTCGCCTCTTCTATAGAACCTTTAATTAGTATTGGGCAAATATCTTTTATCTGTTCTTTAAGTTTTTCGTTAATATCTCTGCGTTCATTATATGCGTTATATATTTGAACAATTGATTTTTGAACATTTAAATCCGGTACTGGTATTTCAATTTCATAAAAACGATCCATATCTAAATTTGTTCGTATACTTCCGTCACTCATAAACCAACCTAGTCGATCAACTTCTTTACGCAAAAACCACATCATTATATATTCCATCAAAACACTATTATCTTTTATTTCCAAGACCGTATATGCCGGTGAAATGATTACTGGTTCATCTTTATCAAAAAGTGCTATTCTAATACATTTATCTCTTCCTGTCTGCATTCCAGAAAAAACAAATTGCCCCTTTCTTACAATCTTATATTTAGATAAATCAACCCCATTTATATTTGCAACAGATGGCATAAATTTTTTAGTAATGTTTATTCCTTGAACGTCTTTTATCTCACTATTTATATTTCTACAATCAACTTCTTTGAAAACTTCACTTATCTTTTTCTTTTTCGATTTATGCTTATATTTATCAATTAATACTTCAAATGATAGTTTTAAATCGCTTAAACCATTTTCATAATTTCCTTGATTTTTAAGCATAGTATTATAAATATCAACATATTTTTTTTGAACAGAAATATTAGGCAAATCAACTGTCATATCGCATAATGATTCCCATGAAAAAACTTCTGTTGAACTTCCCCAAGACTGAAAGCAAGCTTCTCTATCCCATTCATCACGTTTAAAATGCAAGAAAAGATAATCTGCCAAAACAATATTTTCCATAGATTTTTTCACTCTAAAAGCAATATTATTCCAGCTAATAATAAAGTTTTCTTTACTATTATTGTAGCCAAATCCAATTCTTTTTCCGTGAGTTCTAGGATTATAAATAAATTCTCTCGGATGGACTACAAGGAATTTAGATAAGTCTGTTCCTGATACATCAGCTTTTGTAGGAATGATTTCTTTTGTAATCGTCATTCCTCTTACATCATCAGGACCATATTTCAATTCTGAATTAATTTCTTGTACTAATTCTATCAATTCTCCAACTTTATATTTAATCAATCCCATAACCAATCCCCCTAAATGCCTCTTCCAGCATCTGCTGGGATTTCTTTTCCTGCTTTAATATATCTTTCATCTCAGATTGAATACGAGCCATTTCCTTTTCATAATCAATATCTAAATCATGATCAATAAACTCAATATATTTGCTTGGTGTAAGTGCCCAACCTTTACTTTCTATTTCGTCAATACCTACACTACGATAAAGTTCCGGTATTTCATAATTTACGCCATCGGTACCTTCAGATTGCCACGTATGGTATATAGCAGCAGCCTTCTCAATCTGCTCTGTAACCAAACGAACTTTCTTTTTACTCTCGCCTTTTACTGGATTTTCTGTCCATTGGCGCAAATCCATAAACAAGATTTCGTGCTCACGACTACGAAGATTTCTATCGTGATAGTTTCCACCTTTTTTATTCTGATTTAATATCCAAAGCGTTACGCTGATATCTGTAGTGATAAACAGTTCTCTTGGAAGAACTATAATTGCCTCCACTTTGTCATTCTGAATCAGTTTCTTACGGATTTCCAATGTATCGCTATCATTTAATGCTCCATTTGCAAGAAGAAATCCTGCTACTCCATCTGCCGGTTTTAAATGTGAAAGCATATGAAGAATCCAAGCATAATTTGCATTACTTTCTGGTGGTGTCTGATAATTATTCCAGCGAGGGTCATTTTTTAAATTATCGTTATACCAACCTTTAAGATTGAAAGGTGGATTTGCCATAATATAATTAAAGTACAGCCCCTTGTGCAAGTCATGGGTAAATGATGAATCTGCTTCCTCTCCAAGATTATGACTAATTCCACGCAGTGCTAAATTCATTTTTGCAAGGCGATATGTAGCCGGTTCTTTTTCCTGTCCATACACATTTATTCCATTTAGATTTCCCTGCTTTGATTTTACCAACTCAGCACTCTGAATAAACATTCCTCCTGAACCACAGCAAGGATCATATAAAGTTCCATCATATGGCTCAATCATTGTTGCAATAAGCTGTACTACATCATGAGGTGTATAGAATTCCCCCTCCTCTTTTGTAGCATTTACCGCAAACTCTTTAAGAAAATATTCATACACACGTCCGATAAGATCCTTTTCCTCCCCAAACGCTTTATGACTAATTTTATTTACTTCATCAACAATCTTCTTTATATCATTCGCAGCCAGATTACGTGCTGTAAATGTACCTTTTACAAAACATCCTTTTAATTGTGGATCCTCTTCCTCAAGTCTTTGTAATGCTGTATCTAATGCAACATTTAACTTAGGAGCAGGTGTATTGATAATTGTTGACCATCTGGCTTCTGGCGGTAAATTATATGTACCATCTGCAAAAGTAGCATCATCAAAGAATGCTGCTCTGATATTTTCATCCTCTGGATCCAATCCCTGTTCTTTAAGCGTCTGCTTTAGTTTTTCAACGCCATCCTCATACTTTTCACCAATAAATCTTAAGAATACAAGTGTAAGCATCATATCCCTTTTCTCAAAAAATGAGCCAGAGTTACGCGCTGCACGTAAATAATCTCTACAATTAAATAAAATACTATCTATGTTTAATGCCTTTTCAACTGTTTTCTTCTTCGCCATATTATTTTTCTTCCCTTTCCTCGTCTGGAACAAATTCCATAATATCCTGTATATTGCAATGCAATACATTACATATTTTTTCCAGAACCTGTGTATTTACATGCTCATTCTTTCCTAATTTAGCCAAAGCATTTGTTGTAATTCCAGCCTTCTCTCTAAGTTCTATCTTCATCATGTTTTCATCTATTAATTTTTTCCATAATCTGTTGTATCTGATTGCCATTGCTAATCCCTTTCGTATCATCACAACTATTTATTACTTCTTTAGTATATCATTTGAATCATTTTAATTCAATCTTAAATTGATTTTTTCAATCTGTTATACATCTGACTATATCGAACCCATACTTATAGAATAAGCAGAGGAATCATCTTCCTCTGCCCCTATTCCACATTTTATCTTCTACCTTCTCTTTATCAGTATCTCTATCAACACTCTCATCATAAATCCTCTGAAACTCCTCATAAAGCTCATCACCATCCAGCTTTATCTCCAGCCTTTTCATTACTTCCGAGAACAACCTTATGCTGCCGCCTACATCAGCAATATCAAATCCGAATACATCAGCCTTAACAGAATCACTGACATTCTCATAACCACCAAGGCTTAATTCTCCTTCTTTACCTGTTCTATATAATAATCAAGTAATTCATATATCCAATCTTTTAAATTAGAAAAACGATATCCTGTCTTCTCGGCCTTGTCTGTATTTATACTATATTCCGGTTCTCCATTATAAGGTGCAGCCTCCCCTTGTTCACTTAAAGCCGCAGATTTTCCTGTCTTTTCTTCGATATAATTAATCACTTCTCGAAGCGAGATAGTTTCTGAAGCACTTCCGTTAATTGCACCTTTAACATCTTTATCTACTAAATATGCAATAAACTCTCCCGCTTCATCTGAACGGATATAGCTCATTTGATAATCTATATTATCTATATACATCGGCTCTGATTTAATGACATGTTCTACATAGAATAAAAGTCTTTTCGTATAATCATCTTTACCTATTGCAAATGGATATCTGACAGCAATCCAGTTTTTTCCCGGATATTTCTGCCATAATGCGTACTCAGCCTGTCTTTTTATCTGCTCATATGAAAATTCTTTTCTGTCACACCACACAAAATCCTTAGAATATCCATAAAAATCAGATTCCACAGTATTCATATGTTTTGGATTATAAACTGATGTACTAGACATATATATGTATTTGTCGCAATCAACATAGTCCATAACATACCGTATATCATTAGAACAATACGCAATTTTATCAATAACTACATCAAAATGCTTTCCTTGCAATGCCTCTCGCATACTTTCTTCATTTGTCCTTTGAATGGTAATGCGCTCTACTTTGTCTCCATATGAATCTGGTGTTTTGCCTCTTGTTGCTATTGTTACCTCATGTCCTTGTTCTAAAAGCTTATTAACCATATGTATACCAAAATATCTTGTTCCGCCTATTACTAATATTTTCATTTGCAATTCTCCATTTCTTTTTATAAAAATTGTTTTAATCTATTAAATAATTGTTCTTGAATTCCATTCCAACCATCGATATAACCTACTCTTTTTATTAAATTGTCCTCATATAAAATAGCATTTATTTCCAACTTTTCTAAAATCACAAGCCGATACAAATAACTCATTTTAATAGCATATAAAACTGATTCTCTACCATCCAATGTAGGCTTTCTTTGATTAATTTTTATATGCATAATATTGACACGAGTATTTACCAGACAAGAAAGAATTTTTTCCAAATCAAACTCTATTTCATTTCTAAAAAGAATTTTTCCATAATAATTGATAATTGTCCTGAGACATGGTTTTAATTTTCCTTTTTCATTAGGATATCTTTGCAATTTTATATCTTCACTTTGAATTATTTCCATTAACGACTCAGAAAGCTCTACAAGAAACGCACACTTCACATCATTCGTGAATCCAGCAGAACTTGTCGCATATAAATACATCTGATTAACAACTCCTAATTCATCCAATAAAATTCTCCATTTCTCAAATAATTCAGATGACAAAATATCTTCATATTTTAATATTCTATCGCTAAATATTGAAATAAAGTTTGCAGACGAAAAATAATGTAGTCTTTGTATTTTAAAGTGTTCTACTAAGGCATTATATGAATTAGCACTTTCTTTTCCGTATATTTCTATAGTTTCCAAATCAAGAAAAACTCCATCAAATATCTGCAATAATCTTTCTAATTCTAGCAGTGATGAATATAACTTTTTAGCTTCAATTTCTTCTTCACAAGTTAAAGTTATAATCCTATTTCCCGCTTCTTCTATGCAAACCTTTATCATTGGCATTTGAGATATTGTAAATTCATATGGTGTTACACATCTTAACATGCCATTTTTTACACTATATATAGCCTTTAAGCTATCACACTTTATTGAAATATCCATGTTTTCTCCAAACTGCTATAAATACTTTTCATAATAGTTTCAATCACCCAAATACAGCCATCACCTGCTCATATTTCACCTTGTAAATCTCCTTACTTTCGTCTGATAGCTTGTTATAGCTCCGTTCAAGCTTTTTCCTCACAAATTGCGCCCCCTGCTCTATATCCATCTTTCTTTCAACATAAGCTAAATAAAGTAAACTTGGCACACTATCGAAATGTGAAATTGCATCGGCATCTGCAACACACAATTCTTCAATGCTGGTTCTCCCCAGCTTTACACTCCCTCTATGATTTAAAATACACTTTTGTACTAACGCCGTTTTTTCTTTATCATAATTCAGTTCATTTAAAATCTCTTTAGCAATATCTGCTCCATATTTATGATGTTCCTCATACATTACATAATCAGTTATTGAAGCTATATCATGTAACCATGCTGCTATAATCACAGTTTCTTTGTCAGCACCATATTTTTCTGCCAGTATCTCTGCATTTTTCACCACTGCTTCAATGTGATAATAGCACCCCATTCCAAATTTGTTAGTTGGTTGCTTGCACCTGTGATATACTTCTTTCTGTAAATATTCTATGATATCAGTTCTCATTTTTTATTCCTCTAAAATTCACATATTTGTTAATAGATATCTCTATGTCCCTCTATTTTTTTATACTTTCAGTTATATTTTTGAAAGAAGAAACCATATCTACTACGTTGCCCATCTTTCGTGCTTTTTTCCTTGCTATTCTTCTAGAGTCTCCTGATATGTTTGAAAAATTATATGTGAATTTTTCAATAATTTTCTTAATTACCCACACAACAAGAGCCGTTGTCAAAAACGGTATAATATATGGCATAAATATAATAATTGCTTGCAACATTCCATCCATAATCGCTTTATTCATCATTTCTCCTATATTTACCAAATCTCAATCTCCTCTCTTCTTATAATGTATCATCAACAAAATTTTTCATCTGTAAATACTTTTCTATCAATTTCGGCTGTATCAAAGGGTATGTCCAATTCTCAGGCAACTTATCCATAAGAACAACCTTCTCCATTTCGCTATGTAATTCTTTCGCAAATTCCGTTATCTCTGCAAAATAAAGCATTCCAAAGGTTTCCTCGCCTGTATTATTCACTCTTGTCTTGCCTATCACTGAATATACACATATTGGTTTTATCTCAAATTTGACAGCTCCTGTTTCTTCCTGTAATTCTCTTTTTGCTGTTTTAACAATATTTTCTCCAGCTTCTCTGTGTCCTCCTGGCACTTCGTATGTGTCTCTTTCTTTATGTTTGCAAAACACCCACTTGCCATTGCTCTGTGAGATGATTACTGCAAATTTTAATAATGAATCATCCACTGAATCATAAAACTTGACTTCTAGCATATCTCTTTTCCCTTCTCCACATAAATCCAATTAAATCTGCTTTGAAACAAAATGTACAATTTCTTTCCCTGGCTCAAGGATATATGGTATCAACTCCAAAGGATATACCTTAGTACCATTCTTTAAATCTTCTAATGAAACCCAACAGAAATCCAAATCAATTCTTTCATTATCTAGCTCATCATATCCATGAAACACACCATCTAATGGAATATTATCATCCATCAGATGTACATTATAATATAAGCATATCTGATGACAGGGTCTTTTTCCCCATGGAAAATAAATTTCTCCGATTGCTAACAGATTATCTACCTCTATCTTAGCATGAAGCTCTTCTTCAAATTCCCGTTTAAGAGTTTCCATACTTGTCTCCATAGCCGCAACATGTCCGCCAATAATGGCATAATCATCATTCTTCGGATGCTGTAACAAGATTTTACCATTATGTTTCAATATACCGCCAACTCTGTATGAAAACACAAAATCATCATTTTTAAATAGAATATCCATATAATCGCCTCCAATCATTACATACTATTACATACTCCCTAATCATTACTCCGCC
>ERZ791608.319-NODE-319-length-27320-cov-5.032569_pt1 | contig 27320 bp, 26 predicted proteins | sample MGYA00510276_ERZ791608 | MGnify/ENA primary metagenome ERZ791608 (study PRJEB30046, sample SAMN00791908) | human gut metagenome | study: EMG produced TPA metagenomics assembly of the A metagenome-wide association study of gut microbiota in type 2...
AATTTGAATTACTGTTACTTCCCACCCCCAATAAAGAGGGTGGGAAACTTTAGTAATTGATTAATTCAATATAGTTTTGTAATGTCACTCCTTTTCCACTTTCATAACCGATAATCATTGGGCTTACATTGATTCCAACTGTATTTCCTTCAATGAACTTATTAGATAAAGGTAAGTCAATTCGGTTTAATTGGAAGGCCGAATCTGGAATAAGTATAGCTTGCTTCAAGCCTTTGTCCTTCATTGCCTGATAGGTAATGCTTTCTCTGGCAATAATATGAGTGTATCCTTGTAAGTCTTCCAACATTTCTCCTTTTATGCTGTTTGGTTCTATAGAGCATCCCCATAAAATTGTTTTTCCTCCCTTTTTACGGATTTCTTTATTAACCAGATAGATGAACTTTGGAACACCATAACAATAATTATCTCCTCCGATGGAGAGTATATAATCGGCTGTTTTAGCAGCTTTCAATATCGGGGAGAAGTGAATACGGTCATAAGCTGTTTGGGCACCGTAAACTTTAGCTTGAAAAACAGCTTTGAGATATTGTAGACTAAAACGGGATATAGGGCAGTGATCAGATTGTACGTTGCAAATTGCATCCAATCCCACTTTTTTGTCTTCTTCAGGTGAAGCGGAAAAAAGTGTAACATCAGCCTGAGTTATTTTACAAGTAGATCGAACGATAGCCTCACATCCGTGATTACCGCTTCCGCCATGTGGATATAATATTAATTTCATGTTTCAATTCTATAAGTCCCCATAAAAGTCTATACATTCTTTGGCAGATGCATATTTTTATCCATTGAGGAGCATGTATATCTTTTATATATTGGGGTAATTGTTTAACTTCTGTTATACTGACTATCTGTTTAATATACTGTAATTTGTAATTTATAGATTTTCCTTTGAAACATTCAGGAAAAGATAATATCGCATCATACATACACCACCATAATCGATGATACAAGTAGGAAATGCTATAATCATTCCATAGATTTTTTCGCTGAAAAAAATCCTTTAAAATATTCCATTGTGCATAATCAATTTCAAACTGATTGATTCTTTTTATGGATGATAACGTTCCGTTTCCTATAATACGATAATGATAAAGGCATTGGTCAACAATATATATTGCTTTTACATATTCCAAATAGTTATAATTGAAAAGCAAATCTTCACCATAAGTGTACTCTGGTGGAAAATGGATATTATGTTCTTGGATGATTGTCCTTTTGTATAATTTGATGACTGGTCCAAATAATAAGAACTTTTTGTTGATATCTGTAAATGCGTTTGTATCTTGTTGCTCTATATGTATTATACCTGTCTTATATGAATAATTTTTGAACGCTCCATTGCTATAATGTCGTTGTAACCCACAAACCACTAAATCTACATTATATTTTTCAATTGGCTGAAACAATTCGTTTAAATAATTGGGGGCTATCCAATCATCACTATCAATAAAGGCAATGTATTCACCTTGCGCTTCTGTAATTCCCCTATTTCTAGCCTTTGAAACTCCCTGATTGGGTTGATGGATTACCTTTATTCTTGAATCCTTTTGCTCCCATTGGTTACATATTATTTCACTTCCATCAGAAGAACCATCATCAATCAGAATACATTCAAAGTCTTTATACGATTGATTTACTACAGACCGGATGCATTCATTTAAATATTGAGATACATTATATACGGGAATGATGATACTAATCATATAACAAATCCTATTTTATCAGAAAGGTCCTCAATCATTTGTTCCTTTTTTTCTTCAGTAATATTTCCTATGACATATTCTTCTGAGTAGCGTGGACTTTTACTGAATAATTTTTTCTTTTTTTCAATGAATTCTTCATAGCTGCATATAATTCTTGCAGGTGATCCTAATGCAACGCAATTGTCTGGAATTGATCGTGATACAACACTTCCTGCTCCTATAATTACATTATTCCCTATTTTTACATTAGGTAATATGATACTTCCTGCTCCTATAAAAACATTATTACCTATAGTAACACGTCCAATCAGCGTGTAACCTAATATACGTTTGGTGCAGGCATCGTGTGCTAATACGTGCACACGTGGAGCAAGTGTTACATTATCACCGATTGATATCAACCAACAATGACCTGGATCTATGATACATTCTCCTAAAATATGACAGTTTTTACCTATTTGAAGTCCATTGGCTATAGCTATTTCCAGTTGGCTTCTGTCATCTATTTTTAGTAAATATTTTCTAATCCATGAATATAATTTAATCATTATAGTATTTTATATAAAAGTTTCAGTTGTTTCTGTTTGTGAAATCTTCCATCCAAGTTTGTCCGAATAACTGATCTCTTGTTTTTTATCTTTTCGCATGTCTCTTTTAAGAGATTCAGAAACTCTATATCATTACTGAATAGTATTCTATTTATATCTTTTTGTTGAGATAATGCTTCTCTGTTGGATGGTATGTCGGATGCTATAATGGGTAGATGGAGTGCCATGGCATCTAGTAAGGATATACTAAGTCCTTCAATATATGAGGCGGAAACATAACAATCTGCATGATACATAAAAGCATAAGGATTACCTATATGACCTAGTAGTATAATATTATTCTGTAAATTGTGATTTTGAATGGCTGTTTTTAGTTTTTCTTCTTCGTGATCACTTCCTCCTCCAAGTATCCACCATGAGAATGAAAAACCTGCTTTTTTTAGTAATGATGCAACACGAATAATTCTGTCATATCCTTTCACTTGAATAATTCTTCCCACAGAAATGAAAACAGGGCGTTCGTTTAGAACAGGTAGTGATATTTTTTCAAGTGTTCTTTGATTTATTGCTGATATGTCGACTGAATTATATATCACCGTTGTTTTTGTGTCCGGAATACTGAATGTTTTTTGAAAACTATCGAGAACAGCTTGTGATACCGCCACAATTTGGTCAAAAGCCTGATATATTTTTTTTTCATTAATCAGACCTTCATCGGTTTTATTTTTTTGAGAATATTCAGTAAGTGTATGCAACCAGGCTATTTTCTTTCCTTTAATGTTAGCACTTCCGACAAGATGTGTAGGCTGGCCTTCATAAAAAGCAATGACGGTATCGTATTGATTTCCTATCATAATTTTATAAAATAATGAAGGAAAGTGCTTCAGCACATAAGATGATAAACGATAATACCAGCGTTTATGGTTGTTTATAATATATTTATAATGAATATGCTCCTTAAACGGCTTATCAAAATATCGTTCGTAATTAGGATAAACACTGTATTTATAGATGGAGCATACCGTAATATCATATAAATCAGGATCTAAATGATTGACGATATCTATTAACATTTTCTCTGCTCCACCTACAATAAAGGATTCGATTATGAATATAATTTTCTTTTTCATCTAAGGTAGGATTTAAATTGGAGTCTTCTACGTATAGAAAGCATAAACCCTATCGGGAGCAAGAAGAAGACTTTCTTGTCCTGACATTTTAATATATAGCGATATTCATGTGCCAGGCAGCAACATGATATAAATTGCAATATATAGTTGATGCGTAATTTGGGGTTATCAATATATGCCAGTTTCTTTAGAAACATTTGGGCATATCCCATCGGATTGTTTTTCAGGAGCTTCCAGCTGGATTGTGTTAATCCTCCTTCCAGATATTCACAATAGTAAATGACTTTGTTATACCAGCGCAAAATGTAACCATCAAGTGCCATCTGATCCCATACAACAGATTCTGGTATGAATTTTTCATTGGCCCATACAGGGAAACTATATTGCCTTAACTTTTCTGTAAAAAAAGCTTCTGCCATATCTGCTTCCAAACCATATTTAGCGCGATTGATATTAGAGGTATCAATATAATTGAAACTCTTATTCGGTATGGAAGAATTATGATTATTTATTTCCCGTAATCCGGAAACTCCTATAAAATTAGTTTGTTCTGGTAACTCTGAAAACCATTTAATTAAAGATTCCAGTGCATCATCGGTCAGATAATCATCCGAATCTACAATAAAGAAATATTTTCCTTGGGCTAATTTGATTCCATCATTAATGGCACGTGCTTTTCCTCCATTTGCTTTTTTTATGTATCTGATAGGAAATTGTGTATGTTCTTTTTGCCATTGTTGTATGATGTTTTCTGTATTATCAGTTGAACCATCATCTATGATTATCCATTCAAAACAGGTTGTAGACTGGCGTTGCAGGGATGCGTATAAACGTCCTAATAAATGTCCCCGGTTATAACTGGGTGTAAAAACAGTTAATACAATGGATTTGTTCATAGCAGTTAGGACTTAAAAAAATTCTCAATTTGGGTCATCTGATTAGACAATAAAAATCGTTCCTGGTGTTTTAGGATATTTTGTTTATATGAAGCCAATAGGTTGGTATTATCCAAAACATGTTTAATACCCTCATACAATCCACTTTCAGAGTTTTCTGTAATTAAACCACATTTCCCATTTAGTAGTAATTCATCCATACCCGAACACGCAGTTGTAATAACCGGTAGCTCTAAAATTAGTGCCTCGGTTACAGCTGTGCTGTATCCTTCACTGACTGATGAACAGACAAAGATATCAGAATGCTTGAGATATGGATATGGATTCTTTTGGAATCCCCAAAGGGTGACTATTTCATTAAGAGAATGTGTATGTATGTATTCTTCCAGTATAGGGCGTTGCTCGCCATCCCCTAATATCCATAGTTCGATGGGATACCCATTTTCGTATAAACGGTTTATTACCCGTAATAATCTGTCGTATGCTTTTTGAGGGACAAAACGTCCTACTGTTACTATTCGGATTGATTGCGTTTTGGGAGGTAAGGAGATGAATTCGTTAGCTCTTTTTATAATATTATCGTTCTCTATAGGGTTGTATAAAGTTATTGCGTTATTGATGCTATATAATCGATTAATAGCATTTGTTGCAGTATTGGATACTCCTATAATTTTATCGTATTTCTGATAAGATTGTTTTTCTTCTTCCTCATTTTTATAAACTGAAGTAATCCAATGGTTGTTGATTAAATCAGTATGAACCCAAGCTATCTTTTGAGCTTTTTTATTAGTGGAATGTGAAAGAATTTTCGTGCAAAAGCCTTCAACAAAAGCTATTTCTATGTCATTCCCTTTAGGTATAAAAAGAGTATAAATCAACTGAGAAGGTAGAATTCTATATATGAGCAAATACAGAATCTTATATAATATTTTACCCAACAAACCTTTTTTTTGTGGGTTCCCTAAAACCGATGTGTAGTTTACGTATTTTCTAACTTCTGCTGCATATATTCCTGTATCAACAATCGTACATAAAGTTATGTCGAATTTAGTCTTATCTATATGTTTCAGGAGTACAGAAAGAACTTTTTCGGCTCCACCTCCGGATAGAGACTCTATAAGAAATAAGAGTTTGGGTTTCATGGCCTGATTAAAGTTTTAAATATATAATATAACCACTCTTTATAGTTAAGGGATGGATATTTGATAGGTACATCTCCAAGTGTTTTTTTTAAGTATTTTTCCCCTTCTTTTCTTTGTATCTTATAGTATGGATACAGTCTGTAAATGTTGGAGGTTATCATTTGATAAATGCCCTCTTGAGTTCTAGGGGAATGATATCCCTTTAGAACTTCTGAAGTCATTATTAATGATTTGATTTGTGATGTCGCCGCTTTGGTAGATATACGTTTGCTTAAGCTATTGGGAGTAGATCTGTAAAAAGATAAAGATTGAGAACAAAATTTTATTCTTTTTGACTGGGATATGATTCTTGCCAGATATTCACCGTCATCATTCATGGATAAAGTTTCGTTCCATAATCCGGCTTGATGAACCAAAGATATAGGTATCATGTAACTAATAGGAGGCATACAGCATTTATTAAAGATAAAATCCAGTAAGATTTCCATAGGATTATTATAGTCATGCCATACACTTGTTTGATTAGATTCCGGTAATACTATTTTGCCATCTTTGATAATATTCCATGCTCCAATGTACAACGTATCGTCCTTATTTTTTTCGCTATCATAGAGTATAATTTGTTCTTTTATTTTGTTTTTGTCAAGGATATCATCTGAATCAAGAAATTGTATCAGCTCCCCAGAGGCATAATGTAGCCCTAAATTTCTTGCAGAGGCTGCTCCTTTATTCTCTTGAGATAGGAGTTTTATTCTGTTATCCTGAAAAGATTGTGCTATTTCAAAAGATTTATCTGTTGAACCGTCGTTAATTATGATAATTTCTAGATTCTTATAGCTTTGATGCAGTACAGAACAAATACACTCTTTAATATATTTTTCTGAATTATAGACAGGAATTATTATAGAAACTTTAGGCATTAAACTTTGAATTTAAATTTTTCATATAATATAACCATTCTATATAAAAGTGAATATAAAGCTCTGGAAAATCTGTATTTCCTAATTTCATTTATATGAAAAAGAAATTTATAATCTTCAATCACTTTCTGTGGCAAAATAGTATTTAAATATTCAGATCTTTCTTTACGAATTATATTCAGTGCTTTACTTGAAATGCCTGTTGTGTCAAAATATGCAATATCTTGATTTATGTATGTAACAGAACAGTTATGTAAAATGATTGTTTCAAAGAAAAATTTCCAATCTGCTACAATTTTTAGGTTCTCATCATACATACCATATTTGTAAAATAAATCTTTTTTTATAAATGTTGATTGATGGTTCAGATTTCCAGAAAACAAATCGTAACATGTGATATGACTGGAATGTATTCCAAAATCTCTCTTGATTACTGAAAAATCATTTAATATTAGATTGCCATTAATAAAATCGCTGGTAATGGAATGATTAAAAACATTTTTAAGTGTATCTTTATTGCAAAGATAATCTCCGGAATTTAGGAAATAGATATATTCTCCTTGTGCAAGCTTAATTCCTTTGTTCATGGCATTATAAATGCCATTGTCTTTCTCGCTGATACAATGGGTAAAATATTGAATATGTTTTTTTAATAGTTCTTTACTCCCATCTGTGGAATCTCCGTCAATAATTATCCATTCAAAATTCTTAAAAGTTTGGGATATTACACTTTGAATGGTTTTTATTAAGCCACTTTGGTTATTTAAATTAATTGTTATAATTGATAGTTTTTTCATTTTAATGATATTGCTTCAAGACCCATAAAGCCTTCTTCATTACCTCTAAGAGCTCTCCCGAATCCCTCTTGGTAACCATCGATATGAAGTTCTGCGCAGTGAGGAGCTCTCATATACCATTCTACCATAGGTCGGTGTATATTGATATCAATGATATAATCTCCACTACTTAAATACTTGGGTAATATTATTTGTTTTTTGATGGTGAACTTCCCTTTGTTGATAGGGGTCAAAATTCCTTTATTATGTCCTTCTGCTAATGCTGCCATTGGAACCTCGTCTTTATTTTTTATGATAACCATAAGGTCAGCCAATAGATTCTCATCTGATTCTCCTGTTACAGTTATATTTAAGGTATTTTTCCCAGATTCTAAAGTAGAAGAACTATTATCTGTATCATTAAATAGAATATTGGTTACTTGGAAGCCGGATTTATGCCATGCGATATTATTGACGATTTTATTTTCTTGTTTGTTAGATGACTGACTCATTTTTAAATAATGATTGATTGTATCATTAATGTCATGACCAATATAATTGATACAACCATTGCTTAATACGATACCTTTATTGCATAAACTTCGTACAGCTGCCATATTATGACTAACAAACAATACAGTACGCCCTTCTCCTTTCGATACATCTTGCATTTTTCCAATAGCCTTTTTTTGGAATTCGGCATCTCCTACAGCCAGTACCTCATCTACCACGAGGATTTCAGGCTCTAAAAATGCTGCAACAGCAAATCCTAAACGTACGGTCATACCGCTTGAGTATCTTTTTACTGGAGTATCAATGTATCTTTCTACACCGGCAAAATCGATAATTTCATCAATTTTACGCTTGATTTCATGGCGAGTCATTCCCATGATGGAACCATTCATGTATATGTTTTCTCTTCCGGTCATTTCGGGATGGAAGCCGGTTCCTACTTCTAGTAAAGAGGCGATTCTTCCTTTTGCACGGATAACTCCTGTAGTAGGGGAGGTAACTCGGGATAGGAGTTTGAGCAAAGTTGATTTACCGGCTCCGTTTTTTCCGATAATACCTACTACATCTCCTTCTTGTACATCGAATGTGATATCTTTTAATGCCCATACGAATTCTGAATTTCCCTTTTTGGAGCGATCATTGGTTTCTCCAATTTTGAGATACGGGTCTTCTTTGCGTAAGATGGTGGTTTTCCACCATCTGTTTAAATCGTGTGAGAGGGTTCCTGTTCCTACTAATCCTAAATGGTATAATTTCCCTATATGATCGAATTGAATAGCTATATTACTCATGTTTCTATTTACATTTTATATTAGACTGTGTCCATAAAATTACGTTCTACCCGGTTGAATATGATAATGGATAAGAAGAGTGTAATTAGTAATACTATGAAACTGTAACCTAATCCTATCCAGTCTAATGAACCGCTTCCCATACAACTGTATTTGAAAGTTTCGAATATCGATGTTAAGGGATTGAATGATATAAGCATACGGTATTTTTCGGGAGCTGCACTAAGTGGATAAATTACGGGGGTTACATACATGAATAATTGAATTCCGAATGTAACTAATTGGGTCAAGTCACGGTATTTGGTTGTCAAGGCTGAAATAATCAGTCCCCATGACATGGCGTGAAGGGCTATCATAAGAATCAAAATCGGGAAAAGAATAATAGTCCAGTTAATGGTTAGGTTTACTCCTTGAATGTAATAGTACAGGTAAATAGCGATGAATAGTATTAACTGAATTCCAAATTTGATGAGATTGGAAGTAATACCGGATAAAGGAACTACCAAACGTGGAAAATATACTTTTCCAAAAACACTGGCATTGGCGGTAAATACATTAGAAGAAACCATAAATGCTGCATTGAAATAGTTCCAAAGTAGAATTCCTGACATATAAAAAAGAGGTTGAGGAATACCATCAGTCGAGATACCTGCCAATCCTCCGAAGACAAACATATACATGATAGTTGTCAGGATGGGTTGTATAAGAAACCAAAGAGGCCCCAAGATCGTTTGTTTGTAAACGGTTATAATATCTCGTTTTACATACATGTAGTATAAGTCCCGATATCGCCAGATGTCTTTCAAATCGACATCCAACAATTTTTTCTTGGGTTTGATTTCTATACTCCAGTTGTCTTTTTCTAATTTATTCGTTGTTTGTATACTCATATTGAACCTTTAATGATATTAAAATAAAATGCGAATGCATAAAATGCTAATAAAGCTGCTCCTAATATTTTTTCATGACTTTGCCAGAAGCGTTTTTTCATAAAGGGATATATCAAAATAACCGGCATGATGAACCAGGAAATCTGAGCAAAGCGGTTACTGTAAGCCGCACGAATGACCAATACCCAGAAGGCATTGGTGATAAGAAATGTATTATAGAGCCAGTGATAATATTCATCGCGGAAGTTACGACGGAAAATAAAATAATAGCCTACAAATACGCCCATGGCGCTATAGAGTAGGAAGTCCCAACGGAAAGTCATACTCATTTGGACGATTTCTCCTACCATGTTTTCTCCTGTCAGATAACCGGAGAAGCGGTCATCTTCTCCAAAGATTTTCAAAGTTGCCAAATAACTTTGTATGCGCATGCCGGCCGCATACGAGGCTCCTACACAGCCTATCCATGCCAGCAGGTAGAGATAGCTGTTTTTGACAAACCAGGCGATGGCGGCTGCACCTACCATAAGTACACAGGATTTATGAAATCCGATGGCAATGATGCTTAAGAGGATGGCGATGGGGAGATGGTTGATGTAGGTCATTGCCAAAATAAAGACTGACGCGCCCATTCCGTTTCGGATACCGTTTACCCCATAATTCCAAAAGGTAAACATGCTGAATATCACTAACAGGGGAATGTAGTAATAGGATTTGAAAATGCGCTGCATGGCCAGCCACAAACTACCTACATAAATAAAAGCACATAGTAAGAAGAAGCTATGGATATCACTGTATTTGGCAAACCAGGCATGCAGGTTATAAAAAAGAAAATCTGTTCCCCATTCCCAGATAAAAGGTTCTGAAGAGCGTTGTATATCGTAAAAACCATGGGCATAGTTTATAGTATCACCGAAAGCACCGGAAACAGGGCGTAGTCCCATATAAAAAATAAGGATTGCTGTAAACAGAACTCCCCATACGGCATTCAGACTGACAATGTTTTTATGTAGGGCAATACCTGTATTGCATTGCCAGAAAGCAATCAGTACCAGTATAAGAATACTGTAATGGAAAAAGGGGGTATAATCGGCTATGGGTATAAAGTCTATCATAAAAGGTTACGATTGTGGGTTATGCGGAGTTATTTGTAGCTCTGCGTATTGGATTTGGTGATCACTCCAGCAATTGCTATATAAACGATAAGCTGATGTTTTCAGTTCTGGAGCGCAGAATGTATAATCGATGCGGAATAAATTCCCGGCAGGCTGGTAGGTTCCTTCCCATCCGTTTCCGGCTTCGAGAAAGCAATCGCTCAGTTGGGCGGTTAGTCTCCGGTAGGCATACGATACGGGGGTATCGTTCAGGTCACCGCATACGGTAACGGGGTACGGGCTGGAGGCGATGGCTTCTGCCAATTGCTGGGCCTGACGGTTACGTGCTACCGCATTAAGCTGGTAGGTATGCAGGCGGTTGTTTCCCTGGTAAGCAAACGACATGCCGGTAGTCTGCAAGTGGATGTTGAACAGCCGAATGATGGTTCCATTGCATTGCAGGTCTATCTGTAACACTTTGTTATAGCTGTCGGGAAAGTAATATTCTTTCATACCCGATAACGGGAAACGACTGTATACTGCCAGATTGAGTACTTCGTCTTCGCGGCTGTTGAATACCTGGTAAGGGTATCCGAAAGCTGCTGAAATGCTGTCACGATGCAACAGGTTGTCGTGCGGACGTTCCTGCAGACAGATGACATCGGGATGAAGATTCCGGATAAAAGCGGCACTTGCCTGTAGGGTTTGTTTGCTGAGCTGAAAGCCTTCGGTATTCCAACTGACTATCCGTAAAAGGGCATGATCTTCTGAACTATTTGTATGAAAAGAAACTGTCCAGGATTTTCCGGTAAGGAACAGACTGAGGAGGCAGGAAATGCCAAACAACAGGGTGATGCCTTTTTTTCGGCAGAAAACTGCTATTATAGTTGCCAACAAGCTGAATATAGCTAAAGGGATCACCAGCAAACCCAACGGGGACAGGTAACCTGCGAGTACCGGAGGACACCAGGGCATGAGGGCAGTTGCTATTGTCATACATGTTGTCAGTCCGGCCAGAATATAGCTAAATATTTTCATTGTTTGCTATTAGTAAACTAAGGGCATCCAGTTGTGCACTGGTGAGTTTCATACTTTGCAGCATGGGGGCGTATCGCTCCAGGTGATGCAGGTCGGTTCCTACGTAGGTATACATGCCGGCTGCCAGCAGGGCTTCGGCTGCGTGACGGGCGCCGGGGCTGTAGTAACCGGATAATGACATGAGGTTCAACTGTAAGTTGTATCCGTCAGTACGGTACAAGTTGCGGTAGTCGTCCATCGTCATGTAGGTATATCGTTCGGGATGGGCAATGACCGGAAAATAGTTCTTTCGTACTGTAGCCAAAATGTCCTTCATTCCTACTGGTGGAAGCATGTAGGAGGTTTCCACCAGCAGGTGTCTTTCTCCCAAAGGTAGTACTTCGGAAGGTAGCTTGGAGGTGAACTGAGCATCCATCATGTATTCTCCTGCTTGATGAATCTTAATTGGACCTTTGTAACAGGTGCGGAATTTCTCGAAGCGTTCGGTCAGGTAGGTTTGGGTGTTTCGTTCCATGTCGGACATGACATGGGGGGTAAACCATACGGAGGTAATACCGAGTTCTTCGAGGAACTGAAGCAGCTCCACAGAGGTGGCTTTGTCGGGGGAGCCGTCGTCCACTCCCGGAAGAATGTGGGAGTGGATGTCGGTCATTCCTTTCAATATACCTGACTGAACCAGGTTATGCTTTTTCTTAAAACTGAAAAACATGTAATCTCGTTTGTTTATCGGTTATTTTTTCCAGAACTGGTACCATTTGTGCGGCTTGTTTTCGTAGCCGTATCCATATCCATAACCGTAACCATATCCGTATCCATAGCCATAACCGTTGTTCTTGGTATGGGCACCGTTCAGGATAACGGACATATTTTTAAGTTGTCCGGTACGGTAAATCTTTTCCAGATCGGGTAGCATACGGCGGTCGAACCGGTCGGCACGAATAACGAAGATGGTCAAATCGGCAATACGGTTAGTAATTGCTGCATCGGCAATGATACCTACCGGTACATTGTCGACGATGATGTAGTCGTATTGCTTGCGGAGGGTGGCAATCATTTCCTCCAAACGTTCACTGAGCAGCAGTTCGGCAGGATTCGGAGCAGAAGGACCTGCCGGAATGATATCCAGATTGTCTACCAGTTCATCGTGCTTGATGATTTCCGCCAATTCAGCTCGTCCCGACAGATAGGAAGTCATTCCCTTGTCGTGATGGTGGATGTGTGAACTAAGGGTTCCTTTACGGATATCCAAGTCAATCAGGATGACCTTTTTTTCGGTCTGAGCGATACTTGCCGCCAGATTGCTGCACACAAAGGTCTTTCCGGCACCTGCTCCGAAAGAGCTGAAGGTAACTACCTGCAGATTCTTGCTCTTTACACGCATGAACTCCATGTTGGTGCGTACGATACGGAATGCTTCGGAAGCGATGTCACGTCCCTGACTGCGTACGATAATTCCTTTTTTACCTTTTGCACTTGGCTCTTTTTTGCTCTTTGATAATGGTATTTCACCTAAGAAGGGTACACTGAGGTTGTCTTCAAGATCCTTACGAGTATGTACTTTGGTATCGAAAAACATAAAGGCGAGCAAAATAACAGCTGGTAATGCGATTCCTTTCATGACACCTCCCATAATGATACTTTTTCCGTTAGGAGTATAAGGCATGTCACTACCTCCTGCCGGGTCGAGTACGCGTACATCTGTTTCAGTTGTTGCCTGGCTGAGTGCGTTCTCTTCACGCTTGTTGAGCAGGTAGAGGTATAACTCCTCTTTGATACGCTGCTGACGTTCGATAGACAGCATCTGACGTTGCTGAGTCGGAATGCTGGCGATGCGGCGTTGTGCTTCGGAGGTACGGTTCCGGGCTTCCTTGAGTTTTGCGTTAATGCTGACAATCAGGTTGTCGATATCGCGGATGATGTTCTGGCGAATAGCGAGCAGCGTATTGTTCAGTTCCTGTACTACCGGGTTCTTGTTGCTACTGTTCTTGATAAGCTTGTCACGCTTCAGCTTATTGGTGTTGTATTGTACAATCTGTGCTTCGATATTGGCATCGGCTATACCTGTATTGGATGGAATAAGACCGGTGATTTTGGATGGGTCTACTAAGAATTGCTTGATATATTTAGCCATTTCAATCTGAAGTTCCATCTCGGTGGCTTGCGTACCGTATTGTTCTTTGTCGGATACTGATGTGCTTGCTGAAGAGGAAACGTCAATAATCTCGTGCTGACGTTTGTAATTTTCTATTTCGGATTCTACTCCTCCTAATTCTTTCTCAATGATAATCAAACGTTCATTGATGAATTGGGAAGTACTAATGGCTATCTGGTTCTTGTCTTTGATGGTTTCTTCATTATAAACGGTAATCAGCATGTTCAGTACATCTTCAGCACGGACGGTAGAATAGTCGTTGAGGCTGAGGTACAAAATGGAAGCATCGTTTTCGGCCTGACTAATGCTCAGGTTGGAGCCGAAAAGGCTTGCCATGTTATCAATGCTGTTTTTCTCTACATGGATAGTAGTATCGAACCACTTGCTGCCATAATACAGTGTGGGACTGACTACCAGTTTGCCGAGCGGAGTCGGGATGGTATCGTTGAGCTTGGCTGTCAGCGCCTTGTCTGCTACCGGTAATATGTCGCCACCAAAATCTGTCAGGCGTACTTCGTGATCATTAATGGGAGTGACACTGACACGTGCTGTTTGATAATCTTCTGTTTCGGCAAAAGAAACCTTTACGGGGGCCTGTGTGTATAATTCTTTTTCGCGTAGCCCGTCATCCATTTTGTAGCAGATATTGGCATTCAGACGGCTGACTACTTCACGCATCAGGTTGTGTGACTGGAACTGAAGTATTTCGTTGGATACATTGGTAGTGGCCATGGTCTGAAAGCGTTCAAGTCCGTTGTAGCTCCGTTGATTGGCATTTTTTATCATGACCGTTGCCGAACGGGAATATTTGAAAGGAGTTTTGGCGTACTGATACCATGCATAGCCTCCGAAGATTGCAACCGACAGGACAAACCAGTACCAGCGGTTGATCAGGTACATTATCATGTCCATAGGGTTGATATTGAAACCGCTTCCGCTGATGTTCTTATCGGGAGAGAGGTCTTTTTGTTCACTCATTTGTATCATAGGTTGAAGGGAATTATTTAACTGCTAATACGACTAAAGAAGTAATAGTGGTGATGAATGACAGAATCATGCTGAAAGTACTGAAGGTACGCTGGGCATTGTCGCGGGTCTTGTTGGCTGACGGTTCTACGTATACGATGTCATTCTGCTGAAGGTAATAGCAGGGAGAATTGAATACATCTCTTGAACGGAGATCGTGGAACAAAATACGCCGCTTGTTTCCGTATTCGCGGATAACGGCTACACGGTCTACACGACCATCGTCGCTAATATCGCCTGCCTTGGCAATGGCTTCCAGTAAGGTAATGCGGTCACCGGTAATATCATAAACTCCCGGACTTCCTACTTCTCCTAATACGGTCACTTTGAAGTTCAGGAAGTTGACCATGACAATAGGATCTTTAATCAGATCTTCATCAATCAAACGTTGCTTAATCAATTCGGTAACTTGTCCGCGAGTACGTCCTTCTACTTTCAGTTTACCCAAAATCGGGAAATCGATTTCTCCGTTTACATCGACCAGGTAACCTTTGTTGGCATTGTCGCCGCCGCTGGTAGGGGTGGAACTGGTGATATTGCCATCCAGACCAACGCTGTAGTTACTGCTACCCGGGATATTGAAGGGTAAGGTCAGTTCCGGATTCTTGCAACTTACGGTAATGCTGAGGCGGTCGTCACGATGGATGACAGCTTCGTATTTTTGGAAAACCGGATATTCCTTGAGCTCCTCCATGTCGCGGAGATAGATTAAGTCTTTTCTTGTTGCACAAGATGAGAAAAGCAAGGTTGTAAATAAAAAGAGTAAAAGGGCTGATTTGTTCATGTCTATTTTTTGATTTTTATAGTTGTTCTATTGTTTTAAGTTCGTTTTCGTTCAGGTGGATGACAGAATCGCACCGTTCCATAACCCTCGGATCGTGGGTGACAAAGATAATGGTTTTTTCCTTTCCTTCGGCTAAAATGTTGTTTATTAACTTTGTAGTGGTATCAACATCAAGGGCGGAAGAGGCTTCGTCGAACAGCCAGATGTTACCCGGACGCAGCAGGGCACGGGCTATGGAGATACGCTGTGCCTGTCCTTCGGAAAGACCATAACCGTGTTCTCCAATGCGGGTATCTACTCCTTCAGGTAAATCGAATACAAAGTCGGCACAGGCAATACGCAGTACTTGCTCCAGTCGGGCTTCGCTACAGTCGGAAGCACCTAAAAGTACATTTTCACGGACGGTACCACTGAGCAGAGTGTTTCCCTGAGGGACATACATGAAGTTGATGCGGGTGGCGGAAGTGTCTGTATATGTTTTTCCATCTGCCCTCACAAGGTTAATCGTTCCTTCATCGGGATGGACTAGTGCGAGCATAAGGCGAATGATGGTAGTTTTGCCAGTACCGGTAGGTCCCGCTACGGCTGTAGAAGTGCCGGGACGGAATTCTGCTGAGAAATCGTGAAGCACGTGCTGTCCGGACTCGTAGCCGAACGAAACATGCTTGAATTCCAAAGTAAGTGGTCCGTCAATATGTTCCGGGGTTTCATCCGGCTCTACATCTTCGAACAATTCCATGAGACGTTCTACCGATGCCCAGCCACGGACTAAGGAGGGCGGAATGGCAATCAAGCCCAGAAAAGGTCCTTGCACCTGTCCTACTAATTGCAGGAAGGCAGTCATGGTACCGAAAGTAATCTCCTGATGCTCCAGACGGTAAATACCCCACAAAAAGGCACATAAATATCCTCCTCCGAAGACAAAACCCATTACACCTTGCGAGAAGGTAGAAAACTTGATCTGTTCCATACCGAGGTTGAACAGTTTTTCCTGTGATTCATGTAACTTTTGCTTACGGTAATCGGTAGCTCCTAACGAGCGGACCAGCACACGTTGTGACAGGTTTTCCTGCATGACCGAACCCATTTCGCTGTTCATGGCTTTTTGTGCTTTACTTAGCTCGCGCACTTTGCGGAAATAGATTTTAGACAAGAGTACCAGTGGAGTAGCTCCCAGTATGAACCACGCCAGGCGCGGTTCGAGTGCCCAAAGGAAGATAAATGCTCCCACCAGCTGCACACAGGTTATCAGTAGGTTAGGTAGAATTCCCATTCCCATGCTAAGCACTTCGGAAGCATCGCTGTTGATACGGGTCAGCAAGTCGCCGGTATGCCATTTTTGTCCGCTCTTCCACGAGCACATCATCAAGGCATCCGACAATGAGTTCTGCATGCGGATACCGATACGCATGTTGATTTTTCCAAAAATCCAAGGAGAAATCAACTTGACCGCCATGCCGAAGAAGAAGAAAAATACCACGATACCAGCGGCCATCCAGACATTACCTTCGCGGGCACCGGTTACAATATCGATGATCCATTTGGAGAGCCAGACATTGAAGAGGGACATCCCTACCCCGAAAATACCTGAGAAAATGGAAAATATGATAAGCCAGTGGTATCCCTGCGTAACCTGAAGAACCCAGCGCATGGCTTTTTTGCCAATGGTATATTGCTGGGAGAGATTCTCACGGGTTAGTTTACTTAGTATTTTTTTCAGTATGGTTTTCATGTGTGGTAAAAAGTTCTTTTATGCGTCTGAGGATAAGTAATGTGGGCCACCAAAAAGTTTCTGCCGGGGCACAAGTGAAGAATAGCTGTATTTTACGGGCTATCTGCCGGGTAGTGTACAGCTTGTTTTTCCATTTACCTTCGGGACGCTGTTTCTTGCGCTCATCGTAAAAACCGAAATTGCCGCTTTCCCAGATTTCTGTCATCAGAGCAGTGGTATCGCAATGTTTTCGGAAAGGGAGATATTCCTCGGACAATCCTAAATGTTCTGCCAGAAAAGAATAAAGCAGGCAAGACCATTGCCAGACACCAAAGCTGTGGCATAGATGTTCCAGTTCTGTGCGGTTGGTTTCCTGGGCCAGTCCTTTGAGTAGGATGGCCGCATCGCATAACTGGCGCAAGCCGATTCCTTCGTTGAGCAAATGTTTCAGTATATGGGTGGAAACCAGCAAATGGTGAGCTTCCGGTGTGGGGACACTGATGTGTATGCCATTGTATTCAGGCTGGATGCTTGGTTGTGCCGTACAGAAAATCTGTTGCTCCCATTTTCGTAATGTCTTCTGAATAAAAGGGCTGTGCAGTTCTATCAGCTCGGGATGCAGTTCGATAACAACCTGCCCAATACAACAGGCGGCGTCATCGCTTGCTCCGTATCTGACACTGACTCCGGATGCTTCCAGTTTCCTGGCTGCCTGTCGTACGGCTTCGGCACTGCCGAAATACAGGTCGATGTCGCCGCAGATACGATGCAGTGGTTGAGGATAATAGCAACTCAGGGCCAGTCCTTTGATTAATTCAAAAGAGATGGAAGGCTCGGATGCAAAAAAACGATTGAGCGAACAAAGTACTTGAATATGTTGTTTGTTGATGCGTTCCCACTGATCAATGTCCAACGTCCATCGTAAAATGAGCGTATGTGGTGGATACAACGGACGAGGAAGCAACAACATACCATCGTATACGATACCTTGTACTGCCTGCCTGCGGCTGTGAATATATAATGCCTGCCATTCTTCGGGTGATAGTGGAAAATACTTCTCTGCATCTTCCTTGACTCCCCAAAGTCCTTGGCGGATCAGGAAAAACAGCGCATCTTTTATGCGGTCACTACTGTTCATGCCAGCAGTCCGGTTCTTTGCCACTGCATGCACATTTCGTGTACATCGGAAGCAGCCGTTTCACGGTCGACATCGTATTCTTCACAGAGTAAATCAACCAGATAATCTTCATCGAATTCTTTACCTTCTGCTTGTTGCCACAACCATGCGGCAGTCTCATTCAGAGTCAGAATCTGCGTCATGTCCATGGTTTCGCTGAAAGGATTTACTATCATATATTCTCCGGCAACTTCGCGGAGAGTGAGGTTTTCGTTGAGTTTCATAAATTAATTGTTAGTTGTTATTGATTTTTTTATTTTCCAAAGCACACGGAGGAGATAGCTTCTCCAGGGGTGCATATAACACCATAATAGCCCGACAAGCCTCATCAAGGGGCTTTCGGGCGAGAAGCTGTGCCGGCCGCGGTAATAGCGGGTGACTACAGCAATAATCCGGGAGTAGTCTGTATGTTCGAACCGGTTGGTATTGCCGTCGCCGAGTAAGGTGATGCGTCCACTTTTTGTTATTTGTCGGATACGGTGTAATACGATGCCCGATTCATCGGTTTGTGCTACGACTACTGTTCCTTTGTGGATGTGTTTTCCATCGGGGGGAGCGAGCAAGACATCATCGTTATGGCGGAGGAAGGGAAGCATGCTACTTCCTCGCACGCGGATACGGACTGATTTCCCTTGACGGAGTATTTCCTGTACGCCGGCAAAAAACAGATCGTTGCGGACAAATACTTCTTTTTTCTGTTCCATCTGTCTTACCAGTTCAGACCAGACGGCTGGATCATGCCCTGCTGTAACAGTTGCATGATAAAATCAGAGGCATCTGCTGCGGCTGTTTCTCGGTCAACCTCGTATTCGTCGAGTATCATGTCGACCAACTGGTTAAAATCAGCTGCTTCTTCGATATGCTCCCAGATAAAGGCAGCTGTATCGGTGAGGCTGATCATGCCGTTGAAATCGTGTGCGGTTTCGTCAGCCGGAACCAGTACGGTTTCATCGGCAATGGTGCGTGATATAAAGGATTTAATTTTTTTCATACATGGTTCATTATAAGTTTCTGGTACAGGGTGTCGACGGCCTCGCGACTGATGTTGCACGCATAAGTGAGGCAAGGCAAGGTGGACACAAGAGATTCGGTGAAAGTCATTGCCGCATCCGTAAACTCACGGTTCCAGTAGTTTACCGTCAGTTGTTCCAGTACACGTCTGAATGTAAGGACTTTCTTTTCTATTATTAAATGATTGTCGGGTGCCTGTTGTAACAGGACGATAGCCTGTACTTCCCGACGTTCGTTGTGGCAGATGCCACTTGTACCGCAGATGGGCCAGCCGTTGGCATAGAATGTATCGCCTTCATGGCTCAGCAAGCATTTGTCGCCGTTCAATACCTTTGCCTTTTCAGGCAGGTATTGGCACCACAGGTTAGTATGTGTGGTCTTCCCTATTCCACTGGGACCGCTGAACAAGATTGCTTTCCCCTCGAAGTCGAGGTAGGAACAGTGAAAGACAAAGGAATTTCGTAAAACAAGGTGCTTTTCGAGTGCCAGCAGGGAATGGAAGATGGTGTCGGCACTCAGCAGGTGCATGTAGGCCGGATTGAAATAAATTTCCGTATGGCATGCATCCGTTTCTTCCAGATACGCATAGGGCGTTTGTCCGTCCGGAAAAACCAATAACCGGGATTCCAGTCCCGACGGTTGCCGGAATACAAGGATATCCGGCTTACGAAAAACAGGTTGAATAGTGGGTAGCTGTGGATTCCGGTCCGTGTGGAAGGTATAATAGAGGTCCGCTTTTTCGAAGGTAGATTCGAAAAGCAACGTGTTTGCCGGAAGATATTCTCTTTCGAAACCTTCCAGCTGGATATGTAGAGGCCCTATGGTCAGTCTGATCATGATGTTATAAGTTAGCGTTGAGCTTCCTGCTCAATGAGGCGGCGTTTAGCCTGGCCGATGGCGCAGAGATAAGTGGTATCTCCGCAATATTTTTTCTCGTTGGTTGCGTTGGCATAGCATACATCGCAGAGTTTGCTCAGTTTACAGCCGCTGCATTCCGTGTGTGTTGGTAAGGAGGCACATTGCTTCACAATGCTCTGCCAGGCTTCGGCAACCGAATGCTCGGCAAGTGATACGGAAGGAGTTGCCATATCTACGCAGGGTGACAAAATACCTTGCCAGTTGATCCAACAGGAACTCTTTCCGGCGCGGCAATTTAGCGTAACTCCATCGGGAACGGCAGATTCCATATCGGTGAGCTCTGCGTTCATACCTTTAATGTGTTCGTGATAATTGGCTTTGTATTTGTATTTGAGGTGTTCGATTTCGAGAGCTGCCACTTCTTCCGGAGTTAATCTGATTTCTGGAATCGAAAGCTGCGATGTACATGTCGGACTACAGAACAAAGATGTGTAGCAATTGATGGATGCCGGCATATCCAGTTCTTCCGCCATGCGGATGACCGTTTCGTAATCCTGTCGGTTTTTGCGGATGATGGTCAGGTTCAGTTTGGTATCGATGTGATACTTTTTCAGTAACCGAAGTCCCTGTATACAACGGTCGTACCCGTTTGAAGTATGGCATAAATCCTTGTAAGTTTCGTTGCATCCTCCATAGAGGCTGACATTGAGGCGGCGCGGTTTAACCTTGCTGAACAATTCCGCTACCTCTTCGGTAATAAGTGTCGCATTGGTGTTGATGGTAAGAATGAATCCCATTTCACGAAGGGCCAGATAAAGCTCGCTAAATTGAGGATACAACAAAGGCTCTCCTCCAGTAAGCAGGATGAACAGCGTACCCATGGCTTTCAGTTCTTCTGCTGTTTTTAGCCATTCATCCATACTCCGTACACCTCCATGCTGTGTCAGTTCACGGGTATTCATGCGGACATAACACATGTCACAACTCAGGTTACAGAGTGGAGTCAGTTCGAAAGAAGCTGATATAGGGATTCTGAGTTGCGTTGCTTTATCTACCAAGCGTTTTTCTACCGGGTTTGCATCGTGTAGTTGGTCCATCTTTTAAAAAAGATAAGATTGTATCATGAAGGGTACAATCTTATCTCTATACGGTTTATTGATTTTGTTGATTATGATTTAGCCATTTCCCATGAGTTTCGGTCGAGATTTTCTGTACAATGTATATCATTATTATGTTTTCCTCTCCATATAATTACTTTTATATTATCAAACTCAGGTGTTCTGGTATCGTCCATATATCCATCAATGAAAGAGCTTGTGGTTGGGGCTTCATGCTTTTCCCCACATGCATGATAGGTTCCTAGATAATTCCTATAGTTAGGCTCTAGATTTCCCCACCTGTCAGTTTTAGGAGTTCCTGTAAAAACTTCGTAGGGGTATCTGTGTAAGTGAAGATCTCCTGCATTACATTCAAACAAATAATTACCATATTCTGTATCTCCACAAGCTGCAATATAGTTTTGTGGTACAAATGTTTCACTTTCCAAGACAGGCTTGATATATGCTCTTTTGTTTCCCATAACTTTAAATAGTTTTAGTACGGTTGCTTTACACATGTTTTTGAGTGCTGATAAAACAACCGTAGAAATTAGTTAACTCTTAATTATATTTATAATTCTATCGACATCCTCATCGGTTACCAGCGGTCCGGAAGGTAAACAGAGTCCCTGAGTAAAGAGGGCTTCGGATACTCCGTTTACATAACGCGGTGTGTTGGCAAACACGGGCTGCAGGTGCATGGGTTTCCACAACGGTCGGCTTTCGATATCGGCTGCCGTGAGCCGTGCGGACAACTCCTGCCAGGTGAATCCGGCTTCCTGGGAATTCACCAAAATGGTGCTCAACCAGTAGTTCGGATGTAAATCGACAGTAGACCGTGGTTGCATCACTGTAATGCCCGGTGTGTTTTTTAACTTTTCCACGTAAAGCTCGTGTATGGCACGGCGGCGGGCGATGTGCTCATCGAGTACATACATCTGACCGCGTCCTACACCAGCGGAGATGTTGCTCAACCGGTAGTTGTAGCCAATCTTTTCGTGCTGGTAGTAAGGGAAGTTTTCGCGTGCCTGGGTTGCGTAGAACTTGACACGGCGGGCGCTTTCCTCATCGGGGCAGATCAAGGCTCCTCCTCCACTGGTAGTAATCATCTTGTTGCCATTGAACGACAGGGCACCGTAGGTTCCCAGGGTTCCGCAATACTGACCGTCGTACTCTGAGCCGATGGCCTCGGCAGCGTCTTCCAGCACCGGGATGCCGTAAGCAGTTGCAACCGAACGGATTTCGTTCATACGGGCGGGAGTACCGTACAAGTGTACGGGGATGATGGCCTTAGGCAGCTTGCCTGTTACACGCAGGCGGTCGTCGATGGCCTGACGAAGTAGCTCCGGATCCATGTTCCAGGTATCGGGCTCGCTGTCGACAAATACCGGGGTGGCTCCCTGATACACGACGGGATTGGCAGAGGCGGCGAAGGTAAAACTCTGGCAGATTACTTCATCGCCGGGACCTACACCCAACATCACCAGCGCCAGATGGATGGCTGCCGTTCCTGAACTGAGCGCTACCACGTGGAGGGGACTCGCAGATTTTTTCCCTAACCATGTCGCAAGGTCGTTCTCGAACCCATCGACATTAGGCCCCAGGGGGACTACCCAGTTGGTAAGGAAGGCCTCGTGGATAAATGCTTCTTCTTTGCCACTCATATGGGCCAGTGAAAGATGGATGTGCTTCATGATTATTTGTTGTTGTTTTCTTCTGTTACAAATATTACAACACGGTTCCACTCGTTCTTGAGATCGTAAGGCTGAACGGTATCACCCTTGTAGTCGATACGCAGACGTGACGGGTCTACTCCGAAGTCGTTGACCAGCATGTCGCGTACAGCGTTGGCACGGCGTTCAGACAACTTCAAGTTGTATGCCGGATTACCAGTCTTCACATCGGCGTAACCGGTGATAATCAGGTTGATGTTCGGGTTGTTCAACAGGTATTCTGCCACTTTCTGTACGTTGTTCTTCTGAATATCGGTAATGTTATACTTATCGATGATGAAGGAAACGGTCATGTCGAGTACACGGTTGGTTTCAACCTTCTTTTCTACGCGTATAATCGGTTCCGGTTCCTTGGCAAGTTCGGCACGTGCCTCATTAATCTGTGCGTTGAGGCGGTCGATCTGTGCCTGGTCGGTCATAGTGACGTATTTGAAGCGACGGTCGCCGTAGTGGTCTTTGAAGTGATAAGTCAAACCGGCTACTACGTAGATATAACCGTCGTATTTTCTATCGTAACGGGTTCCGTTATATCCATCGTCGGTAGCATTGTAGGTACTTTCGAGGTTGACATCGAGGGCATCGTTGATTTTATAACCCAACTGAAGACCGGCATGTACAGCCAGGTAAGTTCCGCCGGAACGGTCTACTTCATACTGTCCGCCTTTGGAAGGTGACCAGTTTTTAATTTTGTCATCGAATCCGAAGGAAGAGTTGAATCCAATACCAATTACACCGACAACATTAAAACGGGTGCTTTCTTTATACGGCTTGAAGATGTTGTTGAAATTGAACAAACCGTCGAAGAAAGTAGAAATCATGTTGAACTTGTAAATACCGTTGCCGTATACTTCCGGATAAGCATCAACCAGTTCGCTGTTGGCTCTACTGTGCTGGTTCAGGTAGGATACACGTACGCGGGCTCCTACTGCCGGATTGAAGTACTTACCTGCGGAAATACCCACGCTGGGGCCTAAACGTTTGCCAAAAGAGGCAAAACGGATATTTTCGGTCAATGAGAAATTGGTACCGACAAATGCGCCGAAGAACCAGTTGTCGCCGGCCTTATAATGTTTCAAGGTTTGAAGAGTATCCGCTTTTACAGTTGCTTTCTTGGAAGGAGCATTTTCGGTTGCTGCATATATGTTGGTGGCCATAATCGCTGCCAGGCCTGCAATAAGTATCTTTTTCATATTGATAATCTTATTTTTTATTTTACAATGTAGATAATAACACAGTTCTTTGCAGGATCGAGTGAGCGTACCAGTTCATTGTTTTCTTCGATGAAGATGTGTCCTGCCGGAACATTATATTCTTTCACAAGCATATCGCGGATAGCATTGGCACGGCCGTTGAACAAGTCACTGCTCATGTCACTGTTTCGGATAGGAGTAATGTACAGATCACCGTCTTCGATTTTCTTCAATCCTTCGGCAGCTGTATAAATGTTTACTTCCTGAAGCTTGTTTACTTCGGTTGAGTTAGGCTCGAATGATACCAGTGTAGAAACACGTTCGCTTTCTACTACCTGACGCTGAACTTCTACTTTCGGAGCCGCTTTCATTTCGGCAACTTCCTTGCGGAGGCGGTTGATCTCATTGTTCAGAGCTTCGTATTTGTCCTGATTGCGGCGGGCATATGTGAACTGATGTGTTCCGTCGTGGTTCTTGAAGCGGTAAACCAAACCAACCAGAAGGTTGACATGTCCGTCCCACTTGTTATCCCAGATATAACCGTCGTATGAATCGTCCAGACAGTTTACAGAAGCTTCGATGTTGAGTGACAATGCATTCTTCAATCTGAATGAAGCTAACAAACCGGTACGGAAACCGAGCAGGTTGTTCTTCTCGGTATCGATAGGATAATCCTTGTACCAGCTTTCGTCACCGAAGCCGAAGGTGTGTTCAACGCCGATACCGGCAAGAACCATTAACTGGAAGAAACGATTTTCCTTATATCCTCCGAGGAGGTTGTGCAGGTTGAACAACGCATCGATATAACCGTTTACGATGTTCCAATGATAAGTGCGGTCGAGGGTCGGCTTGTAAGTCTGACCAAAACCACGTCCGTACATACCCATGATACGGATACCGCCCCATGGGGAGAGCCATTTACCTACCGAAAGGCCGGCAGCCGGCTGGAACTGTTTACCAAAGTCGACGGAACCCAGATTGTCGCAGAAATTAATGAACGTACCTGCGTTGACTGTGATAAACCAGTTGTCGCGGAAAGTGTTTGGGTTTAGCACGCGCTCATTGTTTGTTTCGGGGCCAACCCAATACGCAGTGTTCTCTTTTTCACTGCCTTCTACAGGAACTGTACCATTTACGTCCTGTGCAGAAATTCCTTTCATGAAAAGGAATGGCATCATTAATGCCAGAAAAACTCTCTGTTTCATCATAAAAATAAATATTACTAGTTAGTTCTCTTTTTTATTCAGTGTCTTATAACTTTTAATTTCCTTCTTTCCCGTCGAGTATTTCATAGCGAGAATGCTGGCTGATAAATTCGGGAGTGATTTTTTTCATATATCTTACCGTTTCTAATTTGTCATCGCTTCCTGCGATAGCAATTAGCTTGTCGATATCGGGAACAAGTGTGTTGTATTCTGTATTAATACTTTCGGCATGGAAGATATCGGGATTGGAGGTAGGAAGTGTATTCTCTTCCTTATACAACAGTTCTTCGTATAACTTCTCACCGGGGCGTAGTCCGGTATATTTTATCTGGATATCTTTATCGGGAATAAGTCCTGCCAGGCGAATCATTTTTCGTGCCATATCGTCGATGCGGACTGCTTTCCCCATGTTGAAAATAAAAATGTCATTACCTTCTCCTAAAAAAGCTGCCTCGAGTACTAACTGGCAAGCTTCCGGAATAGTCATAAAGTAGCGGATGATGTCGGGGTGAGTAACTGTGACGGGCCCCCCTTCCAATATCTGTTTGCGAAATAAGGGAATGACACTGCCGTTACTGCCCAAGACATTTCCGAAACGTGTAGTTATGAAGCAGGTGTTACCTGATACTTTTCCCTCCTTAATGGCATTGCCGAGGCTTTGTACATAAGTTTCGGCTATATGTTTGGTAGCTCCCATGACATTGGACGGACGTACGGCTTTATCGGTAGAAACCATGATGAATTTTTCTACTCCATATTTTACTGCCGTGTCGGCCAGAATGCGGGTACCCATTACATTCGTACGTACAGCTTCGCATGGGTATTCTTCCATAATAGGTACATGCTTGTAGGCCGCTGCGTGAAAGATGATGTTGGGACGGAAAAAATTAAGTTGCGAATCGACACGCTGACGGTCGCGGACATTCCCGATAACAGATGTAATGGGACAATCGGGATAGGTATTGCGTAATTCCATATCAATCTGATATGTACCTGTTTCTGAAAAGTCGAAGATAATCAGTTGTTTGGGATTGAACTTGCACAACTGGCGGCATAGCTCACTTCCGATACTGCCTGCTCCACCGGTTACCATAACGACCTTGCCGGCTATTTCCTTTTTGATTTTTTCAGTGTCGATCTTTATCTCTTCACGTTCCAGCAAATCTTCTATCTGTACTTCACGCATTTGGATACGCTGGGAAATTGTTCCGTTGTCTTCTACCAGCGGTGCGATACGCATGCTGATATTTTGCTGGATACCTGCTTCGATGAGAGGGCTGTCCTGATGGAGGTCGTCGGCATTTACAAATAAAATGGCATTGACATTCAGTGCACGCAATTTCTCATTCAAGTTGCATTCTTCGGACAGGTAGATAACCGGATGACCTTGTATGCGGTAGTCTTTAAGCTGATGGTCGCGGGTAATGAATCCTTTCAGTGTATAAGTACTATTGGACGATTTGCTGAGATAGGCCGCCAGGCTGATTGCCGCATCGGAAGTACCATATATCAGTGCGCGATAAGTCTGCTTGTCCATGGCCTCAATCAGGTTATAATAAAAATTGACTATCAAAACCCTGACACACATGAGCAGAAATACGGACATGATAAGATCGGATATAATCAGCGTATAAACAAACAGTCCGACGTAGTCCAGAAAAAGGTTTGCTAAAATGGCATATACCAATGCTTTGATACACATGGCATATACGATGCGCATCAGTTCGGTGAGTCCAGAATGCCGGATAATTCCCTGATAAGTTTTGCAGAGCCATGTGGAGCATACGCTTGTAACAACGGATATGGTGAGTATAGTCATTACAATACGGACTTCCGTATCGACTTTCATCAGATAATGGAAAAACCTTAATTCCGCAACACTATTATAAAATATTTTTTTTAAGTACCTGAGCA
>ERZ791608.353-NODE-353-length-25440-cov-2.794130_pt1 | contig 25440 bp, 25 predicted proteins | sample MGYA00510276_ERZ791608 | MGnify/ENA primary metagenome ERZ791608 (study PRJEB30046, sample SAMN00791908) | human gut metagenome | study: EMG produced TPA metagenomics assembly of the A metagenome-wide association study of gut microbiota in type 2...
CACTGCTCGGATCGGCCATTGGAGGCATTGCCGGCGGACCGCGCGGCAGCGACATCGGCACACTTGTGGGCATGGCAGGAGGCGCTGCCGTTGGCGGAGCCTTGGGCGCACAGGCCGATAAACAGCAGCAGGAATATCAACGATATGAAGACGCAAGGTTTGAGCAGAAGTATGCCGAGCACCGTCGGGCTGCCACAGCCGGAAACGACGGCTACGACAGGCATTACGATGACAGCTATTACAGCCGGAGCTACGACGATATGAATAACGGCGGCGGATATGAAGACAGCGGATTCGACCCTACTAACAGCGGCGACGATGTGCTCTACGACTTCAACGGCTCTGACTATACGGGCAACTACACCGCCTCTCATCCGGAACATGTCGTGCCATCGGCGCGGTATGACGAGATAGGTACGCCGGCAAAGGTGGACGACAGGCTGCCGCTGGAGGTGCGCAACGCACGCTTTGTTGACGACAATCAGGATCATAAACTGAGCGGCGACGAGCTGAGCAAGGTGATATTTGAGATTTACAACGTGTCGGGCTCAACGGTCTATGACGTTCAGCCAATGGTGGTTGAGACCACAGGCAACAAGCGCATATACGTGTCGAACAGCATACACGTGGAGCGCATCGTGCCGGGCAAGGGCGTAAGATATACGGCAATGGTGAAGGGCGGCAAGAAACTGAAGGACGGCACGGCCTGTTTCCGTATATATGCCGTTCAGGGCAACGGTAACGTGGTATCTAACGTGAGTGAGTTTAACATTGCAACTGCCCGGCGCTGAGGCTTGCACGGAGTGGGGCAGGGCACAGGCAGAGCTTAAATAAGGAGGAAAGAGCAGATGAAGAAAAAGAAGATTGCCTATATTTCTGTTGCGGTTGTGGCCGCATTGGTTTTGCTGACGTTCGGTGCCGGCTGGTTTATGCTCGACTATGCCCTGAAGCCCGATGAAGGACGCAGGGACACCACGGCGTTTTATAAGCAGATGAGGCAAGAGTATCCATGGACAACTCCCTGGCTCGACAGTCTGAAGCATGCCGGAGCGCTGCGCGACACCTTTATAACAACGCTCGACGGCGAGCGCCATCATGCCATCTTCGTGCGCAATCCGCGCTCAATGGGGCGCACGGCCATACTGGTTCACGGGTATAAAGACTGCTCTATACGCATGCTGCCCATAGCAAGCATATACGAACGCATGGGGTATAACATACTGCTGCCCGACCTGCATGCCCACGGACTCAGCGACGGCAACGACATACAGATGGGGTGGAAAGACCGCAAGGACATAATACGCTGGATATATGTTGCGCGCGGAATGTTCCGCAGCACCAAGTATCAGCCACGTATGGTGCTCCACGGTGTGTCGATGGGAGCCGCTACGGTGATGAACGTGTCGGGCGAGAATCTTCCTGACGGCATCTGCTGTTTTGTTGAAGACTGCGGCTTCACGAGTGTGTGGGACGAGTTTAGCCGTCAGCTCGGCGACCAGTTCCATCTGCCCGATTTTCCTGTGCTTCATGTGGCAAGCCTGCTCTGCAAGTTGCGCTACGGCTGGACATTCGGCGAGGCGTCTCCACTCAGTCAGTTGGGCAAGCAGCACACGCCTATGTTCTATATCCACGGCACGTCTGACGATTATGTGCCGTCGGCAATGGTGCTTCCGCTCTACAACATGAATCCGGCCTACGAAAACAAGGCCGACAAGACGCTGCGCTATAATGACATTTGGCTCACGCCGGGCTGTGCCCACGCAAAGTCGTATCACGACTATCCGTATGAATATGAACGGAAGGTGAGAAACTTTGTAAGCAAGCATGTCGGAATGTAGTAAGGGGTGAACGGATAGCGGAATTTATTAACAGGCGGAGAGCAAAAACATAGGGACGTACCCGAGGTGCATTCGCTTTTCGGCTTAGAATGTTTTTATGTTGATGATATTGCTTTTATTTGGACGCACCTGGGGTACGTCCCTATAGGAAATGTGATTGGAATATTGCTTGTGATTACGTTATAAGGCTATGTAAATCAGTGAGTTATAATGATATTGATGTGAAAATATAGATATAAACAAAACGGACAACAGTATAATGCGTTACTGTTGTCCGTTTTATTTTCTGTATGTCAAAATACTTAGGGCATATCCGTAAGAGTCTGATCAAGCCCTTTATAGATGATGGTTGTTCACGTCATATTGTTTCGGCTGTATACTTATACCTGTTTCTCGGTTGAGGCTTCTTCGAGCAGCAGGCGTATGGCGTTGCGTATGTTGTTGCGTGCGTTGTCTTTCTTCATCGCTTCGGTTATGTCTGCATCGTCAGGCGTTACGGCCGCTACATGCGTAAATCCGGCATCAAGCAGAGCCTGTCGGTCGTCCACTTTTCCGGCGATGAGCCATGTCGGCAGTCCTTTAGCCTTTGCCGCCTTCATCACGTGATAAGGCATTTTGCCCATTAGCGTCTGGCGGTCGGCATGCCCCTCGCCCGTTATTACGCAGCAGCCTTCGGTCATGCGGCTGTCGAAGTCGGCCAGGCTGAGCATCAGTTCGGCGCCTGCCTTCATCTCTGCTCCGAGATATTGCATGAAGGCATAGCCCAGTCCGCCTGCCGCTCCTGCTCCGGGCCTGTCGGATAAGTCGTAGCCGAAGTGGCGAGCCGATATTTCGGCAAACCTCATTGCGCGGCTGTCGAGCATCTTAATCATGTCGGGCGTTGCCCCTTTCTGCGGTCCGAACACTGCAGCAGCCCCGTCGGGGCCGTAGAGCGGATTGGTTACGTCAGAAGCAAGAGTGAAGCGGCAGCCGTCGCGCAGTTCTGCGGCAATGTCGTCAAAGTGGCCGCCCCTTGGTGCCAGCTTGTCTGTTATGGCCATCATCATGCCTATGCCCGCATCGCTTGTGGCGCTCCCGCCCAGACCTACTATAAACTTTCTGCATCCGCGCTTAAATGCCGACGCTATCAGTTCGCCTACGCCATACGACGTGGCGCGCATGGGGTTGCGCTCTTCCTCGTCTACCAGCGTCAGTCCGCATGCCTGAGCCGTCTCTATTATTGCCGTGCCATCGGCCGTTACTCCATACTCAGCCTCCGTGAGCCGCATCATTGGGCCGTGTACGGCTGTTGTAACGATATCTGCTTTTAGTGCGCCGGCAAATGCCTTCAGCATGCCTTCGCCTCCGTCAGAAACAGGAATGAGTTCTGTCTGAAATCTGTTGTCGTAGTCGGTTATGGCTTCGCTGACTGCCTTTTCGGCTTCGTATGACGTAAGGCAGCCCTTAAACGAGTCTATTGCCAGAATATATTTCATGTCTTATATGTTTTTTGAGTTTTTCTTCGGTTAATGCTCATCTTCTGCACGCCGGTTACATTCATGTGCGATGCGGTCATTGCAGACTTGGCTTTAGGCGTCAGTCATGCAGTTTTTTTATTAAAACACCGCAGTCAAACTGTTTGCCGGCTGTGCCGCCGTAAAAAATCTGTACAGGCTTTAATTTGCGCAAAGGTAAGCATTTATTATGATTTGCACAAACAATGAAATCATGCATGTTGCATTTATGCAAGTTTTGTCCTTTTTGAAAACAGATGACGTTCCTTTTTGTTTTTCCATTGGTACGGGACATTATGTTAAATAGGTGAAAATAAATAGGACGATATTCGTCGGCTACGAAAAAATGTTGTAATTTTGTGTTACCAAAATCTGTTAAATTTAATATTATGCTCAATTTAGATGATCTTTACAGAGCGCGGTATGTGCTTGGTGAAATATTAAGACGTACTGACCTTGTCAGAGCTCCTAAGCTTAATCCGGAAAGTGATATATATCTGAAACCGGAGAACCTTCAGATAACAGGTTCGTTCAAGATCCGCGGAGCTTATTACAAAATATCTCAGCTTACAGAGGAAGAAAAGAAGCGCGGCGTTGTGGCCTGCTCAGCCGGCAACCATGCCCAGGGCGTGGCTCTCGGTGCTACGTCACACGGCATCAAGTCGCTCATCTGTCTTCCTGAAGGCGCGCCTATCAGCAAGGTTGAGGCTACGCGCCGTCTCGGTGCCGAGATTTGTCTCGTGCCCGGTGTTTACGATGATGCATATCAGCGTGCAATGCAGTTGCGCGACGAGATGGGTTACACCTTCGTTCATCCGTTCAACGACGAACACGTGATAGCAGGACAAGGCACAATAGGTCTTGAACTGCTCGAGCAGCTTCCTGATGTTCAGGCTGTTGTCGTGCCTATCGGCGGTGGCGGTCTGATCAGTGGTGTGGCATACGCCATGAAGTCGCTCAATCCTAAAATAGAGATTTATGGCGTTCAGGCTGCCGGTGCTCCAAGCATGTATGAGAGCATCAAGCAGAAACAGGCTATAACATTGCCTCAGGTGTCTACTGTTGCCGACGGTATTGCCGTTAAGACTCCTGGCGACCTTACTTACGACATCTGCTCAAAGTATGTTGACGATATCTGCACCGTGTCTGAAGACGAGATATGCGCTGCAATACTGCGTCTGCTTGAAGAGGAGAAGATCGTTGCCGAAGGAGCAGGAGCTGTAAGCGTTGCGGCTGCTATGTTCAACAAGGTGCCTATCAAGGGCAAGAAGACCATCTGTCTTGTCAGCGGCGGAAACATCGACGTTACTATTCTTAACCGTGTTATCAACCGCGGTCTGGAGAAGGGCGGCCGTATATGCACAATATCAATGGAGCTTGACGACAAACCCGGACAGCTCTATGAGGTCAACGGCGTTATCGCAGGCATGGGCGGCAATGTGCTTAGCGTATATCATGAGCGCAGCGCATACAGCAAGAAGATCAATGCATGTGAGCTGAGCGTAAAGATTGAGACACGTAACCACGAGCATGTGGAGGAGATTAAGGAGAGCCTGAAGTCAAAGGGCTTCAAACTTAAATAGTCAGCCTTCCGGCGGCGTGTGTACAGTCATGGCGCGGCAGTTGCTTATGCGTATGGTGTGCCATGCAGAACAATTAAAGTAATAAGACAATAATAACAATAAAATTTTTAAAATTAAAGAGAAATGAAAGCACTACATTCAGACAAAGCTCCTAAGGCTTTAGGTCCTTACAGCCAGGCTATCGTAGCCGGCGGATTCGTATTCGCATCAGGTCAGGTGCCAATCGACCCTGCAACAGGTGAATTTGCAGAAGGAGGTATCAAGGAGCAGACAAAGCAGTCGCTCACAAACGTTACCAACGTATTGGCTGAGGTTGGTATAGACCTTACACATGTTGTTAAGACAACAGTATTCCTTTCAGACATGGACAACTTCGCTGCCATGAACGAGGTTTACGCTACATTCTTCAAGGAGCCGTTCCCGGCACGTTCTGCTGTTGCCGTTAAGACTCTGCCTAAAGGCGCTCTTGTTGAGATTGAAGTTGTTGCAACATTAGAGAAATAATATTGCCAATAATAAAGTTTATGGGGAACCGGCTTTGGCTGGCTCCCCATTTTTTTGTTGTTTGTCTGAATATATTGTGTTCGGGCGTATTTATGGTTCTGTGGCTTTATTTTGTCTTGCAGTAATGGCTGTGCGCCTATTGCGGTGAGATATAGCTTCTCAGCGCCTCTACATATTCCTCAAAGGCCTTCAGTCCCTTATCGGTTATGCGGCACGTTGTGCGCGGCTTTTTGCCTTGAAATCCCTTTTGGATCTCAATATAGCCTGCGTTACTTAGTTTGTCAAGCTGCACGCTCAGGTTGCCTGCCGTGGCCCTGGTCTGTTCTTTCAGATAAACGAAGTCGGCTTCGTCTACGCTCATCAGTATCGACATAACGGCCAGTCGCAGTTCGCTGTGCAGCAGCGGATCAAGTGGTTTAAACATTCTTGCTTTTCAGTTATTGTTCTTTCTCGTTCAATTTTGCTTCGTTCTGTCTGTCTTTGGGCTTTCTGTTCTTGTATAATGCGATAGCCCCTGGTATCACCATCATCAGCATTCCGCCAAAGATAACGGCCGCCATCTCTTCAGGTCCGTTACAATCAAGGGCTGCTTTTATGCTGGCATATGAACCACTGCAGGCGAACAACGATATTATCTCGCTTTTCAGCACGATGCCGGTCATTATGGCTGCAAAAGTCATGCAGATGTTTATCGTGGCAGATATCGGCAGTTCTTGGGCTATAGGGTCATTCCCAAAATTGGTAACCTGACTCGCCACTGTTGAAGTGAATATTACCACTGCAAATGTTCTCCATATATTTTTTGTGATGTCATTTATGAATGATTTTGGTACACCGGCTGTGTCTTCTTCTTTAATCATTTTGTGGTTGATTATCAGCCCGATGAAGACCATCACAATCCATCCGATATTGCAGTAATAAGAGTTTGTGTAGCTCCACAACAATCCTATAACGGTTGCCGTTACGCATATAAGAATGCCCCATGTCAGAAGAGTTATTGCGCAGTTGCGTGTAATTATTTTTCGGCTTTGCTCAATAGTTTCGCGTATAATCTCGATACTGTGTTCTGCTGAAAGCTTCTTGTTTTCTTCCGTTTCCATATCGTCATTTTTTATATTGTCGGTTAATGATTATTCCGGGTATAACCAGAATGAGAAGCGATGTAAGGCATATTGCAAGCGATTCATACGGTCCGGGATACATAAGCGCAAAGTTGGCTGGCACCACTGATGCCACGGAGAATGCGGTTATGAAGGTGTGGCGGAGCACAAGGCCCGTAATCAGCCCTGTGAGTCCCAGCAGAAGTATCAGCACTGTCGTTATAGGCAGCTTGACCATATACACCGTGCTGTCAAACGAAAGCGTGCCTATGACGGCTGCTATGAGTGCAAACAGACCGAAAGATATCCATGATATTTTGAGCACTCTGCTGAAGAAGTTTGTAGGCTTTTTCTTGTCCTTGCGGCTCTTTGCTGCCGTAACGCTCCATCCAATGACGGCCATCAGGAACCAAAGTGCATTCCATGACGGATTGTCCGTTGTCTGCCATAAATAACACACAGCCACAGATGTTATGCATGTGAGTATGCCCCAGAATATCATCGGCATTCCGGCGTTGCGCATTATGTCGGTGCGGCTTTGCTCAATGGCCTCGCTTATTATCTTGAGGCTGCGTTCAGCCGAGAGTTTCTCGTTGTTGTTCATTTCAAATTTAATTTTGTTGTTCTTAATATTGTATAATCTCCGGCACCGGCCCGCTTTTATAGGCCGGTGTTAGGAGGTTGTCAGCCCGTCAGTCAGCCTGTCTGTCATGTCCCTTCATCTTGTCGGGGACATATATAAGCTCGATGTCTACCTTGCTGTTGCTTTCGCTCAGTTCATAGTCTCCGAAGGCGCAGTATTCCATTGGTATATTGTCTTTCTCGTCGAGTTGTCCGTTGCCGTTCTCGTCATGAAAGACATATATGGTGCCCTTTCCGTCGGGCACGTCCTTTATGGTGGTTTCAATCTTGCCTTTCTCGGCTTTCACCTTAGCCCATTGTCCGCTCTTCGTGGCTACAAGTATCTGCCCCTTGTCGTTCGGTATGTTGCTTACGGTGAGCTGCATGTCTCTTTGTGCCGAGGCGGTTGCTGTAGCCATAAGTGCTATGGCCAGCATAGCGGTGTTTAATATCGCCTTTTTCATAGGAATAGGTTTTAACTGTTATAAACTTCATTTACAGTTCTCACACTCGTTTCAGTCACTCTGCAGCTGTGGCTTCACGAGTTTTATCCGGATATGATGCAAATATAAAGCAGTTTATAATATAAACCAAATAAAAGTAAAAATAATAGTTGTTTGGTTTAAATATTTTAACATTATGATGGTCTTATTCAGGGAAAACGCCAAAACGTTAACTCATTGTCTTGAAAATTATATTATGCAGAACGCCATGATTTACATTGTAAAACACCGTCTTTTGTGTTCTCATATGCCGTGTTTTGCATGGTGAAAGGTGCCCTTTTGGATTGTGGTTAGGCATATCTTGATAAGTAACGGCATGATGTATGCCACTTAATGGCGGCAGGGTAGGAAGTAAACAAAAAATTTTTTGTAAAAGAAACGTCACTCGTCACAAGCGGCCATAACCTGCTGTTATGTAGTCAGTTATAGTGTGATGAGTTGAAAATACAACTCATCACGGCATGTCTCTTTATCTGATTTGGTCCTGTATGTCCTCTCCTAAATTTTAAGAACTTAAACAGGGTATATCTTGATAAAACTCAAATTGGGTATTTGATTTTGAGTGAAATCTCTTCGGTTAAGCAGGCAGCTGTTGAGGGTTGGCTCTGTTATTCGATGAATAGAATATTATTGTGAAATTTAAGGCATGCATTTTTGTGCTTGACGTATGCCGGTATGTACATCTTGCAGTATTGCAGCGTGCTCGGTTATGCCATATTGTGGCTGAAAACATTAATATGTGATGAACTGTGATGAGTTGAGAATGCAACTCGTCACGCTGTATGTTGTTGGATACGAATGTGTTACGTGCAGATGTGATGAGTGACGTTTCTCTTTGAAAAACTTTTTCTGTTGCGTATGCGTTGCGAGTTTTGCCGTGTAAGCCACGCGTTATGCATACGGGATACATAAGTCAGACTATTGTTTTTTGTTCTTCTTGTTATGTTCCTTATGTTCTTTATGTTTCTTGTTTTCCTTATGTTTCTTGTCTTTTGGCTCCTTGCCTTTGTGTTCTTTGCCTTTTTTGTTGTTCGTCTTGCTTTGCTCTGTGCCGTTTCTCATCCATTCCGGCGTGAAGTCGTCGTCCTTCTCCGTTATCTCATAGTCAAGTTCGGGCAGTTCAATTTTTTTCTCGTTTCTGAACGGAACGCCCTTCTCCTCTTCATATTTTTCCACCCTGACCATGGCCACGCCAGCCCTTATGATGCCTATCTCCTTTGCAGCGGCGTATGACAGGTCGATAATGCGGTGACCGCTGCATCTGTCGGCCACTCTCACGACAACGCTTTTGCCGTTTTTAATGTTTGTAACCTTCAGCATGGTGCCCAGTTCGTATTTTTTGTGGGCGCAGATGAGGCTGTCTCTGTGGTATCTTGTGCCGTCGCTCATCCTCCGTCCATGCAGACGGTTAGAATAATAGCTGGCCATACCTTTCTCCTGTGCCGGGAGAAAAGTATGGCCAAGCCATAAAAATGTAATTATGAGAATTATTCTGTTTATCACTTATATCTCTAAGGTATTAGATAATACCCTGCTCGAGCATAGCCTGAGCCACCTTCATGAAACCTGCGATGTTAGCACCCTTAACGTAGTCGATAGTGCCGTCGGGCTGTGTACCATATTTAACACAAGCCTCGTGTATGCTCTTCATGATGAAGTGGAGCTTAGCGTCAACCTCTTCAGCTGCCCATCCTAAGTGAGCTGCGTTCTGTGTCATTTCAAGACCAGATGTTGCAACACCACCTGCGTTAACAGCCTTACCAGGAGCGAACAGTATGCCGTTAGACTGGAATTCGTGGATAGCTTCAGGTGTACATCCCATGTTAGATACCTCGCAGCAGCACCATGTACCGTTAGCGATAAGTTCTTTAGCGTCGTCACCGTTCAGCTCGTTCTGGAATGCGCAAGGAAGTGCGAGGTCACACTTAACAGACCATGCTTTCTTTCCAGGAGTGAATATTGCCTTGCCAGGGAATTTGTCTGCCATCATAGAAACCTGGTTGCGGTTAGAAGCGCGCATTACCAACATGTAGTCGATCATGTCCTTTGTGATGCCTTCAGGTATCTCGCATACGCCGTCCGGACCAGATATTGCGATAACTTTTGCACCGAGTTCAACAGCCTTTGTTGCAGCACCCCATGCTACGTTACCGAATCCAGACAATGCAATTGTCAGACCCTTGATGTCTTTGCCGGCCTTGTGGAGCAAGTGCTGTGTGAAGTAGAGAGCACCGAAACCGGTTGCCTCAGGACGAAGGATAGAACCGCCCCATGTAGCACCCTTACCTGTTAACACACCTGTGTTGTATTCGCGAGCGAGCTTTTTGTACATTCCGTACAAGAAACCGATTTCACGTCCGCCAACACCAACGTCACCTGCAGGAATATCTGTGTCAGGACCGATGTTCTTCCAAAGTTCGAGCATGAATGCCTGGCAGAAACGCATGATTTCAGCGTCAGACTTGCCTACCGGGTTGAAATCAGAACCACCTTTACCGCCACCCATAGGCAGAGTGGTCAATGCATTCTTGAATGTCTGCTCGAAGCCTAAGAATTTAAGCATAGATACGTTTACAGCCGGGTGGAAACGCAAACCGCCTTTGTACGGACCGATAGCGCTGTTGAACTGAACGCGGTAACCGAGGTTGTTCTGTACCTCACCTTTATCGTCAACCCATGTTACACGGAATGTGATGATACGCTCAGGTTCTACCATTCTTTCAACAATCTTGGCTTTCTCAAACTCAGGATGCTGATTGTAAGTGTCTTGAATTGATTCCAACACTTCTCTTACGGCTTGTAAGTACTCTTTTTCGCCCGGATGCTTCATTTCCAGGTCTTGCATTATTTTCTGGACTTCCATAGTATATGTTTTTAGTTAAACTAACATTGTGTCGTTTTCTTGATGACAAATGTAGTCTTTTCTTGTGTAACTGCCAAGGAAAATCCAATTTATTTGATATATGAAACTTACTTTTTGTACTTTTTTACATTATAATTGGCATTTTTGCCCCCTAATGGCTAAAAATAAGCGGAGGCAACATGTGTTACAATGTCGCCTCCGCTGTTGTCGCTATATGAAAAATGTAACTTTTAGTCGATTTTCGACAGAGCCTGCTTCAGGTCGTCAATGAGGTCGTCGGCATCCTCGATACCTATCGACAGACGTATCAGGTCGGGGGCTATGCCGGCTTCTTTCAGCTGCTGTTCGCTCAGCTGGCGGTGTGTGTGGCTTGCCGGATGCAGCACGCATGAGCGGGCGTCGGCCACGTGTGTGGCTATGTTTATAAGCTCGAGCGAGTCCATAAACTTTATTGCTGTGTCGCGGTCGCCCTTCAGTCCGAACGACATTACGCCGCATGAGCCGTTGGGCAGGTACTTGCGGCCCAGCTCGTAGCTTGCGTCATCCTTCAGTCCGCAGTAGGTTACCCATGCCACATGCGGGTCATTGTGCAGAAACTCTGCCACCTTCTGGGCGTTGGCGCAGTGCTGACGCACGCGCAGCGCGAGTGTCTCGAGGCCGAGGTTGAGCAAGAAAGCATTCTGCGGCGACGGTATAGAGCCGAGATCGCGCATCAGCTGTGCCGTAAGTTTGGTCATGTAAGCCATCTTGCCGAAGGCCTTTGTGTATGTAAGTCCGTGGTATGACTCGTCGGGAGAGGTCAGTCCGGGGAACTTGTCGGCATGTGCGTCCCAGTCGAAGCTGCCGCTGTCAACCACGCAACCGCCCACCTGTGTTGCGTGTCCGTCCATATATTTAGTGGTAGAGTGGGTAACTATGTCGCATCCCCATTCAAACGGGCGGCAGTTTATTGGTGTAGCAAAGGTGTTGTCTATGATGAGAGGCACGCCGTTCTTGTGTGCGATGCGTGCAAACTTCTCAATGTCGAGCACCTTGCAGCCCGGGTTAGATATTGTTTCGCCGAACAGAACCTTTGTGTTAGGTCTGAAAGCCTTCTGTATTTCCTCCTCGCTGCTTTCGGGGTTGACGAAGGTGCACTCTATGCCGAGCTTCTTCATCGTTACGCCGAACAGGTTGTAGGTTCCGCCGTAAATTTCGTTTGACGTTACGATATGGTCGCCTGCCTCACAGATGTTGAACACGGCGTAGAAGTTGGCAGCCTGACCTGACGACGTAAGCATAGCGCCGACGCCGCCCTCAAGGGCAGCAATCTTCTTTGCAACATTGTCGTTTGTCGGGTTCTGCAGGCGTGTATAGAAATATCCTTCCTTCTTGAGGTCGAACAGCATTGCCATCTCTTCGCTGTTGTCATATTTGAATGTGGTGCTCTGAACTATCGGCGGCTGCACCGGTTCGCCGTTTTTAGGTTCCCATCCTCCGCGCACGCAGAGTGTAGACGGTTTCAGATTTTTCTTCATCTTTCCAGTTTTGTTAGTTTATATATGTTATGCTTTTTTGTTATCCTCTATGCAGCGGCCTGTTGCTTAGGGGCTGTCTTCAGCGGTATAATGATGTGCCGCTCATGTCCAGGGGCCGTTCTGCCGGGTTGTTACCTATTGTTCGCTTTGTCGTCGCCGTTGCCTTATTGTCAGCATAAGTGTGCTTATGTTTGTCAAAATGCCATGTGCGTTGCTTAAAATACAATGACATTTAAACGGTATGCACGCTTTGTCTTACATGGCTGACAGCTGAGTTAAGTGTTGCAAAGTTAGCATAAAAATTTGATTGAACGAATATTCTATGGCTTAATTGACTTTTGTTATGATGCGTTTACGCATTACTAATATTATAATAAGGTGTAAATGCCGCCGCATGAACTTTTCGCGGCTTATGGCCAGATAAAATAAAAAAAGCAGAAAATAATCTCATATTTTCCTGATTTTTCAGATTGTTTTCAGATTCGGTTGCTTTATTTGCAAAAAACAAAGGGAGAATATATGCCGCGCGGCGATGTTGCCGAGGGGCAGACAAGGCTCCTCTGAGAAAAATAGATGTAAAAAAGAAACAACAGTATAAACAGAAAAAAGGATTATTATGAGAACAATTGATTTTTTGAAGATGACAGCAATCTGCGCTTTCGGCGCACTGGTTACAACATCCTGCAATGACGACGACGATGACGACAAGGTTCAGGTGCCTGGCGTTGTGCAGGAAGCCTTCAGTCAGAAATATGCCGGAGTGCAGCATGTAGAGTGGGAGATGGAGGCCAACGGATATCTCGTTGCCGAGTTTATCAAGGACAGCAAGGAGCATGATGCATGGTATATGGGCGACGGAACATGGATGATGACTGAGGTTGACCACGGCCGCGACCTTACGGCTCTGCCGCAGGCTGTGCAGGACGGATATGCACTTACGGTGTATGCGCAGCAGCAGTGGACTGTGGACGACATCGACGAAATACAGCGCAAGGGCTATGAGACAATTTACAAGATTGAGGTGGAGAAAGCCGGACAGCCCGACCACGACCTCTACTTTGACATAGCCGGAACACTGTTCAGAGACGTTCAGGACCAGGACGACGACCGCAACGAAGGACTGCTGCCGGGACAGATGCCTGCCGAAATACAGGCTTATGTAGACGCCAACTATGCAGGAGCCATGGTGGTTGACTTTGAGAAGGAGCGCAACGGATACGAGCTTGACATACGCCACGGCGGCAAGAGCATAGAGATACGCTTTGACAGCTCATACAACTGGGTGCAGACTTCAACCGACTGCAAGAGAGACATTCCTGCCAACATCCTTGCTGCTGTCAACGCCGCATATCCCGGAAAGGTTATAGACGACTGCGACTATATCGAGACAGCTGCCGGAGAGGCTTATTATCTGATTGATCTCGACAACTATGACAAAGACCTTAAGGTTACCGCCGACGGCGCTATAACCGAGGTGATAGATTACTAAATAATTTTAACGCTGCGGGCGGGGGCACATGTTTGTGCCTCCGTTCGTTTTTTAGTGGGATAATGTCAAAAAACTTTGATATTGTTTCACTCTTTTCTTACTTTATTAGTATCTTTGCGGAAAAAGACTTTTAACCCAAATCGTTATTAGTATTCGGTCAGGATTTTGCTTAATATAGAGCGGCTTTTCGTTAGATTTTTTTCAGGCATAGCGTGCTATGTCAAGAAAAAGCCGGCAAAAAGACGCCATTAGAGACAAAAATACGGGCTGAAAGCATGAAAGCACAAAATAGGTAAAGCTATGTGCGGTCTAATGACCGGTTGGGGTTTAATCTTGTCTAATCTGAGAAAGACTGTAAAGTATGGGCTTGTTTAAGTTTTATTCGCATTTAGCCAAGCCGGTGGCACGTCGCCGTGAGCTGTTCCTGCTGCTTTTGGGCGCAGCCATGCCAGCCCTGTTGCTGCTGCCTTTTGTCGGCAGTTTCAGCCTGTTTGTCATTATTCTCATGTTCTGGTGCATGCTTGTAGCCACGCTTTATTGTCTTTATAAGGAGAAAAAACATAATAACTGACATAACGATATGAGCGAAAACGAGCCACAGCAGTGGAAAAAATTTTATCTGAAGGATGTGTCGTTCATGAACCTTATGACACATCGCATATTCAATGTGCTTATAGTTGCCAATCCGTATGATGCCTTCATGCTTGAGGATGATGGCCGTGTTGACGAAAAGATATTCAACGAATACACCGAGCTTGGCCTTCGCTATCCGCCGACGTTCACCCAGGTGAGCACCACGGAGGAGGCTGCCGAGGTGCTGGCCTCTACCAGCATCGACCTCGTGATATGCATGCCCGGTAATGCAGACAACGACGCCTTCACGGTGGCACGTTCCGTAAAGGCAAAGTTTCCCGACATTCCCTGCGTCGTTCTTACGCCCTTCTCTCACGGCATAACGCGCCGCATGGTCAACGAAGACCTGTCAATCTTTGAGTATGTGTTCTGCTGGCTGGGCAACACCAACCTGATTTTGTCCATCATAAAACTGATAGAGGACAAGATGAACCTTGAACACGACATTGCCGAGGCAGGCGTGCAGATGATTCTGCTCGTGGAGGACAGCATACGCTTCTACTCGTCTTTGCTGCCCACTCTTTACAGCTTTATCCTCGCCCAGAGCCAAAGCTTCGCCACGGAGGCACTCAACCCCCACAGCGCTGCGCTGCGAATGAGGGGCAGGCCTAAGGTGGTGCTGGCAAGAAACTACGATGAGGCTATGGAGCTCTACACGAAATACCGCGACAATACGCTCGGAATAATCTCTGACTGCCGCTTCCCGAAGGGCGAAGAGAAAGACCCCGAGGCCGGACTGAAGCTGCTCCGCGAGATAAGGAAGGACAACGAATACATACCGCTGATACTGCAAAGCAGCGAGAGCGAAAACCGCAAGAAGGCCGAGGCCGAACGTTTTCTGTTTATTGACAAGAACTCAAAGAAGATGAACCTCGACCTGCGCAGACTTATGGAGGAGCACATGGGCTTCGGCGACTTCATATTCCGCGACCCGAAGACGCACGAGGAAGTGATGCGCGTGCGCACGCTGAAGGAGCTGCAGGACAACATCTTCAAGATACCTTACGACTCGATGCTCTATCACATATCCCGAAACCACATGAGCCGATGGCTGTGTGCCAGGGCGATATTCCCCGTTTCGGAGTTTCTGAAGAACGTTACGTGGCACAAGCTGCAGGATGTCGACCTTCACCGCAAGATTATCTTTGAGGCCATTGTGCAGTATCGCCACATGAAGAACATAGGCGTCGTGGCTGTGTTCGACCGCGGAAAGTTCGACCGCTACGCCCACTTTGCACGTATCGGCGACGGCTCTCTTGGCGGAAAAGGCCGCGGACTGGCCTTCCTCGACAACATAATAAAGAGCCACCCTGAGTTTAGCGAGCGCGAAGGCGTCAAGGTGTCGATACCCAAGACCGTGGTGCTCTGCACCGATGTGTTCGACAGGTTCATGGAGAGCAACAACCTCTATCAGATAGCTCTGAGCGATGCCAGCGATGAGGAAATACTGCGCCACTTCCTGAAGGCGCAGCTTCCGGACAAGTATATATCAGACTTCCTCACCTTCTTCGAGGCAACCGACCGTCCTATTGCCATACGTTCGTCGAGCCTGCTCGAAGACTCTCACTATCAGCCCTTTGCCGGCATATATTCGACATATATGATACCGAAGCTCGACGACAAGTATCAGATGCTGCAGATGCTTGCCGCCGCCATAAAGAGTGTGTATGCCTCGGTCTACTATCGCGACTCGAAGGCATACATGACGGCCACGAGCAACGTGATAGATCAGGAGAAGATGGCTGTAGTGCTGCAGGAAGTGGTCGGCAAACAATACGGAGACCGCTATTATCCTAATATATCAGGCGTGTTGCGTTCCATCAACTATTATCCTGTAGGCAACGAGACATCAGAGCAGGGCATTGCGAGTCTTGCGCTCGGACTGGGTAAGTATATCGTAGACGGAGGACAGACGCTGCGCGTAAGTCCGTATCATCCTGACCATGTCATGCAGACAAGTAAGGTGGAGCTTGCGCTTAGTCAGACGCAGACACAGTTTTATGCTCTTGACATGAAGGACGTAGGCGACGACTTTAAGGTTGACGACGGATTTAATATTCTCAAGCTTGACGTGGCTGATGCCGACAAGGACGGCGCCCTGACATACATAGCCTCTACTTTCGATCCTTATAACAACATGCTGCGCAAGGGGGCATATGATGAAGGCTGGAAGGTGGTTTCGTTCTGCGGCGTCTTGCAGAACGGGGCTTTCCCGCTGCCCGAACTGATGCAGATGGCTATGAAATACGGAGCCGAGGGCATGAGGCGTCCGGTTGAGATAGAGTTCGCATGCAATATAAACAACGACCGCACGGGAGAATTCTATCTGCTGCAGATGCGTCCTATCGTAGACTGCAAGCAGATGCTTGACGAGGACTTGACCAAGATTGACGACAAGCGATGCCTGCTGCGTTCTCACAATTCGCTCGGACATGGCGTCAGCAACGAGATAATGGACATAGTATACGTTAAGGCAGACGAGAATTTCACGGCGGCAAACAATCCGCTTATTGCAAGTGAAATAGAGCATATCAACCATAAGTTTGTTGAAGAAAACAGGAACTACATTCTTATCGGACCGGGCCGCTGGGGCTCTAGCGACTCATGGCTTGGCGTTCCCGTAAAGTGGGCATACATCAGTGCTGCCTGTCTGATTGTTGAGGCCGGACTGGCAAACTATCGCATCGATCCGAGTCAGGGCTCACATTTCTTCCAGAACGTAACAAGTCTTGGCGTTGGCTATTTTACCATTGACGATTACAAAGACGACGGTATCTACCGTAAGGATTTGCTCGACGCCATGCCGGCAGTGTACGAAACGGAGTTTGTGCGCCACGTGCGCTTCAGCCGTCCGCTTAAGATAATGATGGACGGCATGAAGCAGGAGGGCATCGTTCTGCTGCCTGAAGATGACTGACGCTTACTTTTTATTATTATATCGCGGCTGTTCCACTTAGCGGTGGGGCAGCCGTTTTTTTGTGCTGTCATGTGTTATGGAGGTGCCTGTATGCACATTTGTTAGACGGTTGTGTATTTGCTTCTGATAAGTTCCGTGTGCAGTGAGAACAGAAAACTTTGCGGTCTGAACAAACCGGTTGAGCCCCTGAGACGGCAGTATTTGAAACCGGAATGCATTTTGGCGTGAAAACGGCAGAAAATGTGCGGTTTATGTAATTCTCTGATATGTAGTGCTTTACGGAGCTTAGCGTGGCTTGATTAACTGAAATTCTGCCTGTTCCGTTGTGAAATGCAGTCTTTTATATGGCAAAACATGGCCTTTTATGTTATGAAAAGCAGTGGATTGCAGTGTGAAAACATATCTTTTTGAGCGTAAAACGTCTTTTATGTGTTAAATACATTAACCTTTCTGCCTTTTGATGTCAAATGACTTAACATTTCGTAAGACTTGGATTTCTATTTCGTCAGAAAACTTTGTAAAAGTTTTTCTTGCCCTTTCTGTACGCCTGCTCTTGTATGTTCAGTGGCACGTATTGGCCGTTTGTAGTGTCATGGCATGACGTAACGCTTTCATTAAGTAAACGTCAGGCCGGATAAATGCTGTTGTAAGTCTGCCGGAATGATGCTGAAAGGCAAATGAAAGTATCATAGCGCCTGGCTGATGAAAACAATATTAGGCCGGGAGTGCAGATAAGGGTTTAACTCTTTTTACGTAGACAGATGCCCCGAAAGCCGCGTTAAAACATTATTTTTGCAGTGAATTTAACGCCGTTCTGGCAAAACCGAAGACATAATAATAACAATAAAAAGAAAAACAGAATATGGACAACAGACAAGAGTTTTATTCGCGGCAGGTAGAAAGCCTGTCGGCCATGATACAGCGGCTGAAGCTCAAGGGGCGCACCTATGTGGCAATGGAGCTTGTAACGTTTTGCCTTGCCGTGCTGGCCTTTGTGTTCTTCTGCCTGCGCGGACTGCCCGTAGGTCTGCTTTGCCTTTCCGTGGCGTTTATGGCAGCCTATGTAGTGGCTCGCCGTGCCGACGTGCGCAACAGCGAGACCACCGACATGCTGCGCCGCCGGCGCCAGGTGTATGAGAAGGAACTGAGCTATCTGCGCGGCGACTACAGCTGCTTTGGCAGCGGAAGCCGCTACATCGACTCGTCGCACGCGTTCACTTACGACATGGACGTGTTCGGCCGCGACTCGCTCTTCAACCGCATTAACCGCACGGTAACCACCGGCGGAAGCGACTTTCTGGCTTCATCGTTCCAAAGTCTGCTTAAAGACAAGGCTGAGATAGAGGCACGCCGCCGCGCCATAGCCGAACTGGCGGGCATGGAGAGCTGGCGCACGGAGTTTCTGGCGCTCGGTCAGCGCCTGGCGTCGGACACAAAGAAGAAGGGCGAAGCCATAGACACGGCGATGATAAACCGTGTGGTCAGTGAGATTAGCGCCATGAACATTGCTCCTCAGGCAGGCAGCATGCTTGCTCTCGTGGTGGCATGGGCGGCCATAGCAGGCTTCATTGCCGTCATGGTATTGGCAATAGTGGGCATTGTCCCGTCGTCGCTTGCCGTCATGTGGGGCGTGGTGCAGATGTTCCTCGTCATAGCCCTCAACATGAGGTCGCTGCGCCAAATAAGCCGCGCCGTCGAGAAGTTGCATGCACATCTGCACGACTATATCGGACTGATACGCCACATAGGCTGTGCAGAGTTTGAGAGCGAATGCCTGTGCGGCTTGCGCAACAGGCTGACATCGGGCGGCGACGGCGCGCTGACTTCGTTTGGAGAGCTGTCAGATATTCTGAAAAGTCTTGACCGCCGTGGCAATTTTATTTTACTTGTATTGTTCAACATGTTTGCCCTGAGCGACTTTTTCCTCGTGCGCCGTTTCCTCAGATGGCAGCGCCACTATATGGAGCGCATAGCCGACTGGACCGGATGCGTGAGCCAGATCGACGCTCTTGTGTCGATGGCCGTATACAGCTACAACGAGCAGCAGGCTGTGGCGGCAGAGGTGGTTGAGGCCGACGGAGTGGTGTATGAGGCCAAGGGCATTTATCATCCCTTCCTTGGAGCCAAGGCCGTGCGCAACGATTTCACCATTGATGACGGCAACTATTATATCGTAACCGGTGCAAACATGGCCGGCAAGAGCACCTTCCTGCGCTCTATCGGCGTCAACTACATTCTAGCAATGAACGGAATGCCCGTGTTTGCCGAGTCGCTGCGCGTGTCGGTGTTCAACCTTTTCAGCAGCATGCGCACCGCCGACGACCTGAGCCGCGGCATATCCTACTTCAACGCCGAGCTGCTCCGTCTGCGCCAGTTGATAGAGAGCTGCAAGCATGCAGCCCGCACGCTGATGATACTCGACGAGATTCTGAAGGGCACCAACTCTCTCGACAAGCTCAACGGCTCGCGTCTTTTCCTTCAGGAGATATCCCGCCTGCCCGTGTCAGGCATAATAGCCACCCACGACCTCGAACTGTCGAAGATGGAGGACGACACCCCGTCGCGCTTCCACAACTGGTGCTTTGAGATAGAGCTGGGCGGCAACATAACCTACACTTACAAGATAACGCCCGGCGTGGCACGCAACCAGAACGCCACGTATCTGCTGAAGAAGATAATAGAGGAGATATAGTTCCGTTTAAGGAGTTAAAGTAGTTAGAGGAGTCAGAGTAGTTAAAGTCATTAGTATTCAGGTTATGTCCGGTTTGTAAAGATAGCAGAAAATTTATTGAAATATATCAACTAAACCAATGACTTTAACTACTCTGACTCCTCTAACTACTTTAACTCCTCGCCTTAAATATTGATTTAAATCAACAAATCACTGTTATATTGCATTTTATACACTCAAAATATTGCATATTAGTAAAAAATCCGTACCTTTGCATCGTGTTTTTCATAGTATTAGATTTAAGGTTAACAAGGTTGGAGTACAGCGGTACTCCTTTTTTTGTGTCCGTAAGTTTTAGGGACACGGGTTTAAGTCAGTAGAGGCGTGCTTTTTGCGTGTTATAAGCAGGCCGGTGCTGGCTTAAATTTTTTATGTTCAATGTTCTTTTCTTTGTGTATGCAGTCAGACGAAACTTAAATATTTTGATGGTTAGCCGGACGTTGTCATGGCGTTGTCAAAGGCATAATTTCTGCATGGATTTATTGTTTGCGTATTGTGTCTTTCCTTTTTGGACCCAAATCGGTTTAGGATTCGGTCTTAATTTTGTTTTATATTGAGCTGATTTTCATTAGATTTTTTGCAGGAGTAGTGGGTGGCATCAGGAAAAAACGGAAAAAGACACAATAGAAAACAAAAAGACGGCAGAAGATGTCGGCTTGCTTGCGTGATTAAGCCGTATATGGCATAATGGCCGGTTGTGGCTTAATATCTGGTGTCGTATGTAAATACATACTTAAATCCTTGGTTTTTGTGCCGGTGCTTGCATAAAAACGGTTTGCACACATTGCTGCATATTCTGTACGAAACAGATATGCAGGATGACCGTTGTGTGAAAATGATACTGCCAGATATGTTACCGTTTCTTGAATTTACGGTATATCTTCCATACGAACAAGAAACCGTCAATAAGACCCGTCCCTGTGCTTATTACAGACGCCACGGTGATGCCCTTCTTTCTTTCTGGTGATTTCTGAAACAAGCTTTTCCATTTTTTGCCAATGTCGGCATTGTCTTTTCTCATTTCAGCAAGAATGGCCTCTTTGCGTTCTCTTATTTCGCTTATGCTGTTGTATGTCTGTGGTTTTGTGGCGTTGTCCATGTGCTTATTCTGTTAACAGACTAGTTATGAATCTTACGAGCGGTTTCTCTATTAGGCTTTTTCTGAAAATTGTCAGCAATACAAAGATTAATATGTAGAACGATGCCATTATTCCGAATGCGGCAGGGAAGCCCATAGACGGCGCCATTGCAAATACGATGGCAAACGACACATATATGAGTATTGCGATGAGTATCAGCGAAAACAGCGTAAAGAGCAGTATGGCAGTAATCAGCCTCACTGTCTTTTCTGTAATTTCGAGCTTCAGGTATTCACCCTGAAGCCCGATGCGATGTTTCACCAACTCTACCAGTTGGCCTATTGTTTCAATGTTTTTATCGCTTGAGAACATTTGTCAGCTGTTTGTTAAACTTCTTCAGCCTCAGCTGCGTCTTTAATATCTGATGCGAGGTCGCTCATTTCTTTGCGGCTCAGCTTGATATTGTGCTTTTGGCAGAAATCGTCAATTGCGTCAGTTATTTTCTCGCGAGTGTCTTTTCCTCTTTCGGGTGCCAGAAGCAGACCTACTGCAGCTCCGGCGATTGCGCCTCCTAAGAATGCGCCGATGTAACCTAGTGTTTTCATAAATTTTGATTTTTAATTATGTGAATAATAATTTTATTTCTCTCGGCATGTGGGCAGTCGTCTTTGTTTAGGCTTTTCTGCCGTTGGTGCTTTGATTTTGTTCGTAAGCAAATTTAATGATTATTTCTTAAATACCAACGTTTTTACCGGTTTTTTTTTGTCTGAAAGGGCGTATTTCTTTTATTTAACAAACTTTATGTGCGGTTTGTCAGAGTTTTTGGCTGTTTTTGTGTAATTTCGCACAATATTACGTAGAAAATATGTTTAATTTCTAAATAATAAGATAAGGGAAATTATGAAAAAGTACACTGTATTGTGCGCCGGCCTTTGTGTGGCGTTGGCATTCACTGGTTGTAAATCATCAGAGAGCGCTTACAGAAAAGCTTATGAGAAAGCTAAGGCTCAGGAAGAGCAGACTGCAGTTCAGAATCAAGGCAGCGAGGAGATAGCTGTTGTTACTCCGGTTGTTGAGAAGCCTGCAACAGAAACGGTTGTTGTTGACAATGTAGACAATGTGCCTGTACGTCAGGAGAGCCTGTCTGTTGTCAGCGGTGCAGGACTTAAAAACTTCAGCGTCGTTGTCGGTTCTTTCTCTGTACAGGCTAACGCTGAAGGATTGCAGAGCACGCTGAAGAGCCGTGGCTATGATGCACAGATCGCATACAATTCTTCAAATCAGATGTATCGTGTCGTTGCCGGTACGTTCGACATCAAGACCGACGCTGTGCGTAGCCGTAACGAATTGCGTTCTGAGTATCCTGACGCATGGTTACTGTTTAATCAGAAATAATTGTGGCCCGTATACTGTCGATTGATTACGGCAAGAAACGGACAGGACTGGCTGTTACCGATCCGGCTCAGATTATAGCAGGCGGACTGGTAACAGTTGCCACGTCTGAACTGTTCAGCTTTTTGACGGATTATATTAAAAAAGAACCCGTAGAGCGGATTGTAATAGGTGAGCCTAAGCAACCGGATGGAAGGCCAAGTGAGAATATGGCAAGAGTGGTACAGTTTGTAAACCGCTGGCGCAAGGCTTATCCTGAAATCCCGATTGAATTTTATGATGAACGTTTTACTTCCGTGCTGGCTCACAGGGCGATGATTGACGGCGGTCTGCATAAAAAAGCACGGCAGAACAAGGCGCTTGTCGACGAGATAAGTGCCACGATAATTTTGCAAAGCTATTTAGAATCTGTTAGAAGAAGATAATGATATTACCTATATATATTTACGGACATCCTGTGCTGCGTAAGGAGTCACAGGATATTAATGCTGATTATCCGGGCTTGAAGGAGCTCATAGACAATATGTTTGAGACGCTTACCGAGTCAGACGGTGTCGGACTGGCTGCTCCTCAGGTGGGACTTAATATACGTCTGGCTGTTATCGACCTTGATGTGTTGTCGGAAGAATATCCTGAATACAAGGACTTCCGCCGTGCTTACATCAACCCCCATATTGTTGAGGTTGACGACAGCGAGGTCGTTTCAATGGAAGAGGGCTGCCTCTCAATCCCAGGCATCCATGAGAGCGTAAAGCGTGCAACACGCATACATGTTAAGTATATGGATGCCGACTTCAATGAGCACGACGAGTGGGTTGAGGGTTACCTGGCCCGTGTTATGCAGCACGAGTTTGATCATCTCGACGCAAAGATGTTTATCGACCGTGTGTCGCCTTTGCGCCGTCAGCTGATAAAGAGCAAGCTGAAGGCTATTCTGCAGGGACGTTTCCGCTGCAGCTATCGCACTAAGGTTGCCAGACGATAAGCCCTTCCGGCTTTTCGTCTGATTTTTTGGCTTGTAGGTATTTGTAGTTTATTCTGAAAGGTTGTTATGCGTAAGTTCGTAATATCGCTGCTGCTATTATTGGCATCTGTAGGAGCGTCGGCACAGTTTCGTACCGACCGGCTCATTGATGTCGGCAGGAGCGCGCTTTATTACGAGGATTACGTTCTCTCCATACAATACTTTAATCAGGCCATCCTTTCTAAGCCTTATCTTTATGAGCCGTGGTTTTTCAGGGCTGTGGCAAAGTTTTATCTTGATGACTATGTCGGTGCGGAAAAAGACTGTACTGAGGCCATCAGGATAAATCCTTATGTGTCTGACATCTACGAACTCAGAGGCTTGTGCTTTATCAAGCAAAACAGGTTTAGCGAGGCAATATCCGACTATGACAAGACGCTCGAATTTAATCCTTACAGCAAGAATCTGTGGTACAATCGTGTGTTGTGCAGGATAGAGGAGAAGGACTACGACAAGGCCAACGCCGATCTCGACTCAATGATGAATATGTGGAAGAATTATTCGAAGACGTATTCACTTAAGGCCGAGGTCTGCCTCCAGCAGAAAGACACCGTGGGCTGTGCCAAATATCTTGACAAGAGTCTTGAACTTGACCCTTACGACGGCGACGCATGGACAATGCGTGCCATGATAAGTCTTTCGCAGCAGAAATGGAAAGACGCCGACGCACAGCTGTCCAAGGCCATACATCTTAAGCCCAATACGGCCAACAATTATGTTAACCGTGCCTTGGCCCGTTATAACTATAATAATCTGCGAGGTGCCATGGCCGACTACGACAAGGCCATAGAGATTGATCCCAACAACTTTCTTGCCCATTACAACCGTGGCCAGCTGCGTGTGATGGTAGGTGATGACAACAGGGCCATTGAAGACTTCGACTATGTTATAAGCATGGAGCCCAACAATGTGATGGCCATTTACAACCGCGCCATATTGCTCGAACGCACAGGAAACATACGGGGAGCCATACGCGACTATACTACTATCATCAACCAGTATCCTAATTTCTGGGTTGGTCTTAACAGCCGTGCAAGATGCTACCGTAAACTTGGCATGACGGCTAAGGCCGAACTTGACGAGTTCCGCATATTCAAGGCGCAGATGAACAAGCATTATGGTGTTCAGCCGCGCTGGAGCAAGAAGAAAAAGCACGAGGTGCGCAAGAAGAGCGAGATTGATTTCGACAAGTATAACCAGCTTGTAGTGGCAGACGACAATGCCGTCACTCATGAATACTCTTCGTCATACCGCGGACGTGTGCAGAACCGTAAGATTGACGCCGTGTTCCTGCCAATGTTCCAGCTGTCGTTCAGCCAGTATGACAACGGCGTAAAGTCTTATCAGGCATACGACCGCGATGTGGAGCAGTTCAACCTCAGGCAGAAGCCTTTGCGCAAGTTGTATGTGCGCTGTGATGTAAAGACTCTTACCGAAGATGAGAACAAGGCCGTGTTTGCTGTAATCGACTCGTTGTCGGCGGCTATCAGCGCATCACGTAACATTGCTAAGGAGAAGGGACTTCTTATTCAGCGTGCCGTGGCAAATACCGTAGTGCAGAATTATGCCGATGCTATAAGCGACCTGACTGTTTATATCAATACCGACAGCACATCTGCCATGGCTTATTGGCAACGTGCGGTGTGTCAGGCCCGCATGAACGAGTTTGAGGCATCGCAAGGTAAGGATGTCGGACTGCTGACGCTGAATGCCATGGCCGACCTCGACAAGGCGATAAGCCTGAGCCCGCACAATCCCTATGTATATTACGACCGCGGCAATCTGCATGCTGTAAGTAAAGACTATGTTAAGGCTGTTGCTGACTATACAAAGGCCATTGAGCTTGATCCCAATTTTGCTGAGGCATATTATAACCGGGGCATTGCAAACATTAACCTGAAGAAAACCGAAGAGGGCATACGCGACCTTAGCAAGGCGGGCGAATTAGGCCTGTATAATGCATATAGTATCATAAAGAAATACAGCAATAAGAAGTGATGCGGCCTTGCTCGCGAGGCTTGCCCTTAAAATGTCTTATATGATAATACTGCCGCTTTGATGCCGCAGATGAAAAACATGATGATTCGTTATCGTATATTTTGCAATTCGTTGCGGCGGACTCATGTCCGTATGGCTTTATTGCCTTATCCGAT
>ERZ791608.355-NODE-355-length-25424-cov-3.644842_pt1 | contig 25424 bp, 17 predicted proteins | sample MGYA00510276_ERZ791608 | MGnify/ENA primary metagenome ERZ791608 (study PRJEB30046, sample SAMN00791908) | human gut metagenome | study: EMG produced TPA metagenomics assembly of the A metagenome-wide association study of gut microbiota in type 2...
CAAACAAGAATGTTTCGAAACCATCGAACACAGAACGAAAAGCATGATATTTGCCGCCCTCTTCAAAGTTTGGCTTTATCTTATCTAGATAATTTCTTAGCGCTTTCATTTATATTCTATTAATCTTTTAGTTAGTATTAGCACATTTCACGACGGAGCATATCCAGTCCTTCGCGAACGATACGCTGCAATTCCATCTTAGAAGAGCAAACGAACTCACACAGAGCGAAGTCTTCAGGAGCAACTTCGTAGATACCCAGTTGTTCCATGCGGTCAATATCTCCGGCAATGATTGCTTTTATCAAATATTCGGGCATGATGTCCATCGGCAATACCTTGTCATACTCGTTAGACATAATCATGTGACGTTCGCCACCTTTTACACGAGCATCCAGTGTGTATTCCTTCTTACCCATCAGCCAGCTGAAATAAGAGCGGCTGGTGCTGAACTGATCAAGACGAGGCATGATCCATCCCAGCATTTCGTGTACATCGTTACCTTCAGGAATAACTGTTACCTGGCTATGGAATGCGCCAAGGAATCCGTTGGCAGAAATCTGCTTACCAGTCAGTACGTTACCGCTGATATAGCGCAGTTCTTTTCCATTATTTACATTACCGGCAAAAACATTTGTCAAACATGCACCTACTTTCAGCTTGCAATAAGCAGCCTTCTTCACTTCAGAGCCTGTTACAGCAACCGTACGAGTCATGTCTACACGTCCGGTATTCAGCAGACGACCGATAAAGATTACAGCCTGCGGATCGATTGTCCATACGGTTTCACCTTTATTTACAGGAGCAATGTGGTTAATCTGTACACCTACGTTGCCTGCAGGATGAGGTCCGTCGAACACTGTCACAGTCACGTTCTTAGCCTGTGTCAGAGCTGCAGCACTTTGTTTTACACTAATACTCAGGTAAGTCTTGGCAATTTTTGCCAAAGCATCAAGTCCTGTCTGGAAATTTGCTTCTTCACCTTTCAGGGCAAATTCAAAATCAGGAGCAAGCGGATTGCTGTCGAACGCTGATACGAAAATTGCTCTCGGAGCAACTGTAGGATCGGCAATGACATCATACGGACGCTGTCTGAAGAAAGCGAACATACCACTTTCCAGCAACAGTTCCTTTACTGCAGCGGCATCCATCTTGGCAACGTCTTTCTTGCCAAACTCCTGGAAGTCCTGTTCTGCAGCTGCTTCAACCGTAATGCTCATCACTTTACGGCGAGCTCCACGCTCCACACTGGTTACTACGCCGCTTACGGGCGAAACAAATTTCACTTCAGGATGATTCTTGTCAATAAACAAGGGTCCTCCGGCCATAACATATTCCTGTTCCTTCACTACGACCTTAGGTGTTACACCTGTAAAATCATCGGGAACCAACGCATAGAATCCCGGCTCTTTTACAGCTACCACTTCAGCAGTCGCCTTGCCTTTCAGGTTAATGTCAAGACCTTTACGCAATTTTATTAAATTAGCCATATTGGGTTATAAAAAATGGTTTTATAAATTTGACTGCAAAATTAAATAAAAAAGAATGGAAATAAACAATTTCAAGCGGGTTATTACGGAAAAAATTCTTTATATAATTGTTTATAAGTTACAAAAAACCGCATTTTGTCTTCATTTTGTAATATACAGAGAGCAATTTTGATTATTTTACACTCCATCAAATCTGACTGTTTTCAGACTGATTTGCGAGCATTTCTCGTTTAGAACCATTTGACAAGAATTATAAAAATTTAGCTGAAAAGTGATTTCACCAGCAAGGTTTCGAAAAGCAGAAGAAGGCGTTTTTCCGAAACGCCTTGCCACGAAAAGAGGGACAACAATAGATTTTAATCATCATCCCGTCAGGAGTAGAAAAATCTTCGGCACGTGTTACTGAAAATTTGTACAAAAGATTTTATTTTTTGTACAAATTTTCAGAAAACATCAGCACAAATTTATTCACAGAAGCAGAGCTTTTAAAAGAGAAGCCTTTATATTGTCATTCAGCCACTTAGATTTTTCTGAATGAAAGTCTGCATTATGTTTTAAATGAGGGCATCTTTCCTGCCCTCATTCTATCAATATCCCGGATTTTGCTTCAGTAATCCGTTCATATCAATAACTTTTGCCGGAATCGGAAAAACAGTAGTATAGCCATCCGCCTCGCCGGGAAGCTGGGGACGGAAGCTGTAAGAACGAGTAAACTGATGGAAGCGAATCAAATCTTGACGGCGCCACCCTTCCCATGCAAGCTCCAGTTGCCTTTCGGACAGCAGGTTATCGAGAGTTGCCTCACGGTAAGGAGCTCCTACCCTGCCACGTACTTCATTCAGTTCGGCAGTACCGTCTTCACCGTTTCTTACTTTAGCTTCACTCATCATCAGTAATACATCTGCATAACGGAACAGTACGATATCATTATCCATCAGCTTACCATCCTTTAATGCCGTATTATCTACCTCATATTTCTTCATACGGGCACCCGCTGTCTGCTCATATTCTGTATTCGATACATCGAGGGCTACTTTGTCAGGATAATAAATTAAAGGTTCACCGTTGTCGAGCAGTACAGGATTGCCTTGCAAATCGTACACTTCATCTGCAAAATAACAATACTCAAAACGAGGATCTACCGCATCAGTCCCGTAGCCGAAAGTCTGCAAAACTTCGAGTGCTGCACTCGATCCGTTTTCACCTCCCAGCCCGTAGGCCTTAGCATGATTATAATGACGAGAGCGGAAAAGATATTGCATCTGGTTAGTGTACAGGGTTTTACTCATAGGAATAACAAAAATATTTTCCTGTGAAGATTCGTTAAAAATGGCAAAATTGGAAGAATAATCATTTTCCAGCCGATACCCCATCCGCGCAAGTTCTGCACAATAAAACTGCGTAGTTTGCCATGCATTAAGCTGTTTTCCATCGACGGTGAAATAAATGGCACTTCCTTCCGGATAAACGCCATCGGTCCAGTCGGCATCCATATAAACTTCTGCATTTAGAGCCAGTTTAGCCAACAGGAAATAAGCTACGGCTCGTGTCATTCTTCCGTAATAAGTACCGGGAGTATTACTTCTTTCTTCACTCAGGAAAGGCGCAGTTTCCTGCAACTCTTTTACAATAAAAGTAAAAATCACATCCCGTTCTGCCTGCAACATCGTTTTATCGCCACCCCCTGACGAGGTTATCAGGGGCACCCGCCCAAACAAATCCATGGTATAATAATAGAACATAGCGCGCAGTGCACGCACTTCTGCCTGATAAGCAGGAAGCTCTTTATCGGAATGGGTAGCCGCATACTGCCCAATCTGTTCCAGCGAATAATTGCACTGTTTGATGGAACGGAACAAATATTCCCAAGTATTCAGTATGGCATCGCTGCTCACTCCCCACTGATGGAGGTAAAGCCCTTGCCAGAACCCGCCATCATACCAGTCGCCACCGCGGGTGGGCATGATAGCTTCGTCAGTCGTAAAGGTATTCAAATCGTATATTCCACGTCCCGTACCCTGCAAACCTTCTGAATCTTTGTAGCTTCCCACATAATTATAAAGTGAAGCCACGCCGTTACGGTAAAGAGCCGATATGTTAGAATAGGCTTCTTCTTTGGATAAGCCATCACGAGGATGTTCTTCCAGAAAACTGCTGCACGATATATTCATAGCTGCAGAGCAGGCCAGCATGTATATATATAGTTTTTTCATAGTAAACGGTTTAGAAATTAAGGCTTAAACTGATAGTATAGGTTCTCGACAACGGATAAGTACGTTTATCATCCACTCCCAATGTAGAATCGACAGTCATGCTGTTGATAAGAGGAGTCAGTCCTGAGTACCCACTGATTGTGCCCAGATTGTTGACAGTAAACGCCAGACGCATGTTGTGCAAAAACTTTGTATTCTTCAATGGAACATAGTATCCTACCGTAAGATAGTCAAAATTGATATAATCGCCGTCTTCCAGCCAGTAGTCGGTCGCAGTCTGGTCCTTGATCATCCGTGCAGGAGCTTCCGCCATCACGTTATAATCGGGAAGACTGTTCATATTCATGTATGTCAGCGAGGTACCATTATATATCTTATGTCCAAAGGCTCCATTTATTTGCAAAGAGACATCAAACTGTTTGTATCGGAAACTGATATTCGAGCCAAGCAGAGTTTTTGGTACAGCTTGTCCGGCAATATAACGGTCTTCACCGTCTTCCAGATTTACCCCTCCTCCATTCAGATCGGCTATCTCGTATTTATATCCTCCATTTCCGTCGGGAACCAGTCCGGTACAATGAGGCAGATAAAATACTCCCAGCGGCTGTCCCACTATCTGATACACGATATTATTGTATCCTCCGTGGAAACCGGCACCGTTCAGTCCAGCTATAACAGTATATTCTGAAGCAGAAACATATTCTCCATCATACATACCGCTCAACGAAAGCAGTTTGTTTTTCTGGAAAGTGATATTTGCATTGATATTCAGCTCCATATCTTTTGTCTTCAACGGAGTAATGCCAATTGAAATTTCTGTTCCGCTATTCCGCATCGAACCGATATTCGCCAGCAACGTATTATAGGTAAAAGGAGGAACACTTACCCGATAATTATAGAGCATGTCGGTAGTCTTGGAATTATAATAGTTGACAGAAAGCAGCAAGCGGTTGCCATACAAACCAACATCCAGCCCGGCATTGAACGTATGTTTCACCTCCCATTTCAAATCGGGATTGATATTTCGAAGCGTTTCATACGTCACGACAGGAGAATTGCCAACCGGTGCGACTCCGTTCGGGCGGACAAGGTTCATCGTGGTATACGAATCTATGCCTCCCTGATTGCCGGCAAGTCCGTAACCTACGCGCAGTTTCAGATTGTCTATCCATGAAAATTGCTTCATAAACTCTTCACTGGTTATATTCCATGCAGCCGAAACAGAAGGAAAAAATCCCCATTTATGATTTGCACCAAATTTGGAAGACGCATCGGTACGGGCGTTGACCGTAAGCACATAGCGGTCGGCAAAGGCGTAATTCACTCGTCCCAGAAAAGAAGCCAGATGAGGTTCTTCGTAATATGACCCCGTTCCATCCCACGGGCGCAATGCACCAGCCTGCAAATTATCAAACCCCATACGATCGGATGAAAAGTTTGTTACCGTAGTATAAAAGCCCGCATATACGTTTTTCTCTAATTCTGCCAGTGCCAGTACATCAATAAAATGTTTTTTTATTTGCTTCTGATAAGTAAACATCGCATTTCCCAGCATCGATTCTGAGCGGCGATTTCCACGATACGCCTGTCCGTGTGCCCAGACCGTAGTAGGAAGGTACTGGGAGTCTTCGGAATCATTGTAAGTATAAGAGCCGAAAAGGACAAATTTCAAATCGTCAGATAAATTGAAATTCAATCGGGCGTGCGCACTGAAATAAGAAATATCATCACGGTCGTTTACTTCCATCCACGCCAGCGGGTTGGTAATCTGACTGGCCGTCGTTATCTGATCCCATGCATCCGTCGTATAATCTTTATGATTCGGGAAGGTAGGATTAAAAGCTGCTGCTGAATAAAAAGTCTTTTGCAGATCGACCAGGTTACGGTTTTTCTTGACCGAGCCGAAGAGTCCCAAGTCGCATTGAATAAACTTGCCAAATATATCCTGCGACATATTCATGTTCGAAGTGAAAAGCTTCATACTTTCATTCAGCACTACGCCTTCCCTGTCGAGATACCCCAGCGACACACGATATTTGGAAGCATCTCCTCCTCCATAAAAAGCGATATTATGATTTTGCTGAATGCCAAACTGTTCTATTTCTTTTTGAAAATCCGTATCGTAACCCTTATCAAGAATTGTCAACCCATGCGCCGCTGCAACATTACGATATTCGGCTCCTGAAAGCATATCCAAGTGACGATAAGCATGAGCGATACCGAAACTTCCGTTGTAATTGATACGCGTTTTACCGGAAACGCCTTTCTTTGTTGTAATATTAATAACGCCGGAAGCACCACGAGAACCATACTGAGCAGTTTCGGAAGCATCTTTCAAGATGGTAAAGCTCTCTATATCCGTAGGATAAACAGAAGTAAGCATACTTAAGTCGCCCAGTACACCGTCTACGATAATCAGCGGATCATTGCCGCTTGTTAATGAAGTAGTACCTCGCATTCGCACCGACTCCAAGGCAGCTGTACCGTTACTACTTTTCATAATCGATAATCCCGGGACTCGTCCCTGAATGGCTTCCAACGGATTGGCAAGCTGTTCCTTGTTCATCTGCTGCTCGGTAATCTGCTCTACCGAACCGGATATATTTTTCAGACTACCTCGTGCATACCCTACCGTTATCACACTATCAGGAAGTGAAAGGGATTCATTTTGTGCATTCGCAGTCTGACACAACCAAGGGGCCAGCAGACAAGCTGCCAGATATTGCGGCCTCGTTCTTCGATGCTTCTTCATACAGATTCGATTTTAAGGTTATAATACGAAGTTAAGCAAAAAAGAGGACAAAAACAACCCTGCGGTAAAATAAAACGTCCTGAAATCTTTTCAGGCCATACCAATAAGCGCTTAAAGATTTCAGGACGTTTGGTCTATATATCTACGTCATCCGTTATTCTTCCGGTGCAAACATCGGATCCCATGCAGGAAGACGCACCGGTTTCTGCTTCAGGATATCCAGTACTTTCGCCGGTACATATTTCTTTTCTACCACCAGACGGAACATATATTCATTGAACCATTCGTCTGTCATAATGAGATGTCCTTTATAACCTGATTCTGCTCCCCAGCTATTTTCAACCATCCACTTTTTAGGCTTTCCGTCTTTATCCAAATCGACGGCCATCAATGTCATGGCATGGCTTGATCCACTGGCAAATGTCTGTACACGTTGTTTCTTGTCCATTCCAAACGTTGTTCCCATCAATGATTCATAATCGAAATTTTTCAAATCAAGTGTACCACGTTTGCTATCCAAAAACTTTGCGACATCACAAGAGAAATACATCATCGTGCTGTCTTTGATAGACGCGATTGCCATCGCTTTTATATCATCAACAGGCAGATTTACATAGGTCCAGTTCTTTCCATCGTATACATGACGGTCGAAATCAATTTCATAGCATTTGTAATATTCACGGCTCGGGTCGTTCATCAGCATAACGTAATTATTCGTCAGATCGTTACCCAAATATTCCTGATAGAAAGATTGCGGAGTATATTCTTTAGTAACCCCGTTCATTGTCCAGGTAAAGTGCTCAACCGGTTCGCCGAATGCCAGTGCCAGCATACGATATATGGTAGAAAGCATTTCTGTTTTTTTCTGTTCCAGTGCTGGAAGTTTACCACCTTTGGCAGCCTCATCACGTAATTGCAATCCGAACTCCCTCAACTTCAGGCCAATCAGACGGGCAATCTGTGAAGTGTTCTCGCTGCTATAAGTTTCAGGCATGACAGAAGCAGGAACAACACCGTACTTTCCTATTACATCGGATATACCGGTAAACTGTCCGCCATCGCTGATCGGATTACGGAACAGCCATTCTACCATTTTATCATCCATTGGTTTTTCACGTGTATCAATAATACCTTGCAGGAAAAGGTTTGCTTTTTCCAACTGATCGTAGAAGAAACAATAATTCTGAGAGAATTCCATTTCATCCAAACCATACTTGGCTATCATTTGTGCACGTAATACATTTAAACCGGTAAACAGCCAACAACGTCCGGATTGCTGCTGGTCGGTAATGCCATGCGAAATAACTTTATTCGAAAAATTCGTATCGAAGTTAGCCAGATTTTCATGATTTTTCGCCAAAACTGCTATGCTGGTTCCTGCCATTGCATTATAAATGGCCTTATCGGAAGCAGTATGTTTGTAGCTGCTCTTTATCTGATTCAACATGTCTTGTGTAATTCCCCCCTCCTGGGCCTGTACGCCCAGTGTCATTGCCATCAGGCATGCCAACGTGATTGTTTTTTTCATATATCTTACTTTATCATTTTAAATTAATGTGCCAAAAGTACGAAATACTCTTTTAAAAATAGTAAAATAAGATGGCAAAATATAGATTACTTCAAGTGATATTTGTAATTTTGATTAATTTTTGAGCAGTACGCATGAGCAAATTCAGAAAAGTCAAACATATTGTCCGATTTACCATCATCATTGCATTGGTATGCTATTTCGGAGTTATCGCCGTTTTGAGTCTTCCTTTTATTCAAAAACGGCTTTCTGTATTTGCGGCTCAGGAACTCAGCCGCATCATGCATACCGAAGTCAGCATCGGAAGTATAGACTTGGGACTATTAAACCGTGTCATTATACAGAATGTTTATCTGGAAGATAAGTCGGGACAAGAATTACTTAAAATAGCCCGTTTGTCTGCCAAGGTAGAAATTTCTCCGTTATTACACGGGAAAATACGCATCAGCAGCATTCAGCTTTTTGGATTGAATGCTCATCTAAATCGCCCGACTCCCGACAGTAAAACGAACTTCCAGTTTGTCCTCGATGCTTTTGCTTCAAAAGATACAGTGAAGAAACAATCGAATATCGATTTGAGAATTAATTCTGTACTGATTCGCCGTGGGCAAATTTATTATGATCTTCTCTCTGCAGCACAAACTCCGGGGCGTTTCAACGTCAACCATCTGGGCATTCAGAATTTTTCGGCTACCTTGTCGCTGAAAGCATTGACTCCAGACTCCTTGAACGCACAGATCAAGCGACTGAGTTTCAACGAGCAAAGTGGATTTAAGCTAAAGAAACTGGCCCTGAAACTGACAGCCAATCATCACGGACTGCAAGCTAACAATATCGAAGTTTCATTGCCTCAGAGTGAACTTGCCATCGATACACTTGCTGCTGCTTACGACAGCACGGCTTCATCGTCTATCATCAACAACGATACACGATATATGGCCCGCATACGTGCCAGCATAACATTATCCGATCTGGCAATGTTTGTACCATCGTTTACCCATTTTAATGATGCCCTTAATATGCGTATCACCCTCGAAGGGAAAGGATATCAGACCAAATGTACAGACATTTATCTTTCGAACGATTATCAGAGTCTTCTGCTGAAAGGAGAAGCTATGGTAAATCACTGGAATGAAAAAAATAACATGTTCCTCTTCGGCAATCTGGCACAACTGAAAGCTGATAAAGAAGGGACTGGCTGGCTCATTCAAAATCTGACAGGCAAGACTAATACTCCTGCAATATTACAACGAATTGGAGATATCAACTTCAACGGAGATATATCCGGTTATCTAAGTCAGTTAACAACACATGGTACACTCCTGACCGATGTTGGTAGTATCCAAGCTAATGTAACCATGCACTCGGACACGATTACGCATCTACGTTCTTATTCCGGTAAGATTATCAGCCCGGAATTAAACTTGGGAGCATTACTCGACCAAGAGAAAACTCTTGGAAATACAACTTTTGATATTGAATTAAAAGGTTTTAAGTACCATGACGGAAAAGCAGAATCATACATTAAAGGAAATATATCATCACTGACATACAAGCAGTATGAATACCGTAATATCATGCTCGACGGGAAATATACTCCAGGAGGATTCAACGGAAAGTTGTCTTTGGACGATAGCAATGGAAACATTGAGATAAACGGACATTTTGCAACACGGCAAGCTGTACCCGATTTTAACTTAAGAGCGGTAGTTCGGAACTTCTGTCCTAATGACTTGCATCTGACCGATAAATATAAAGATACAGACATGTCACTGAGTCTGACCGCAGATTTCAGCGGCCATTCTATCGATGATATGCAAGGTAAAATCAGCATCGACAGTGTCAGTGTCAATGCTCCCGAAGAGGATCAATGCTATTACCTCGACAATTTAAGTATCATAGCAGGAAATACGGGTAAAAACAAAGAGAAACAACTCGAGATTCGTTCTTCCTTTTTGAATGGCTGCGTAAAGGGAAATTATTCATATCGTACGCTTCCGGCAAGTATCCTGAAAACTTTACAACGGTATATTCCCTCTTTACTGGCATTAAATAAAGAATTACCCGAAACGAATAACGATTTCCAGTTCCATTTTCAATTAGATAATACAGAGCTGTTTTCTAAGGTATTCAATATACCTGTAGAATTAGGGATGCCTGCAACATTGAATGGTTACTTCGATGATCGCCGTACACGCTTACAGATACAGGGATATTTACCTGAATTTATTTATAATGACTCTTATTTTGAATCGGGAACCTTCCTCTGTAGTAACACAGCAGATGAGCTGGAATGTCAGTTACGCATCAACAAGCGTATGAAAAAGGGAGAAACTATCAGCTTAGCTGTCAACTCCCGTGTAGCTGAAGATAAATTGAAAACGACAATCCACTGGGGAAACAACGTGCCTTCCACTTTCAGTGGAGTCGTAGAAACAGTTGCCAGCTTCCGGAAATCGGAAGAAAAAAACAGGCTTTTAACCTCTATTGATATCCGTCCAAGTAAAATTATTCTGAACGATACAATATGGAAGATACATCCTTCAAAGATTACAATCGACAAAGATCTCATAGAAATCAATAATTTCTTGTTCGAGCATCAGAATCAGTATTTGCGGGCCAATGGACGTATCGGGAAAGAACAAAGCGACTCATGTCTGGTAGATTTGAGCAACATCAATTTGCAGTATGTAATGGATATCATCCAGTTTCATGCCGTCAAGTTCAATGGCTTAATCACAGGACGCGTACACTTGCACAATGTGTTGCAGAAGCCTGTCATGTATACCCGCCTTAGTGTTAAAGACTTCTCGCTAAATGATGCTTTATTAGGATTGGGAGATATCAAAGGAGAATGGGACAATGAATTGGGAGGAGTACGACTGCATGCTGACATAAAAGAAAATGAGCATTATTTTACGAACGTAGATGGATATGTTTCCCCTAAAGAAAAAGGATTAAACCTTAATATTCAGGCAGGAGGAACGAATTTATCTTTCCTACAGCCATTTATAGAAAATATATTTACCAATATGCAAGGAAGAGTTTTTGGACATGTTCGCTTATATGGGCCTTTTTCAGGACTTGATTTGGAGGGCTGTGCCCAGGCTGATGCCAGCATGAAAGTGAACATTCTGAATACATCATTCAATGCACATGCCGATTCGGTTCGTATCAGTTCTGGACGTTTTAGTTTCGAGAACGTACGTGTTACCGACCCAGAAGGCCATACAGGACTGATCAATGGTGCTCTTAACCATACAAAACTAAAGAATCTGACCTATAATTTCCGCTTTAACACCAACAGAATGTTAGTATATCATACAGAGAAAGAGACACCTGAATTTCCTTTCTATGGACAAATATATACTACCGGCGATGTATTATTACGCGGAGGAAATAATATGCTGACAGTAGACGGGACATTGCGAACTGATCCAGGAACAAAGTTTACATATGTCACAGCGACTGCCGCTGAAGCTACCAATACACAATTTATTACATTTGTCGACAAGACTCCTCGCCGCAAGCAAGAGAGCATCCAGACAGAATTATATCACCACTTAAACAAGAAAGAGGATAAGGAAGAAGAAGACACGCCAACGGATACTCATATTAATTTCCAGATAGAGGCAACTCCGGCTGCAACGATGCGTATTGTCATGGACCCAGTAGCAAGAGATCATATCTCTGCAAATGGAACGGGAAACTTACGCATAAATTACTATAACAAAGGTGATTTCCAGATATTCGGAAACTATAATATAGAAGAGGGTATCTATAAAATGAGTATGCAAAACGTAATTCATAAAGACTTCATTCTCCAGTCGGGTGGCTCTGTTTCATTTAATGGTAATCCTAAAGAAGCCAATCTGGACGTACAAGCTGTATACACCGTGAACTCAGCATCCTTGAATGACTTAGTGGCTGATGCCTCAAACACAAAAGGAACTGTCAAAGTTAACTGCCTGCTGAATCTGAAAGGTAATCTGACAGCTCCTACCCTCAAGTTCGATCTCGACCTTCCAACCGTGAGTGATGAGGATCGCGAACTGGTACGAAGCCTGACCAGTACGGAGGAACAAATGAATACTCAAATCATTTATTTGTTGAGTATCGGCAAATTCTATACATACGATTATTCCAATAATGCTAATCAGTCGGATGCTACCAGCTCTTTAGCCTTCAGTACTCTGTCAGGACAACTGAACAATATGCTATCACAAGTAATAGACAGTCAGAACTGGAACCTCGGAACAAATTTAAGTACAGGCGACAAAGGCTGGACCGATGTAGAAGCAGAAGCTATACTTTCAGGAAGATTACTAAACAACCGCCTGATTATAAATGGCAATTTCGGTTATCGTGACAATCCGATGCGCAACACAAATTTTGTGGGTGATTTTGAAGCGATGTGGCTGCTCACGAAGAACGGAGATTTCCGCCTGAAAGGATATAATCAGACCAACGACAGATACTTTACCAAATCGACATTGACAACACAAGGTATCGGTTTGATGTATAAAAAAGACTTTACCAACTGGCGTGAGCTTTTCGACTGGATTTTACTGAAACGAAGAAGCAAACGTAACAGCCAACAATAACGATAATAAAAAGACACAACATTATAAAAACAAACTATTGCATTATGGAAAAGAACTACTTCTTGCCTGCCGAATGGCATCCGCAAAGTTATATCCAACTGACGTGGCCACATAGCGGGACCGACTGGAACTATATGTTAGACGACGTAGAAGCATGTTTTCTCAATCTGGCTCGTGAAATAGCTTCCCGCCAGCCTCTTTTGCTGGTTGCTCCCGAATATCCCGAGATACTGAAAGGCCTCGACTGCAAGGATAATATACACTTTATAGAATGTCCTACCAATGATACATGGGCACGCGACCACGGATTCATCACCTTATTGCAAAATGATGGAACTCCCCTATTATTGGATTTCTGTTTCAACGGCTGGGGAATGAAATTTGCGGCCAATAAAGATAATCTGATAAACACCCGGGTATACCAAAGCAAACTACTGAACGGAGAATATATCAACTGTCGCAATTTCGTACTTGAAGGAGGTTCGATAGAAAGTGACGGACAGGGAACTCTGCTGACAACCTCTACATGCTTACTTGCTCCCAACCGGAATGATACAATGGACCGCAGTGAACTGGAAACATACCTGAAAGAAAGATTCAACCTGCAACAGATTTTATGGCTGGACCATGGCTTCCTTGCAGGAGACGATACCGACAGTCATGTTGATACACTGGCTCGTCTGTGTCCGGATAACACAATTGTTTATGTACAATGCACTGATTCTTCCGACGAGCACTACAAAGAGCTGCAACTGATGGAAGAACAACTCAAGACCTTCCGCACACTGGAAGGAAAACCTTTCCGCCTGCTTCCTTTGCCAATGGCAGAAGCCGTTTACGACGAAGAGGGTGAGCGCCTTCCTGCGACGTACGCAAACTTCCTGATTATGAACAAAGCTGTACTATATCCTACCTACAATCAACCGGGAAATGACCAACTGGCAGCAAACGTCCTGTCCCAAGCCTTTCCAGACAGAGAAATCGTAGGAATAGATTGTCGCGCACTCATTCAGCAGCATGGATCATTGCATTGTGTAACTATGCAATATCCGGAAAACGTAAAGACCAACAAACATTAAAAATCTCAGAAAATATATGAAAAGAATTATCCGTGTGGGCATTGTACAACAATCTTGTACAAACGACCTGAAAACAAATTTAGAAAAGCTACATCGCAATATTGCCTCTGTAGCACAAGCAGGCGCACAACTTGTTGTATTACAGGAATTACATAATACCCCCTACTTCTGTCAGACAGAAGATACGTCCTTGTTCGATTTGGCTGAACCGATTCCCGGTCCATCAACGGGATTTTACAGCGATATTGCTGCAGCCTATCACCTTGTATTGGTAACCTCGTTGTTCGAGCGACGTGCTCCAGGACTTTACCATAATACTGCTGTTGTATTCGATGCCGATGGAAGTATCGCCGGAAAATATCGCAAAATGCATATTCCAGACGATCCTGCTTACTACGAAAAATTCTATTTTACGCCGGGCGATCTGGGATTCGAACCAATCGAAACCAGTCTGGGAAAATTAGGTGTACAGGTATGCTGGGACCAATGGTATCCCGAAGGAGCAAGACTTATGGCTCTGAAAGGCGCCGAACTGCTGATTTATCCAACAGCTATCGGATGGGAAAGTAGTGACACTCAAGACGAGAAAATGCGCCAGCTCGGAGCTTGGGTTACCGTACAGCGCGGACATGCCGTAGCAAACGGACTTCCGGTTATAGCAGTCAACCGTGTGGGACTTGAACCTGATCCTTCAGGACAAACAAACGGCATACAATTCTGGGGAAACAGCTTCGTAGCAGGACCGCAAGGAGAAATTCTTGCACAAGCCAGCAACCTGAAAGAAGAGAACATCGTGGTAGACATTGATATGAATCGTAGCGAGAATGTTCGCCGCTGGTGGCCTTTCCTTCGCGACAGAAGAATTGACGAGTTTGAAAATCTGACGAAACGTTTCATCGATTAAAAAGACAGATTTTCCGCTTTTACAATCGTACCCAACCACCTGTTGCCAGCCTATAAGCCAAAACCATTCGGACCTATACAGCTATTCGGATTCATTGTCTATTATACATGCCGGAAAGCAGTTGTTCGTATATGCCGTGATGATAATTTTTTGACTTTATTTTTAATGCAGGCAGTAAAAAGAATATAAAATAATTCCCCACAGATTAAAGTCCGGAAGGAAACATATCTGTGGGGAATAATTGTATATACCGAAAAGTAATAACAGCATCAACGTTTATGCCAGAATCCCGGCGAGAACATAAGCAGAATACCAAATAATTCCAATCGACCAATTAACATCAAGAACGATAATATCCATTTGACAATATCGGGAAGAGTACTCCATGAAAAGGCCGGTCCATACGCTCCCAACCCCGGTCCTACATTACCTAAACTGGAAACCACCAGTCCAAATGATTCCGTAAGGCCCAGACCCAAAAACATCAAAACCACCCAACTAATGAAAATACAAATCATATACAACAAGATAAACGTATTGACTGTCGATATGGTAGATAAAGAAATAGTCTGTTGATTCACTTTCACCGGCAGCACGGCACGCGGATGTATCAAGCGGCTGAACTCATTTTTCATATTCCGGAATAAAATAACCAGACGCATATTCTTGATACCACCACCCGTAGATCCGGTACAGCCACCAGCCATCATCGTATAAATCAAGAGCATCCATGTGAAAGGAGGCCAGCCATTATAGTCATCGGTAGCAAAGCCACAGGACGTATGGATACTGGCAACCTGAAAGAAAGCCTTCCGGAAAGCCTCTTCCCAACCATAATGATTTTGAGTAACCAAAGGAACCGTAATAAACAAGGTCACTACTCCCACCGATATCAGAAACCATCTGCTTTCATCATCCTTGAACAGATGAAGGAACTTACCTTTCAAACACATAAAATACAAGGAAAAATTAATTCCCGACAAAACCATAAAGATAGCAATCACATATTCTATAAAGGGAGAATTCCAATGAGCCACACTATCTTGCTTGGTAGAATATCCTCCGGTAGCAGTCGTAGAAAACGCATGACACACAGCATCAAACAAGTTCATGCCGCCCAGCATCAACAAAATAGTTTCAGTCACGGTAAGCAACAAATATACAGTCCAAAGCCACTTTGCCATGATACTGATTTTAGGATGAATCTTATCATGCGTCACTCCCGTAGCCTCAGCCGAAAACAAGACCTGATTTCCAACCCCGAAAATCGGTAAAACAGCTATGGTAAAAAAGACAATTCCCAGTCCACCTATCCATTGAGAAAAGCTACGCCAGAACAACATTCCATACGAAAGCGACTCAATATCATCAAGAATAGTGGCCCCCGTTGTGGTAAACCCCGACATTGTTTCAAAGAAAGCATCGCTTACCGAAGGAATTTCCCCACTCAGATAAAAAGGAAGCATGCCAAACACTGTAAATAAAAGCCAGGTAAAAGCCACAATACAATATCCGTCGCGGCGAGAAAGCTTATTCTCGGCCTTACGCCCCAAAAACAACAATATGCTACCCGCCGCCGCAGCTATCAGTGTAGAATATACAAAATAAATATAACTATGTTCGCTGTAACATAACGATACGCCTGCACAAACAAGAAACATTACTCCCTCTATGAACAACAAAATACCCAATATCCGGAAGATCATCTTACGATTAATCAGACTATTTGTCCGGTTTCCACTTAAATATTCATTATTAGCTATAATATCTTGCATTTCTTTTTTTCTAAAAATTGAGATACAAATCTAATGATAAAGATCGAATAGAATGGATTTTTCATGTAAAAAGATGCATTTTAAATTGTAATTTATACCCAACATTCGGAAATATTTGCGTAATTTGCAACATTAATTAACCAAATTATCTTCTGACACTGTATGAGCAAACTCACTTTTCATCTGATTAAAAAGCTGACAGGCGTCGATATCGAACAATTACAAAATGATAACGAGGCTTTACTGATAAAAAACCAGCAACTTTCCATCGAAGTAAAAGACGCGAACAAGGAAGTAACCTACAAACGTACTCAGTTGACTGAAACGCAGGAGGAACTGTCCGTAGCACAGACAGAACTTAGCCAGTTGCAAACATCCATTGCTGCACACCAGCAGGAAATATCCAATCTGCAAACTGAAATTTCAAAATTGCAATCGGATAAAGAAAACGGATTGGAAAAAATGCAAAGCGATGAGCAGGAAATCGTTTCCCGCAACAACGAAATACAGTCACTGAGCAACAAGCTCGACGAGGCGCTGAAACTGAATCAGACGATTACTGCCGATAAAAATAAACTGGAACAACAGCTCACCGATTTAAAAGAAAAACAGGCCCAGAGTATAACACAACTGGAAGATTTAAAAAAGCAGAATGAATGTTTTGCTGCAAGCAAGGAACAACTGGAACAGCAACTGTCGGAAGCACTGAAACAAAATGAAGTTATTGCGGCTGGAAAAGACGAACTGGAACAACAGTTGGACGATGCTCTGAAACAAAACGAAACAATTACAGCCGACAAAGACGAGCTGGAACGTCAGTTGACAGATCTGAAAGAGGGACAAGACGAAAACAGTACGTTGCTCGAAGATTTACAAAAGCAGAACGAGAACATTGCGACTGAGAAAAATGAGCTTGACCAGCAACTCTCGGAGGCATTAAAGCAAAACGAAACGATTGCCACCAGAAGAGATGAGCTGGAACAACAGCTTAACGATGCGCTGGAACAAAATAAAACAATTTCAGCCGATAAAGATGAGCTGGAGCGTTTGCTGGCCGACGAGAAAGAGAAACAGAGCCAAAATGCTGCACAACTGGCAGAATTACAGAAACAAAATGAATGTATTACAGCAAGCAAGGAGCAACTGGAACAGCAACTGTCGGAAGCACTGAAGCAGAATGAAAGTATTACTGCCGGAAAAAGCGAACTGGAAAACCTGCAGAAACAGCTTGAAACACTGAAAAAAGAAAATGAAGCTCTAAAAAATTATTACTCACAACTGGAAGAAGAAAGAGGAAAAGCTGTACAAAATGAAGAGCAGGCGAAAAAAGGAATAGAAGACCTGACCAAAAACTATACCGACTTACAAAAAGACTTATCCGGACTGCAAGAGAAACTTGATGCAGCTGAATCTGAAAATGCAAACCTCTCGGGCAACCTTTCTGAACTGCAAAAGAAAATGCACCTTTTGCGTGAAGAGAAAGAACAGCTTGCAAAAGAAAAAGAAGAGTTACAAGCCACTCTGACCCGACTGGAGGAAAGCATGCAGCAGCAAGCAGCGGCAGAAAAAGAAGAACAGACTCAGGAGTCAGATAAGATTCAGGAAGAGCCGAAACAACCTCAGGATGAAGTAGAGCAATCGCAGGAAGCACAAACTCCCGCTCAAGAAGAATCCAACGAGGTTCCTGTACAGGCAGAAGCACTTCACGGCGAAGAAGAACATCCAGCCACCGGACAAGCTGCTTCCACACCTGCTACACAGCAACCTGAACAGCCTCACCATTCAGATATACTGGAAGCATATCAGGAGATGAAAGCCAGACTGGAGGAAAGTACACTGCACTATCCGTATACACGCATTACCTCAGAAACAGACGGCTGCCAGTACATTTACGAATCGCGCACCCTGCAACTGAAAGCCGAGTTGTTTATCTGGGGAGTAGAAGGCAAGGAAGTTATACTCGAAGAAAACCACTTCATCCCGTACAATGAAATAGCCAACATAGAAGGTCTGGAGTCACCCTTTGCAACCGAAGCCATGGCTTGTGACTTCTCGGAAGGCGGCAACGGAGAAGAAGTTGCAGAAGCATTGTTGATGGCTATCTGTTGTTATCATCCGGTCCGTGTCACATACCGCGACAAGAACGGAAGAATATCAGACCGCAACCTCTACTGGATTTGCTTCCAGCCACAGGGAGTAGCCAGCGTACGGCTGCCGTACGAAAAGATTTTCCGCGACATGTTCGACGGAAACATCGATACGGAACATATCATGGCTATGTGCGCCCATAGTCCTGTTCCACGCATATTCATTATCAACCAGATATTGAACATACAGGTTTTCGATGCTTTCGTAACAACCCGTAAGGGAATAGACACACAGATAGACGGAATGTACTATGCAGTACTTGCCTCGCAGCAGGAAGCCGCCGACATGATTTACCAGTGCCTGCCGCAGCAGTTCAAGAAACTGCCTTCAGTCATCAGTTACCGTGCGCACTACTGGATGCTGGAAGGCGACTATCAGAAGGCGATGAAACTCTATCTGAGCTTTGCACCCGATACGAAAGTGGCAAACGGCAAGACATGGGCAGATATCAATACTGCCAATTTCGATGAATTTATCAGAAACGACGTAGAGGCGGAGCGTTTCTCACAACTGAAAGAAGCATTAAAAGAAGAGGGTTGGGCTATTTAATAGCCCAGCTCACTGCTGTCTATTTCTATTTCACCAAAGGAAATCATCGCATTAAACAGGCGGATGCGGGAATAAAGAGGCAAGTCGTCTACGGTTATGTCGCGTTCTACAAGCTGTTTTTCATCGAGCAGACGCCGGCGATGTGTCCCCTTCAGCAAAGGAGAAGAAGGCGTATGCCACTCCGTTCCGTTCCATAAAGCGACATTGGCTATCGAAGTATCTGTCAGACAGCCGTTTCGCACAATCAGTACATCATCTTTTTCGCCACGCCGGGCAAAGAGCTTGTCCAGCAGACTTCGGTCGGTACTTTTCAGCGAATAATCAGCCTCGTCACAATCTACCAGTTTCAAGCTATGCACCTGTCGCAAGTGATAAGGTATATAGCTCACATCCTCAACCTCACGACCATATACCACACGACAACGCGTACGCTCCCGATAAGGTGCAGGATGAATGAATTCCGCCAAATCCAGCTCAGGCAGTTTCCCCCACACCATCCGGCGAGTTTCATTCAGGCGGAAGTTATGATAAGGCAAATTCCAGATTTCCCCGCCTTCGATACGAATAGTTTCAATAAATCGGCACATATATTTTTTTCACCATTTCTTCATATTCACTGCGGGCGTTGCTACGGAAAGTAATACCTCCCCCGCTTTTATACACCAGTCCACCGTCCGTCTGTTCCAGGAAACGAATCATCACCGCACTGTCCAGATTCCGTCCGTCAAAATATCCCATTACGCCGGTATAAAATCCCCGCTCATACGTTTCCGCCTCCCGGATAATCTCTACGGTTTTCTTCTTCGGAGCTCCAGTTATGGAACCCGCAGGAAGCAGTTTAAAGAACATCCCACCCAACTCTTCCCGATAGTTTTCCGACAGGCGTCCCCTGATTTCGGAACTCATCTGAAGCAAGCGTCCGCTATGTGTATGCAGTTCGTCCAGATAGCGGTATCGGGTAACGGTTACTTCGGTTGCTACCTGACTCAAGTCATTGCGTATCAAATCGGTAATGGTAGCATGCTCGGCAGCCTCCTTCTCATCGTTCAGCAGCAAGTTGCGGGCATCGGGCAAAGAAGCATCAATGGTACCCTTCATCGGATACGAATAAATATAGCCATCGACTATACGGACAAATGTTTCAGGCGAAAATACCACAAAGCAATCGTCATACCACAGCTTATAGCGAGCTGTAGCATGTTCGAATACCTGCCGCAGGGAAAGACTGGTTTCCACCGGCGTAGCACAAGTCAGATTCGTCAGAAACGAATTGCCGGCATGCAAGTTACGGTGAACAATATCGAACGAGCGAAAATAATCTTCATACGCCTGCGGAGCAGACTTCCAGTACATAGCCTCAGGTTTCGGAGCTGATGTTGGCAACACATTTGCTGCCTCCGGAAAAATAAAGGCCAGCCTGTCTGGAGAGATGTCCTTCAGCTCCGAAACCAGACATTCCGTTTCATCAAAATTTATCAGGAAGAAAAATGCAGTTCCCCGTGCTCCGAAGCGGTTCATACGGGCAATCGCTTCTTCACGATTGTAAAAATGCAGTTCTTTCATCGGGCAGAACGGGTTTTAAACGATAAAATATAAATAGTAACTCCGATGGTGACAAGTGCCATCATTCCCTTCAACCACCAGTAAGGAAACAGAAAAAGCACACAATGCAAGGCTGTAATCCAAAGCAAGGCAACAGATATAATCTTAGCCCGGAGCGGAATGGCCCTTTCCTCGCGGAAACTGCGAATATACGGTCCCAGATACTTATGTTCCAGCAACCAGTTGTATATGCGTGGGGAACCTTTGAAAAACAATGCCGCCGCAAGCAGCAAAAAAGGCGTCGTAGGCAGCACAGGCAAAAAAATGCCTATCACTCCCAACGCCAAGAAAAGGAAACCTGTTGCGATATAGATATATTTCATTGTACAAATATACAACGAAACCCGGATATTCCTTGAAAAGTAGAGTAAATACCGTCATATTTTCATATTGCCGCTTTTTATCCTATCTTTGCAGATAGTAAAAACAGATTAATATGGAAATAACCAGTGCCGAATTCGTAGTCAGTAATTCAAGGGCAGACATGTGCCCCAAGACCAACTTGCCGGAATATGCCTTCATAGGCCGGTCGAACGTAGGAAAATCCAGCCTCATCAACATGCTGACCAAACAGCCTAAGCTGGCCATGACTTCTTCCACTCCGGGAAAAACGCTTCTCATCAATCATTTCCTTGTCAACAAGGAATGGTATCTGGTAGACCTTCCGGGGTACGGCTATGCGCAGCGAGGCAAGAAAATGATGGAGAAAATTCAGAAACTCATCGAATATTATGTTCTCGAACGCGAACAGATGACCTGTCTGTTTGTGCTGGTAGACAGCCGTCTGGAGCCTCAGAAAATAGACCTCGAATTTATGGAATGGCTGGGAGAAAACGGCGTACCTTTTGCCATCATCTTTACGAAAGCCGACAAACAGAGTAGCGGAAAGACTAAATTCAATGTCGACCGGTATATGGAAGTACTGAAAGAACAATGGGAAGAACTTCCTCCGTATTTCGTGTCTTCTTCGGAAAAGAAAACCGGAAGGAAGGAAATACTGGATTACATCGAGTCTATAAATAACTCTCTGCAAGCACAAATCAAGTAAGGCTCTGATTCTTTACCTGCAAATCTGGAGATGTTGTTTAAAAAATGTCCTGACGTTTTTTTATTTTTTGTACAAAAACAAAAATCTTTTGTACAAATTTTCGGAGAAACAAACTGAGGATTTTTTTCTTTTCTCGCAACAGGACTGATGAAACTTCATGACACTCCATACATGACAAAGCCAACTAATTCGCACTTCCTCTAAAAGATGCAAATTAGTTGGCTTTTAATCTTTTCGACAGAATTCTATCTTCAAGAGAGAGAAACGTCAGCCTTCTATCTCACTCAGTTCCAGCCAGCGCATACTCTTCTCGTCCAGTTCATCATTCAAAGCCGGAAGACGTTTCGATTTTTCCGTCAACTCTTCCACACTCAACGAACCACTGCACAGGGCTTCCTCCAGCGCTTTCTTTTCCGCCTCCAACTGGGCAATGTCTTTCTCCAACTGCTCGAATTCCTTTCTTTCCTTGAAAGTCATCCGGCGCTTGTCGTTCAGGCGTACACGCTGCGTCTTTTCCTCTTTCGGCTTGGCAGCCTCTTTCTCATGTTCCGCCTTGGCAAGTTTCCATTCGCGATAGTCGGAATAATTGCCGGGGAAGTCGCGTATATCGCCCTGACCTTTGAATACCAGCAAATGGTCGACAACCTTATCCATGAAATAGCGGTCGTGGCTGACAACAATCACACAACCTTTAAAGTTCTGCAAGTATTCTTCCAGCACCTGAAGAGTCACAATATCCAAATCGTTGGTAGGCTCGTCCAAAACGAGGAAGTTCGGATTCTTCATCAGCACCGTACACAAATACAAACGGCGGCGCTCTCCACCACTCAGTTTATAGACATAACTATGCTGTGTTTCGGGAGTGAACAGAAAATGCTGCAGAAACTGCGATGCCGTCAGGCGTTTGCCGTTGCCCAGTTCTATAACCTCTGCAATGTCGGTTATCACGTCTATAACCTTCATCTGCTCGTTGAATTTCAGCCCTTCCTGCGAATAATATCCAAAACGTACCGTTTCGCCGATATCGAGCGTACCGCTGTCCGGCTTCTCCAAACCCATCAGAATCTTGATAAATGTAGACTTTCCGGTTCCGTTGTTTCCCACAATACCCATTTTTTCATAACGGGCAAAAATGTACGAAAAGTCATCCAGAATCTTTATATCGCCGAAGCTCTTGCACAAATGGTCGGCCTCAAAAATTTTTGAGCCGATATACGATGCCTTCACGTCGAGCTTTACGTTCGTATCATACGTATGCTGCTTGGCAACCTTCTCCAATTCGTAAAAAGCCTCCTCGCGATAGCGTGCCTTGTGACCGCGCGCCTGAGGCATACGGCGCATCCACTCCAGCTCTGTACGATACAGATTATTGGCACGCGCAATTTCCGCATTGGTAGCATCGATACGTTCCTGACGCTTCTCCAGGTAATAACTGTAATTACCTTTATACGAATAAATCTGCTTGTTGTCTATTTCGATGATTTCCGAGCAGACACGATCGAGGAAATAACGGTCGTGCGTTACCATGAGCAAGCTCAGGTTGGCACGGTTCAGATATTCTTCCAGCCATTCGGTCATATCGAGATCCAAGTGGTTGGTCGGCTCGTCCAGAATCAGCAGGTCAGGTTCGGTAATTAAGACATTCGCCAGTGCCACACGCTTGAGCTGTCCTCCAGAAAGATGCTTGATTTTCTGATCGAAATGACGGATTTTTAACTGTGAAAGAATCTGCTTAGCACGGCGCTCATAATCCCACGCCTTTTCGTGTTCCATGCGTGCCAGCAAGTCCTCCAGCCCCGGATTTCCGGGAGTTTCCATACATTTCTCGTATTCCTTTATCAGCTCGACGGTACTGTTTCCGTGATGGAAACAAGCCTCCAGCACCGTCAGTTCTTCCGGGTAAGAAGGACTTTGCTCCAAATAGCCCACCCGCAAGTCACGACGGAAGGTAATGGTACCTTCATCGTACCCTTCCTTTCCGGCAAGTATATTCAGCAACGTTGTTTTTCCGCTTCCGTTCTTGGCTATCAGCCCGACGCGCTGTCCCTGCGCTATGCCGAACGATATTTCATGGAACAGCAGCAGGTCGCCAAATGATTTTGTCAGATTCTCGACTTGTAAATATGGAATCATTCTCTTTTATCTTCTAAATTAATTTTACATCGTAACGGTCAGAGTACCGCCTCTACTTCCGAACGGATACGCGCATACTCGGCCTTCAAGTCGCAAGGCTGGCCGTTTTTCACCTTATCCCATATCAATCGGGCCGGATTGACCATAACATCTGTCTGAGCGAAGCGCAAGGCAGGATACTCCTTCTCGCCGTCTACGACTGTCACCCAGTCCATGCCATCCATTTCATTTACAAGAATCGCTCCGAAGGCAAAGCTAAAACTTTCCCATGCCGACCGCTGGTTCTTGTTGAAACGTCCGCTATCCATCACTTTCTGTATGCTGTCTATATCGGCTTCACTCGAAGTAAAATCTTTGGTGAGCTGCTTCTTGATGGTAGAAACAGCCCAGTCGTATGCTTCATTGATAGCATTTATCTCGAGCACACGCACCGGAATAATTTCTTTCCATGGCTTTTCACCTGCGCCACGCACATTCAGCGACGCTATAATCTGCTCGGCCACCTTTACACTTTCGCCTTTGCTCACGGTAAACGAACATTCTACCGAAATATTCCCCTTACCCGTCACCCAGATATGGGAAGTATACCATACTCCGTTTTCCTGAAAGCTCTCGGTCAGATAGGCACAGTTCCACTTGCCGACCTTGACCAGTTTCACTCCACGACTCTGCTGCATTTCGTACTCGATACACTCCTGTGCATAATTCCGGCTCTCGCCCTGATAGGCTGAAATACGGAAGTTTCCCGTCCATTTGTCGGGATTGTAAAACAAGAAACTGTCTTCTGTGTCCTCAAACTCGCGCCAGTCTGACGGATATTCCAGTGAGAACCACGAACCGGGGGATATATATTTCATCATAACCATGTTATTTTTAAGAAATCAATACTAAGACACGTACACACATTTTCTCTGCGGCATATTATTTGACCGGAAGAATCTCTATCCAGTAGTCGTCCGGATCATTAATGAAATAGAGTCCCATAGCTTCATTTTCGAAACATACGCAACCCATTTCCTTGTGGAACTTGCGTACTTCATCGTAGTCACCTTCTACACGCAAGCAGAGATGGCTTTCATTTTCGCCCAGTTCGTATGCCTCCGTATGGTCGCGCAGCCATGTCAGCTCCAGCAGAAAATCAGAATGGTCGTCGGCCATATATACCAGAATGAATGAACCGTCGCCAGCTTCCTTACGGTGCGACTCATGCAATCCCAGTGCTGTTTCATAAAACTTGATACTCTTTTCCAGATTAGTCACATTGATATTAAAATGATCGAATCGTCCTTTTACTTGCATAATACTTTTCATTTATTGAGTTCTAAACTTATTTTTTGTCCTCTCGACCGTATTTCAGGCATCGAGGCGCCATTCTTCTGCGCTATGGGCAGGAAAGCAGCAGCCTTATCGTATGCTTCGTCGAAGTGCATCGGTACAAAGATAGAAGTTTTTATCTGTTCTACAAACTGACGCGCACCACGCATATATTCTGTACCCAAACGAGGATCAACAGGAAACATCACGACATCCATATTGCGAGTATAACTACAGATACAATCCAGTTCAAAAAGATAATCCCGCTCATATCCTTTCCATTCAGCT
>ERZ791608.383-NODE-383-length-23732-cov-5.754614_pt1 | contig 23732 bp, 16 predicted proteins | sample MGYA00510276_ERZ791608 | MGnify/ENA primary metagenome ERZ791608 (study PRJEB30046, sample SAMN00791908) | human gut metagenome | study: EMG produced TPA metagenomics assembly of the A metagenome-wide association study of gut microbiota in type 2...
ATTAGATTTAAGGTTAACAAAGGTTGGAGTACAGCGGTACTCCTTTTTTTATGCCCATACGTAAAATAATATGCAAGAAAACAAAAAAGTCCTGTTAGGTATGAGCGGAGGAACAGACAGTTCGGTCGCTGCGTTGCTTCTGCAAGAGGCCGGATACGAAGTAACCGGCGTAACCTTCCGTTTCTATGAAAAAGATAACAATACAGAATATCTGGACGATGCCCGTGAATTATGTGAACGGTTACATATCCCCCACATAGCCTATGATGTACGGGAGAAATTCCGCCAACAAATTATTTCCTACTTTATCAATGAATACATGGCAGGACGTACTCCTGTACCCTGTACACTTTGTAACAATTACCTGAAATGGCCATTGCTGAAACAACTTGCCGATGAAAGAGGCATCTATCATTATGCTACTGGCCATTACGTACAGAAGCGGAATATTGACGGATACTGGCACATTACTACCGGGGCCGATAGCGACAAAGATCAGTCATTCTTTTTGTGGGGACTACCACAGGACATTCTGGAACGCATGTTGTTACCTATGGGAGCATTAACTAAAAGTAAAGTACGTGAAATTGCTGCCGAACGAGGACACCTGAAAGCCGCTCACAAACGTGACAGTCTAGGAGTGTGTTTTTGTCCTATGGACTATCGGACCTTCCTTAAGAAACATGTAGAAGCAACATTTATCAGTCCCGGAAATTTCTACGATGAATCCGGAAATTATATGGGAAAACATGAAGGTTATCCTTTCTACACCATCGGACAGCGCAGAGGATTAGGTATTTATCTGAACAAAGCCCTATTTGTTAAAGAAATTATTCCACAAACAAATAGCATTATAATCAGCGATACACTCAGTTCACTGGAACAAACAGAAATGTATCTTACCGATTGGCATGTAACAAATCCTGCTGCCTTATTCGAAACAACAGAGGAAATCATCGTAAAAATACGTTACCGTAAACAAGCCAACCGCTGTACAGTTGCTCCAACTTCCGACGGACGCCTGCACGTCAGGTTGCATGAACCACTGGCCGCCATTGCAGCCGGACAAGCCGCCGCTTTTTATCGGGATGACGTAGTTTTGGGAGGTGGAATCATTTGCTCGACTAAATGAAAAAGAGGAATGATTACTTTACTCTCCTGTTCAGCTGATTATTTGCTTTTTCAGGTTTTGATTTGCCAACACGTTTACCACTCGTTTTTTTCTTTCCTGACTGCTTTGCTTTCCAAGCAAAAGGATTTTTCTTATTCACTACCATATTATCTGTATTTTTTTGCAAAAATACAATTATAATCCATATAGGAAGAGGAAAACACTCTCCTCTCTTATCTTACTTATTGAAAATAACTAACTTTGTTTTTCAAGCTAAAATAAAGTATTATGAGTCTATCCGATTACACACATACCCTGACGCAAGCAGTAAGCGAACTATCCGACAATCGTTCATACGAAGGTTTGTTCCACCAATACAAAGATGGCGATCCATTGCCGTCAGGAAAATCACTCCGCCGTATTGTAGAATTAGCTCGTGAAATTCTATTCCCCGGCTATTTTGGAAACTCCACTGTTCACCGAAGAACGATCAATTACCATATTGGAGTCAATGTAGAAGAACTATTTAGTTTACTGACCGAACAGATTCAGGCAGGATTGTGTTTCGGATTAGAAAACAATCCTTCGGAAGATACAATAAAAAAAATTCCCGACCGAGATACAGCAGCCTCTATCGCAGCTCGTTTCATCAGCAAACTTCCCGAAATAAGGCGTATTCTTGCTACCGATGTAGAAGCGGCGTATTACGGAGATCCGGCAGCCACTTGCTTTGGAGAAATCATCTGTTGCTATCCTATTATTCGTGCAATTACCAATTACCGCATTGCTCATGAACTATATATGCTGAATGTTCCCCTCATTCCTCGTATTATTACTGAAATGGCTCATTCGGAAACAGGAATTGATATTCACCCGGGAGCACAAATCGGACATCATTTTACAATCGATCATGGTACAGGTGTGGTAATCGGAGCTACATGTATCATCGGTAATAATGTAAAGCTCTATCAAGGAGTAACATTGGGAGCCAAAAGCTTTCCACTTGATGAGAATGGAAATCCGATAAAGGGTATCGCCCGCCATCCCATTTTGGAAGATGACGTCATCGTATATTCTAATGCGACCATTTTAGGACGTATCACTATCGGCAAAGGCGCAACAATCGGTGGTAATATCTGGGTAACGGAAAGTGTACCGGCCGGAGCACGTATTGTACAGCGAAGGGAATAAAAAAGAATCGAATTTACAATAATATCAAGATAAATTCCAAGGATAAGAATCTCTTCATTTAAACTCCTCATTGAAAAATAGCTCTATCAAATTCTTTTGGGAAATGATAGAGCTATTTTATATTTACATTTTATAATGTGACATTGGGGACGTCATTACCTAATGGTAAACTTAACGCAATCTCCCTATTCAATTTATATATTACTTTTCGTCCGGCACCACAGTTACTCCAAGCTCCTCCATTGCCATGACAGCAGGAGCATCATCCGGAGTTGTGGCCTCCAGCTTCACATAACGGACTATTGTTACTGACGGAAGAGCCACGGTTTGGGGCAACGGGTTATGCATGATGTTGCTGAACTCTCCATCCGATACCACTACCGTCCAGTTCTTTCCGTCCTCGCTGACAGAGAACTGGTAATGATAAGCCATTGTCGGTTTTGCTTCTCCGTTCAAAGGAGCGTAGGTGAAAGCCTTCAGACAGACCGGCTTGCCCAAGTCTACTACAAGAGGAGAAGAAGACAACTGGCTCCACGTACTGCGTGGAAGAGTATTCCAGTCAACAGCCGAAGATTGGCTTGCAAGAACTGGAGCATAATAAGCTGATACATCCGATATATTCGCACTAAGACGGCAAGAATCAATACGGACACGGATGGAATCAGCCGTCAGCTCCGGAAAACGAAGCATACGCTTATAACCGATGGTGGTACCTTCACCCAATGACTGCCAGCGACCGTCACGGTAAGCCTCAACCGTAAACTTCTCCACACGCTGACCCTTCGAGATATCTTCCTGAACCTGAACCACGTTCAGCCGATTCTCCGGACGAACAGCATAGGAACGGGATTCACCCGCACAAGCAGTCCACGAAACATTACCGTTCTGAATCTTGTCATCCGAAAAGACCTGACGGCGGTAAGCTGCAAATTCCTTTAAACGGGCTACATCTGCTTCGTTCAGCAAACCCCGGCGGTCGGGAGGTATATTCAGCAAAAGAACCGAATTATAGCCTACAGACTGAAAATAAATATCCGACAGTTCTTTCAGGCTCTTCACCTTTGCATTTTCCTCTTCATGCCAGAACCACCCTGGACGAATCGATACATCCACTTCCGAAGGATACCAGAACAGTTCCGTTGCATCCTTCAGCATATTACGACTGCCCAAATCCTTCGCCTGCTGACTGATATTCAACCGCTCGTTATTTGCGTTACTGCGAGCATAAATACCCGGAGTAAGAACCGTTGCACTCCATTCCGTTTCACGACCAAGCCCACGCTCATTACCAACCCAACGTACATCATCCCCCATAATCGCCATCACAGCCTTAGGCTGCAAACGCTGGATCGTCTTATAAAAGGCATCCCAGTCGTACACCTGCTTCTTGCCGTTCGGGCCTTCACCGTTTGCACCGTCGAACCACACCTCATGCACCTCACCGTAATTGGTCAGCAACTCTGTAAGCTGTTCGATAAAGAACTTATTGTATTCAGGAGAATTACCATAACAGGAAGCATTACGGTCCCACGGAGAAAGGTATACACCGAATTTCATGCCATACTTGGTACATGCATTACGAAGCTCACGTACCACGTCACCCTTGCCGTTCTTCCACGGAGAAGAAGCAACCGAATGAGAAGTCGTCTTGGTTGGCCACAGGCAGAAACCGTCGTGATGCTTGGCTGTAAGAAGTACCATCTTGAAGCCACACTCTTTCAAGGTGCGTACCCATTGGTCAGCATCCAGTTCTGTCGGATTGAACAAAGAAGGATCTTCCGTACCGTCTCCCCATTCACGACCGGTAAATGTATTAATTCCAAAATGCAGAAAGGCTGTCAACTCCATCTGCTGCCAGGACAACTGCTGCGGAGAAGGAACCAGACGGGCTGCCATCGCTACTTTCTGATCTATGCTTTCATTTCCAGAAAACTGCAAATGCTTTACAAAATAGGAAGTGTCCTGCTGAGCCTGTCCTATAACAGGAAAAGCACACAATGAACACGCTACAAGAAACTGATTAATCTTATTCATACAAACGTTATTTATTTAATTCAAAAATAAGAATTAAAACTCATTCTACCTATAAAAAGTCAATAAACTACTATTGATTGAGTAACTGACGAATGGCAGCATTATCTTCAATCTTAGTATTTCCTTTTGTTTCCGACAGGAATATAGCATCCAGCAGATAAGAAGGGACTTCCGTTTTCGGAGAAAAAGCTGCAGAATGTACGTATGCATTTATCGAATATAAAAGCTGTTTCATGGCTATCCGTTTATCCATATCTTTTTGGATATCCATGCACAACACAAAAAGTTTTCCATCACCAACTTTTACTTCAAAAGCAATAGCCAGTTTACGATTAACTTCATAAGTATCAATACTCTGAATAACAGGTTCAAGTGTATAAAAGGCTGTTAAATCTACAGCTTTACCATAATTCAAAATATCCCACCATTGCCAGTCAGCATAATAAGAAGTCGGAAAATGCTGAAAAGCCGGATGAGATGAATCAATCCAAGTTCCCACAATCATCGGATCCCAGTTAAACATGACAGGATTCCAGAAATGTCCGGTAAACTTGGTATTACGACCATTTACCTTGCTTGGTATAAACAATACATTTTCTCCTTTTTCCAATTTTTGTTTAGCATCTTCCCAAGTATTCACATACTGAATATTATTGGCTAATGTATTAATTTCTTGAGGATAAACCCAAACATCCCATTCATTCTGAATGCCGTTATCTAAGCAGACTCTGAATGTATACTTGCCAGCTTCTTGAATATTATGTAACGGTACCTGCACTTGTCCTAAAGAATCAACTCCTCCGACAGGTAACATAGCATGTCCTAACTTACCTTTAGCCATGACTTTCTGATTTTCTCCTATAAGACACCAGTCAAGGCTACCTTTCGCCAAGTTTTTTTCACCGTACTGATAAATCTCGAGTTTTACATTAAAACTTTCAGAATTCAAATATGTACGTTTCGGGAAACGAGCCAGCAACACAACCGGAGCACACGATTCTCTGTATTTTTCTGGAGTAACCAACCCTTTGCTATCCCAAAAAGCATCCAGAATACCTACAAAAGCACTACCTTGCCCCGGGAAATCAGACAATCCTAATAACTGAAAGCCTCCAGAATTAGCCGTGCGCATCAATGCTTCATTTACTTCCTTATATTGCAATACTGTATGAGCGCCCGTAGCCTTGAAAAAATCATCAGCCTTGTGCAACATTCCGTTCGCAGCAAGACGCTGTTTGAAAACCTGAAAGTTTCTCGGCTCCAAGACTCCCGTATATTTGGATGTTTCATTAAAATTAGGAAACATACAGCGCTGTCCTGATTCATGAGCTATTACCGGTACATCAATATCCGACTCTTTGGAACGATCCCAATCTGTAGAGGGCTGCCCGTCATAAACTGTAATCCAGCCTTTTTCTGTAAGATGGGAAACGTAAAACTCGTCAGATTTAACATGATCGCGAGCAGTAGAAGCTGAATAAAGATGACGATTGTCATAAGACTGTCCCTTCTTTACCAAATCCTCCAAAACAGTAAAATCACCCTCATTCTCATTTCCATTACACATCAGCAAAAAAGATGGATGATTGCCATATTCATCTAAAACAGCATACATCTCTTTTTCAAAGAAATCACGGCGCTCCGGATATTTACCAACATTCTTTACCCACATAGGCAACTCAACCTGTAAATACAATCCTATCTCATCGGCTGCATAAAAAGCTGCTTCCGGAGGACACCACGAATGGAAACGTACATGATTCAAACCATATTCTTTTACCGTACGAAATATACGCAGCCAACTTTCCACGTCGGTTGCCGGATAACCCGTCAATGGAAAAACAGCACAATCAAGCAAACCACGTAAATGAATATTACGACCATTTAAACGTATATGATGTGCTCCCTTTTCAACTTTTCTGAAGCCGAACTGTTCGCAGACACTTGCTTTATTTCCATCTACAGTCCATTCTACAGTCAAATTATACAAAGCTGGATTAAACTCATCCCACAATTTAAATTTCTTACCAACCGATAATATTCTTTCTACAGCAGACTGGTTGGAAGAAAGCTCAATTTCCTCTGAATCGGAAGCAAGAATTTTGCCATTCTTTTCGGACACAGTAAGCATCAGATTTCCCTTTACAGCCTTTTCCGAAGAATTGATATATATTTTAGCTGTAACCTGTCCATTCTCTATATCCGGATATACTTTTACATGCTTTATATAGTCAGGCATCTTAGCCTCCAATGAGATTTCTCCGACGATCCCATTCCAGTTAGTTTGCGCATGTTCTGTCAAAGTATGATTCCATACATCCATAGGATACTTCATTCTGTTGTCTACACAGAGTGTTAAAATATGGGTACCTGGAGTACAATATTTAGTAAGCACAAAACGATTAGGAGTACACAAACGTTCATCGGTTCCAACCAAAGCTCCATCAACATACACGGCAGTTTCCCAATGGCAGCGTTCCAAATTCAGAATAATTTCCTTGCCTGACCAATCTTGTGGAATAAGAATTTCCCGCTGATACCATGCCTGTCCACAATATTCATATTTCCGTGACAATCGGTCCACATAAGCTACTTGATTCGGAATTCCCTTACCAGCCTGATCCGTACTACCGGGTAACATAATTGTTTCAGTCAATTTTGTCTGATAAAGTTCCGAGCCTGGAATCTTACCAAAGCCCATCGGATCCAACTGGAAACGCCAGATTCCCGATAAATCTATTTTGTCAGCCTGTTGAACCGCAAGAGCACACTGAAACAAAAATAGAGATAAAAGAGTAAACACAAATTTCATAATTATGATTTAAGTTATTCTACAATAATTTCCTTATTAAGACGAATATCTTCTGATGAAGCTCCTACCATCAGCAAAAAGCGTCCAGGTTCAACTGTCCATTTACCATCCATTCCAACCAATGAAAGATCATCAGCCCCCAATGTAAATTTCACCTCTCGAGTTGCTCCGGCTTTCAAATGGAAACGTATAAACTTCTTTAATTGCTTCAACGGCTGGGAAACAGAAGCGAACTCATCACGTACATATAACTGTGCAACTTCATCACCGTCAACATTTCCTATATTCTTCACTATAAAAGAAACTTCAAATTCTCTTGGAGCCACTTTTTTTACATTCAAATCCGTATATTCGAACTTAGTATAGCTCAGCCCATATCCAAATTCGTAAAGCGGAGTAGCAGACAGCTCTACATAATCATGATTTTGGGGAGCTTTCTTATTGTAATAAATAGGGAGTTGCCCAACAGAGCGGGGTACAGACACAGGCAAGCGTCCTGCCGGATTATAATCGCCAAACAAAACATCGGCAATAGCCATTCCTCCCTCCTGTCCCGGATAAAAGGCTGTCAACAAAGCATCAGCATGTGACTGAGCCCAAACCTTATCCAACGGACGGCCTTCTATATAAATAACGACCAATGGCTTTCCGGTCGCTTTCAATGCCTCAAGCAGCTCATTCTGTTTTCCCATCAATGAAAGAGTGGCACGGTCAAATCCTTCACCACACTCCATATCACTGACCGTTGCACTACTGGTAACAGCCGCCCCCGTTTCAAGATAACTGGTCTTAAAATCACGGGCACTTGATCCTCCGACAACTGCTATTACCACATCGGCTGATTGTGCTGCATGAACAGCCTTCTCCATTTCTACATTACTCGTATCCCGAATGGCACATCCTTTCACATACTCCACCTGACTGGCAGAGAGTTTACTCAGAACTCCTTCCAATACTGTTTTTACATTGCCTTCTTCCTGAGGAGCCGTATAATCGCCCAGCATATTATATTGATTATCTGCATTCGGCCCTATTACAGCAACTTTTCCTATTGACTTCGATAATGGAAGTACTCCGTTATTTTCAAGAAGAACAACAGACTGTTGCGCTATACGACGCGCTAAATCCACGTGTTGCTCACTACGAACTTCCTTCTTTGCTTCATTCGGATCGACATAGGGATGCTCAAACAATCCCATGTCAAATTTCAGTGTAAGCACATGAGCTACCGCCGAATCTACCAAGCATTCTGACACTGCTCCCGAATGTACTGATTCACATAAAGTAGCAAACGCTTCAGCACCCAAATCAACATCCACTCCAGCTTGTAAAGCCTGCCGGCCGGCATCGGCCAGAGTAGGAGCAGTGAAATGAGAAGCGTGTAACCCGTCGATACTATATAAATCGGATACCACAAACCCATTAAATCCCCATTCCTTACGTAATAAATCGGTTAATAAATAATGATTGGAAGTACAAGGCACCCCATCAATTGAATTGTATGAAGTCATTACAGACAAGGCTCCTGCTTCAATGGCATCGCGAAACGGAGGTAAAAAGTTCTGCTTCAAATCACGTTCACCAACAGTTGCATAATTTCCATTTTGTCCAGCTTCAGGAACAGCATAAGCTAAAAAATGTTTTAATGTGGCAATTGTAGAATAGGGAAGATTCAGCTTGCCCCCTCCAAGTCCGGCTACCACAGCAGCCCCCATCTTACCGGCAAGCACAGGGTCTTCTCCAAATGTTTCCTCCATCCGTGACCAGCGTGCGTCACGTGACAAATCCAATACCGGGCCATAGCTAATATGTGCCCCCTGCAAACGCACCTCTTTTCCAATCGCTTTTCCCATCTCTTCCATCAAAGCCGGCGACCAGGTAGCAGCAAGACCTATACCTGTAGGAAAGACAGTTGTACCAATCGCCATATGACCATGAGGAGCTTCTTCTGCCAGAAAAACAGGAATACCTAAACGTGTATTATCCAACACATATTTTTGCAATGCGTTGCCAGCTTTTGCAGCCAGTTCCGGATTCAAGCCATTTTCCAGTGTTTTTTTAGTCCAGGGATCAGCGCGGTATGTTGCCCATAGCATCCCGGCAGCACTCTGTTTTACCAACTTCTTAAATTTATCGGAAACTATTACATTCTCTCCCTTAATCTCATACATATCCCAGCCCAGTACACAAAGCAACTGACCTACTTTTTCTTCTACCGTCATTCGTGACAGTAAATCATTTACACGTTGCGACGTCGGAAGAGAAGCATCTTTATAGGAAAACTTTTCGGCATGTATTGAGTTTATCATGCATAGTCCTCCTACTAACATTGTAACAAAAGGATTAAACCATTTCATAATTCGCTCTATTATTTTGGTAATATTCAATCAAATTGACTAAAAAAACAATCATTTATTCACAAACAATAAATCAGGGCTCCGTACAAACAACCTTAAGAGGCTTATCCAGAGGCTTACCATTAACTACCGGATACACGTAAGCCAAACGAAAAAACTTACCCGTATAGGAATAAGTAACCGGCATTACTTTCTCTTCTTTAGGCTTCATCATATACGGACTTGTAAAAGTTACATCCGTATTGCCGTCCATTACAATAAAGAAAAGTTTCATTTCCTTGTCTGTATTATTAATGAATTTCAAATCCATAGTCTTTCTATCACCTTCTTTCATATATCCAAAGGCCATAACTTCAAAATTCATCCATAATCCATCACCGAATTCATAAGGATACCTGTCTGATACAGGATGCTCGCCCGGCTTTACTGTTCCCTTTATCCAAATACGATTATAATTCTGATTTTCATTCGTTAAAACAACAATCTCCTTACTAAAGAAACCGGGACGATACATCGGATTGAAATAGACTTTTACAATTCCCTTAGCACCGGGTTGTATCGGTTTTTTAGGATAATCAAACTTAACACAGCCGCAACCACTTGTTACACCAGTGATAGCAACAGACTTCTTATCCTTATTTTGGAATTCAAACTCATGAGAAACAACTCCTTTCTCTTCCTCAATGGTCCCAAAATTAAAAACACGCTCTTCGAATATTAAACTTTTAATATGATTCTGTGCATTTACAGTAAAAAAAGATATTGCAATACATAAAGAGAAAAAAGACAAATGTTTTAACATAGCATCTCATTTAATGGAACGTCTATAAAATATTAAAAAAGACTGACCTAATATGGTCAGTCTTTTTGTGATTATATTTACAATCAATCTATCGAATAAACTTCTATTTCATGAAGTCTGGTATATTCAGGTCCCCAACTAGCCCCCCAACCATAATCAATAGAAAATCGTAAATAATGCGCTTTAATTCCACCGAAAAATGGAATAATATAATAATCTTCATACATTGCCATATTAGAAGCAACACCCAAACTCTGCCACTGAACACCATCTAAACTTGATTCAATTTGAACAGACTCTATACTATAAAGCCATTGCAGGTTTTCAGCAATATTATTAAATGAAAGAAGTTTAACTCCAGACACATTATATTCTTTACCTAAATCCAAAGTTATTACAGGAAGATCATTATTAAATCCTATCCAAGTATTTCTATCGCCATCATAACATGCTGTAAAGTCCTTATTGGAATCATTATCTAAAGAAAAGTTCCATAGTGATTTTTCAGAAACTTTATTACCCTGCATTTGTTCAATCCCAGCTCCTTCATTTATTGCTTTAAAAGAAGAATTAACCAATACATAACAAACGCCTTTTATATTAGATACACTTCCACTTGTTGAACTAACCAAACGAATTGGTAATAAATATGTAGGCTCAATAAATTTTTCATAATAATCTGTTGGAACCTTCAATACTAAAGAATCCATAGAAACGCTCGCACCAGACAACACATGTACAGTAGAATTAACCCATTCAACAACTCCATCAGGGAAAGTACAATAATTAGTAGAATTTTGGGTATTATAATCTTCTACCAAACTATTATCACAACTAGCTTCAACCATAACATCTGATGGCGAAACAGTAGCCGAATATACTGGAATCTTCAGGATTAAATCGTCCCCTTTTCCACCTGCAGGAGTTCGCAAAATATTAAAAGTATACGTATCAGAAGGATTAAATGTCCTAAAATAGAATATATTATCAGAAACTCCCATAACATCATATGTTTCTTCATCACATGATTGCAAATTAATTCCCAAAAAGAATAAAAGCAAATAATAGCATATATTTTTTTTCATATTATTCTATTTATTATAAAATTATTACTGAACACAGGTGTTTTTTTCATCTGCATCCCATCCGACATATTGGCTATAATCAAGTCCAAATACATTGCCGGCACCTTCAACTTCTTCACGACATGTATTCGACCAGTCCATATCATAGCCATTACCAGTAGCATCGTGGAAGATATGACCTTCGCCCTCATTCATTTTCCAATATGCAACCAAGCCTTCGGAAGCTGGGTCTACAGCGCACAATCCCATCTGCAATTCGGCTGGTGTCAAGGCACGATTCCATACACGAACTTCAGCAATACGTCCCTTGAAGTACTGCGAATAGCGGTAAGACGTCCAAGACATACCGATTTCAAACATCTGGAAATCTACCGGCTGTCCGTCACCATCCAACTGAGCATCTTTCACACCATCTACATACATGGTAAATTTACTACCATCGTATGTCAGCGAAAGTGTATACCAGCGATTTGTACTAAAGCGTGTAGTAGACGGAACACTACCGGTCGGACATACCCACTGCAAACAATTCACATCCATACCAATTTCACCGAAACGCAACATATTCGAACGACTACCATCGGCAGAAGAGAAATTACACATACGTGCAATGGAGTGCCATTCTTCCGAATAGAATTTAACCTCATAAGTAAAATTCGATAAAGACTGCTTCTGACTCTCGTCAAACATAAAATTACTATACAATTCCGGATTAGAAATATTCAGCGAAGTGAAATTAATAACTCTGGAAATTTGTAAATAAATAGTCTTAGAAGGAGCCAATACTTCCAGTCCATCAACCTGCTGAATTGTAACAGGTATTACATATACTCTGGCATCATCAAGATTTTCTGTTGAAATAATCTTCACTGTTGCAGGAGTAGAAAAAACCTTGCCCTTTTCGATAACAGTTTCAGCATTTTCCAATGTAACTGTACCTTCTGGCACAGAAAAATAATTTGTATTATGTGCCTCATTATAGGAATCCACCAATGAGTTGTCAATAGCAAACGTTACATTTACATTTTCCGAAACTTTATTCGTCGCAGTAGCTGTTACAGCATAAGTAGAAGGAGTATCCTCCACCACAAACTTCACAACCGGAGATGTTTCCGTTCCAGATACAAGTACGACATTTTTATTGTAATCAAAGCTGTCACCTTCTGCGCAGCTGAACATGGAAAAAGCCAAAACGCCTCCCAATAAAACTGCTTTTATTTTATGTATATTCATAATAGTTATATTATAGATTATTACTCTTTAATTGAAGGATTCATAATTTGAATTGCCTGACGAAATTCATTGTAAGGAATACCTGATGCCGAATAATAGTTACGACCTAAATAAAATACGCCACAACCACCTTTATGTCCGACCTCTGGTTCCCAGCGTGCATAATCCAACAATCGGCCACCATCCAGATAGAAAACACCAAATGTTTCACAATAAATCATTTTCTCGGGCGGAAAACCTGACGGTTGGGTTAAGAAACCTACCTGATTACTATATGCCTGCTGTACAAAATAATCACAGTAAGGAATACAATCTATAGGAGGCACGTTACCAAAATAGTCAATGATCAGCAACTTATTGGGAATAGATCCCTGAGGACCAAAATATTTTGCCAACTCCACTGTCAGACGATACATGTCATTACCATTCCATCCTTCATAGTCGACATCAACGCCGTCCAGTCCCGGTTCCATCACCTGATTCACAATCCATTTTGCGTATGCAGCCATTATCTCATCAGAAGGATTTGCTGAACCTCCCATGTCATATTCTACTCCATCAACCGTAAAAACATGACGATAATGGGAAGCATCTGCATGCATAATGAAACGAGTACCCAATTTTTCCTGAGCGTATTTCATATCTTCATAGGCTACCGGATGTGTTTCTGCCGTCGGAATCCCCATCCACAGATTTACAATATCAATGCTATCTGGAAGACCTTTGATACGTTCACCCCATGATGCAGGATCTTTACTGCCTTCGACACCTTCAATCGGTGCCCAATTTTCATAATATGCAAAACTTACTTCATGATCGCTTTGCTTGAATGCACGAAGATTAGCATAATATTGTTCATCATATGTTTTCAATTTTTGGATTTCCAGTGCTTCCACGTCTGTGTCACAGCTTGGGAAAGCCACAAGGCCTACACAAAAAGCTAATATGCCAACAAATTTAAATTTCATAATATCAAATTTATACATAATTACTATTATTGCTTTAACAGATTTACTTCATTAACGAGCTTTCTTATCCCACCAAAGTTTCGTACCGCCGGTATCAGCACCTCCCAAAGCAGTAATACCACTAGCAACTCCCTCAGCGTTATTAATTTTCTCGTCGCGAGTATAAGGCAAACGACGAATCTGTAATTCTGTATCTATTGTACCGTTACTACCATTAACTACTACCGGTATTAGTTCAGGATAACCAGTTCGACGATATTCACTCCACCCTTCCGGTCCATCAGGATATAGGGCAATCCATTTTTGCGTGATGATACGTTCCAGCTTACCTTCAAAATCGTCACTGTCATCCCATGCTGGAGTTACCTCTGTACTAAATGTGTAGTTATCACTGCCTGCATTATCTTCGAAAGATTTAGGGGTAGAAATATTATCTGCCAGATATGAATCGGCTGAGCCTGCTCCATTTTCTTCAAAGGAAATCCGGACTCCCTGCTCATAAAAGCTCTTTGCATCACCTCCCATATTCCAGCCTCTCAATGCACCTTCTGCACGTAAGAAATATGACTCTGCAGCAGTCATCCAAACAACCGGAGTCGTATTACGATCCATATTCAGGTTGGATATCTTAGCGCCCTGATAATTGGCCATATTAGATGTTGAAATACCGATGCGTACACCATGGTATTCACCATCTTCAGCAGCAGCTGTAAAATACTTGCCGATACGAGGATCATTCAGTCCATCCATATAGGCTACAATTGAGGCACATGGACGGCAGTCACCTGCATTAAAATTATAAGCTATTTCCTGTAACGGATGGTGATAGACCAACAATCCGTGATTCAATTCAGCACGGTCGGCTGTAGCCTCAATCAAACCATAAGGAGACTGAACAGACAACTCTGCCTGCTGCTGAGCCAGTTGAGGATCAGCATAAGCAACACGCAAAGCCAAGCGCAAACGTAAAGTATTGGCGAACTTTACCCACTGAGCAACGCTACCACCATATATATAATCATAATCAGTCATCAGTTTAGCATCAGCGTTACCACTTACATAATTCCCAAGAATTTCGATGGCTGAGCCCAGTTCCTCAAAAAACTTCTTATAAATCTCATCCAAAGGATCATACAAGCTGGAAGTTCCATAGTTTACATAAGGAATAGGTCCGAAAGTATCTGCAATACGATGCATTCCTGCCACCTTGACAATTGTTGCCAAGGCATCAACTTCTGCCAGCCCCTGCTCAGTAGCAATCCGATGGATGTTCTGCCAAGGAGCCATAACACCAGTGTATGCATAATCGAAAGTCGCATTCACCCAGCTTTCCTGAAAAATATACTGACCATTGTGTGCCGTACTTCCCAAAGTTGCAGCCGTGTATCCTGCATACTGGTCATGTGAAAGATTCTGAGCAATCTGGTAATCAGAATCCAGTCTTTCACCATCGTTAATAATTACCACACGACGTAACATCTGAGAGAAAAAAGCACCTGTCTTAAGGTTATCTACTCCCATCATTTCTTCCGTTACTTCATTAGGATTTACGTTATCCATATAGTCTATACATGAAGTATTATTAAATAAGACCAAAGACAATCCCAACAAAGAATATTTTCTCAAAAAATCTATATTATGAAGAATCATATCTTTTTAATTTAAAGGGTTGATTAGAATTTAACTTTTACAGAGAATCCCAAATTACGCAAACTCGGTGACATAAACATATCAATACCCTGGAAATAAGTACCTGTACTTGCTGTCAGTTCCGGATCAAACGGGGCTTTCTTATACAAGAAGAAAAGATTCTTTCCGATGAATGATACATTCAATCCCTGAATCCAGTTTACATATTTATTGATAGGAATATCATATCCCAGTGAAAGTTCGCCCAAACGTACATTGGTTGCACTATATACGTACATAGAACCAATACCACCAGTATTACCCGAACCACCTACAGTTGTATAATACTTTTGTGCATCAATAGGACGACCGTTCACCAAAGCACCTCCCATATCACGAGCATCAGCAGAAGCCTGAGATGCACCATACGAATCCATCACAGCCTGAGTCTGAGAAACGACGATACCGCCAACACGAGCCGTCAGCAAGAAGCCCAGTGACAAGCCTTTATACGAAAAGTTATTACCCCAGCTTAAATTATATTTCGGAGCACTATTTCCTGCTTTGATAAAGTTATCATACTCAGGAACAACTACCTGATCAACCGGATGTACATAAATGGCACCATGTTCATCGGTACGCAAAGTGTTTACATAAATATCACCAATAGAACCACCTTCTGTCAGAATCATCTTATACATACTGGTACCACCCATATCAATCCACGTCAATGACGTTTTTTCGTGAGTTATCGGATCCTCGTAATCACGCAACAATTCTACAACCTTATTCTTGTTCAAGGAATAATTTATATATGAACTCCATCCAAAATCGCCCCATTTGTCATCATAACGAAGTGAAACCTCAATACCTTTATTATCTACACGACCGCCGTTGACAACTTCCGACTTATATCCGGTAGTTGATGACAATGTACGTTCAAAAAACTGATTATAGGTACGTGACTGATACAAAGTCGCATCCAGTTTCAGTCTGTTTTTGAAAAAGACAAAATTAAAGCCAAGTTCCCATGATTTGGTACGTTCTGGTTTCAGGTTTGCATTCGGTCTGCGTGACTGAGTTACAGGAACTCCATCAACAAGTGCATAAGTAGGTATTGCAAGAAATACATCAGGAGAGTTACCTACTTCAGAATAAGATACACGAGCTTTCATGTAAGGCATGATATCGGTACTACATTTAAAAATATCCGTAATAATACCGGACAAACCTACGGAAGGATAAAAGAATGAGTTGGTTGAAGTTCCCTTAAATGTAGAAGACCAGTCGTTACGAGCGGTTACATCCAAATAGGCCATAGACTTATAACCTAACTGAGCGCTTCCAAATACTGCATTTTTCTTGATGTTGTATCCATACTGATTGGCCAAATTCTTTTCTGTTGTATCAACATTTCCAAAGGTAAACAAATTGGCAACAGATTTAAGTTTACCACCAAAATAATCGGATTGGTATTTATTGGTTTCAAAATTGGTACCTATGTTTGCAGTCAAATTCAATGTATTATTTGCAAAGTACTTGTTAATATTCAACAGCAATTCACCGTAAATTTGTTGTCCCTCCACGTTGCTCTTTGAATAATATCCGTATTTTGAAGCAAACAATGTATTCGTACCGGCATCATACATACGTTCATGAGTTTCATTGTTACGGTCCATCTTTACACGACCGGTCAAATTAATCCATTTGGCAAAGTCATACTTCAGCGATGCAGTAGCCATATAACGGTTCTTATGATTAGGCATTGTTATATGCTCGGTAATCCAGTAAGGATTTTGCAAAGACAAGCCATCACTATAGGGCCAATACTGTGTCAGCAAGTTACGCTCTACATCATAACGTTGATAAGCTTGAATCTTAGAAAAATCATCGCCAGCCGGGAACAAATAAAGCGGTACCAGTGGATTGAAATACAATCCTTGTGCTGTCATGTTCTGTTCCTTTACACTACTCAACATGAAACTTAGGTCAAGAGTCAGCTTATCTTTCAGCATCTTGCTTACATTACGAACTGTTGCATTATAACGCTCGTAATCGTTATTATGTATAATACCTTTCGCATTTGTAGTACCAATAGAAAGATAGGTTTGATTTTTAGATGTCCCAGTCGACAAACTTGCCGAATTCGTTACATTTACTCCAGTCTGAAAGAAATCCTTTGGATCGTAAGTACTTGGAGTTTTCAATTTAGTTCCCCAGCTGTAGAAACTTCCTGTTTCACTTGGACCATAAGTATTCTGAAATTCAGGTAACACTAACGGAGCTGAAAATGTAGTATTATTCGATATCGTCAAAGAAGTTCGTCCTTCCTGCCCTTTTTTAGTGGTAACCATCACAACTCCATTGGCGGCTGCACTACCATACAAAGCTGCTGCCGAAGGACCACTCAATACTGAAATCGATTCAATATCTTCAGGATTCAGTCCTGAAATAGGGTCGCCGGACAATCCTGCACCTTCATATGCATCAGAAGGTTGTTCATTGGCAGCAGACATATCCAACATTGGAATACCATCAACAACATATAAAGCATTATTGTTACCATTCAATGATTTAGCACCACGCATTACGACACGTGAAGAACCTCCTACACCGGATGAAGATGAGTTAATGGTCACACCTGCAATTTTACCATTCAAATTATTTACAAAGTTAGCATCTGCTACACGGGTAATCTCACTATTGTCTACTTTCTGAACATTATATGACAATGATTTTGCCTCTTTTTTGATACCCAATGCTGTTACAACCACTTCACTCAACACTTCGGTATCTTCTGTCAAAACAACGTTCAGGGGCTTACCATCTGTAACTTTTACTTGTTTATTTTTGTAGCCGACATAAGATATTTCCAACTTTCCATCACTCGCTACAGATAATGAAAAGTTTCCATCAAAATCCGTTATTGTACCATTGGTTGTACCTATTTCCATAATTGCAGCACCGATAATAGGCTCTCCATTCACATCTACAACTTTTCCTTGTATCTTTTTTGTAGTATGATTAGATGCTGTATTTACAGACAACTTTTTAATTATAATTTTTTTCCCCTGGATTTCATAATCCAAGCCCGACTGACCTTGAAGAATTTGTTTTACAATATCCTTAATGGATGAATTCTGGCTGGATATTGATACTCGTTTATTGGTATCTACATCTGAAGATGAAAAAACAAATGAATAGCCAGATGATTTCTTCAACTGCTCCATCGCTTCTTTTACTGTAGCATCCTTAACCGAAAAGGAAATATTTTGCGAGAAAGCAGATAAATTTAGACAAAGCGCTGCCGAGGCTACAAGTATAGCCTTATTAAAGTTCCTCATAATTAATGATTTAAGTTTTTGGAAATATTAATATTCTTGTTCAACTAAAACAATAAAAATTCTACATTCCGAAAACACTTCAACTAGATTCTCTTTTTTTCATATTCCACAATTTTAAGGTTATCAATATAATATATACTTTTCATTTTCATAACGGTAACGCATCTGATTAGTAGAGGCCATTGTAGAAAGTACCTCCTCAATAGTATTTCCTTGCACTTTGAAACTACCATAAAAACGGCGGTTCCGTAATGAGTCTGCGACCTCTATATCAACGTTATAACTTCGTTCCAAACGCTTAACAATATCCTCCAATAAATCTTCATCAAAAAACAATTCATCATTAATCCAATCACTGGAATGTATCGCTTCACAATGACTCTTTATCATTTCTCCTGTCAGTTTATTCATTACCATCTTTTCATCAGGATTTAAATAAAGTTCAGGCATCAATTTCACAGCGTTATGTAACGCCACTTTACCTTCGAGCAAATTAACCGTCACTTCTTTATCTTCCGGATAATTACAAATATTAAATTTTGTACCCAAAACCCGAAGGTTTAGTTCCTTGGTATTGACCTCAAACGGCATTTGCTCATTGCGGACAACTTCAAAATAGCCTTCTCCTTCTATTTTCAATCGGCGATCATTTACACCGAACCCCTGTGAATATACTATTTTAGATCCTGCATTTAACCATACCAATGTGCCATCTGGAAGATATAACTTAGTACGTGCCCCCATCGGAGCCTCTATTGAAATATCAGCAAACGCCTGTTTAAGAGTTTCTTGTCCCTTCCAATAGCCAATAAAAGGTAATATTAATATCAGAATGACAGCTGCAACACGCAAATATTTTCCCCATGATAAACTATATATCTTTCTGTTTCGTTGCTTAGATTCATTTACACGCTGACAGAAGAATTCAAAAGCCTTATCTTTATCAAAGGATGTATTATCATTAGTTACTCTCATAGAAAATCCAATTTCTATCTGCTGACGTACATATCTTCGATTAGCCTCCGAAGCAAAAGTCCATTGCTTTAATTTAGCAAAGGATTGCTCATCTAATTCTCCAGAAAGATAACGAGTAATCAATTCGTCTATTTGTATATGTTCCTTATTCTGCATATTAAAGTGCTTATATCATATAGACAAAAAAGATATAAAATAGGGTAGTATAAAAAAGCTTTTTTTTATACGTTTTTATAAATTATCATTTTCAGCGACACCCGCACATAGCTTAACACATTTATATACAGTAAAATAGATTTATATTAAGAGATATGACTTTATAGTCCTCCAACAAAAGACTTTCAAATTTCACTTTTAATATCCCTGTAATTTCGTGCGAAATACCTTATTCCACCAAGATATTCATACAAATGTTTTTTTGAATTTGCCAGATTTATAAAGTAAAGCCCTAAAATGAAAACAAGAGCTAAACAAGTGCAAATAAAACCGCTTATTTACAATTGATTATAGTGTACTTGATGTTTTCAGTTGTTTTCTTTCTTTTCAGTTGATTGGTTCTTTTTCGGTACAATTTTGTTTCTCGTTTGTTTCTCAATATCGACCTTTATTCATATCTTTGCAACAGAAACAAAATTGTGAAGGGATCGATATGCCACGAGTAAAGAAGCCTACAAAAGTAAAAGAGCCTGTCCGCCTTCGGACAAAGAAGCTGGCAGATGGAAGCCAAAGTCTGTATCTTGATATATACCGTTTCGGAAAACGAACATACGAATATCTTAAGTTGTATCTCATTCCGGAAACGGACAACAATGCCCGTCGGCAGAATCAGGCGACTATGAATGCCGCCAATGCCATCAAGTCCAAACGTATTATCGAGCTGACCAACGGCGAGGCCGGTATAGAAACCAAAGAGAGAGTTTACCTGCTTGACTGGATGAATACCTACAAGGAGAACCAGGCCAAGCGTGGCAAAAAGGACGGTTATCAAATTGACATCACTATACGCATCTTAAAGGATTACGCGGGAGAACGTATGTTGATGGATCAAATAGACAAGACATTCTGCCAGAATTATCTTGACTACCTTCAGTCCGAATACCGTTCCAGAGGTAAACGAGTGTCGAATTACACACTGCATACTTATTACCGGGTATTGAACGGAGCCTTGAATGCGGCTGTCAGGGCCGAGATCATCAAGTCCAATCCTTTCACGAAAATCAGCAAGTCGGAAAAGATCCGTCTGCCTGAAAGCAAACGGTCATACATGACCATTGAAGAGGTGCGTGCATTGATCGCAACCCCGATGAAAAATGAATCCGTGAAAGGTGCCTATCTGTTCTCTTGTTTCTGCGGTCTGCGAATCAGTGATATAATCAAGTTGCAATGGAAAGATGTATTCGTTGACCGTGGACAATACCGTCTGTCGGTTTCCATGCAGAAAACCAAGGAACCGATTTATCTTCCGCTTTCCCCGGAAGCGTTGAAGTGGATGCCTGCGCGTGGAGACAAAACTCCTGATGACCATGTGTTTGACCTGCCGTCTCCAGCAATGGTCAATATTCTTATCAAACCATGGGCAAAAGCGGCGGGAATAAACAAGCGTTTTACATTCCATACGGCGCGGCACACGTTCGCGACGATGATGCTGACACTCGGAGCAGACTTATATACGACATCCAAGCTGCTCGGCCATGCTGACGTGAAAATGACACAGGTGTACGCCAAAATCATCAACCAGAAAAAGGATGATGCGGTCAACCTGGTCAACGGATTGTTTGAGTGACCAATGATATACCATATCATGTCAAATTTACAAATTCATCGTTTGTTTCATATACTTCCATGCCTGGCTCTTCCGCCTGAAAGTAATAGCGAAGATTGGGGAACGCTTCCCTCACAAGGTCAAATGTCTCACTGCATGGGGCCCACGCTGTTTCTGTGGAAAACTTCAATACATCACCGTCCATTTCAAGTCCGTTCCAAGAGCCACGGCAACGTACATCGTTCCAATCCTTACCCAAAGCATCCACGAGACATCCCAGCCAAGTAGTCCCAAATCCGTTTTCTACTGAAGGTGTCTTACGTTCTTCCAGTCCTTTCATCAACTCATACAGTTGCTTCACTTCTTTTGCGTCGCCATCTATCACATACGCAGTACTGCACCAATTCGGCATAATCGTAATAATTTAATTGTTGAACATTGTTTTTGTTTTCCCTCTTATCGAAGCTCTTCCGGCTTCTTGTCGGGGAATGATTTTTATGCAGGACAGACAGCGAGCATAGGACGAACAAGACAAGTAAACAGTGACAGGATAAAGCGGAATACCCAAATCTTCGATTTGTGGAAGGCTGCCGTGAAGATCCGGGAGCCGTTAGCACGGCGGTACTTGGCGACCGTCCGTCGCTGTACCTTTGCATATGAAATCTCTCCGGCAAGGAAAGCCGGTGATGAGAGAGAATATCAATTTATTGAATATAGAAAAGGCAATATATATGACAATATGCCGTTAAATTATAGTTAAATTATAATTGAATACTGTTACAACTGTAGAAATATTTATATATTTACATATAAACAGAATATTATGAAATATTTTATTGCTCTTATCTTTACATTTTTTTCTATATATACCGTTTCAGCACAGGATAGCCAGCGGTGTATGGAAATAGTTAACATTGCTGTTGACGCTGTCAACAATCACTCGGTTGAAAATCTGCATGAACATCTTGCACCGGATTTCGTCTGTGCAGGTCAGAGCGGTCCAAGCGCTATCCAAGTTTTAGCGCAAATAATAACACAAATAGACGAACATATCTCTAATATAAATAAAATAGACGAACGGCAAGCAGATGCGACTTTGACTTTAGTATATGACTTCAATTACAGCAAACGACTGGGGCATAAAGAAGCAACCTTTATCTTTAATAGTGACAATCAGATAAAACAGATGGATCTGCTACCCGTAAAAAAGGTAGATATGAAAAAAGATTTTGAAACTCCATCCGATGATGTTATTACAGTACCAATGGAAATATCTGACGGACTTATTTTTGTTAAGGCAGAATTGAATGGTATTGAACGTGATTTTATCTTGGATAGTGGTGCGCCGAGTCTTTACCTGAACAGTAAATATTTTTCCCACAGTAATGATACAGTAAACTCAATAAGTGCACAAGGCGTAAGTTCTGGAATTTCGGGTCTAGATGTTTTTCGTGTCAACACTTTCAATTTTCATGGGATTCGTGCTGAAAATACAGACTTTGTAATGTCAGACATTTCTCACTTGTCAAAAGATCGAGAAATATATGGATTAATTGGTTATCAAGTGCTAAAGGACTACGATTGGCTATTCGATTATGAAGGGAAAACATTGACATTAATCAAGAGTGATAAAACAGAAAATTATATAAAGGAAATGAGATATAAGACCTATGAGGTTCCGATGCAGATGACCTCTGAAAAGTCGCACATTCCTTTTATCGAGACAAAGATTGGTGATATTACTCTCATGATGGGTATTGATTGTGGTGCTGCCGCTAACCTGATTGATGACTCAATGTTTAGTAAACTGGAAAAACGAATGTCAAATATTTCCACTACGGAATTGAAAGGAGCATCAAAAGAATCAACTACAGTAAAAAAAGGTGATATAAAATCTTTGAATATTGGCAAAAAACGCTTTAAGCACCTGCCAACAGTATTTAGTGATATCAGTCATCTAAACGCTCATTGGACAAACAAGATTGATGGACTTTTGGGTTATGAAATTCTATCACGACAAAAACTTATAATGAGCATCAACAACAAGAAACTTATTTTTATCGAATAATTTTTATATCATTATCATACATCAAGACATTCCGCTATTATCTTTGTTGCAATAATATATAACTAAAGTTTCCCACCCCCTCATATCAGCTATTTGAGTAATAGTTCCCTTCGGTGGGTGGTCTAAAAATCAATGTTTTCCGAACGATTTAACGCATGACTAAAAAATGTTTAGGCCAAATCGGGCATAGCATAATCGTCCGAATCGCATAGAAGATGTGCCCATACCTTTGTGGAAAAGTCTGCCGTTTGTCGTGTGGCTACAGTTGATAGGCATGCCAACAGATCCACTCCTGCTTCACGCGACAAAACTTCCAACAGATGCCTGACTTCTTCCAAAGTCCTGCTCCACAGGGTGAGCA
>ERZ791608.401-NODE-401-length-22594-cov-4.365455_pt1 | contig 22594 bp, 17 predicted proteins | sample MGYA00510276_ERZ791608 | MGnify/ENA primary metagenome ERZ791608 (study PRJEB30046, sample SAMN00791908) | human gut metagenome | study: EMG produced TPA metagenomics assembly of the A metagenome-wide association study of gut microbiota in type 2...
AACCGCATTTTATAATAAAATTAGAAAACTGTGAGAAAGTATCAATATAATGTTGCATCTCAGCCGCATTACGATGTTGAGTACAATAAATTGCAATTCCGACTCTTTTAGGACGATTTTCAATTGGTGTATAATGGGGAAACAATTTGTTAAGAGAAATAACAGACTCATAGGTTTGTTTTATCTCAGGTTCTTTAAGTTGCATCTTTTGCAATTCTTTGATAGACGAATTTTCTCTTGGACACAATAAAAGACATTTATTCAAAATGCTCTTAGTAAATATATTATTTCTATTATTGTGGAACTCAAATGGACCAAATGATTGTGAAAAACATATTAAATTATTCATATTAACTGCTATAGCAGCGTCAAAATTTATACTTGAAACAAGATCTTTAGATAGTATCGTAGTAAAATGATGACCTCCAACACTAATAATACCATCAGCCTTCTTTGCCACATTATAAAATAATGGATTTGCCAAAAAGCGGTATAATTTAAATCCTCTCAAAGTACTTTCACGAAGAATAGTAAAAGTGTATTTTTTGAATTTATTAAGAAGCTTCCAATATAATGATGAATCAGTAATGTTATTATAATCCCATGCAGAAGGAATAAATTTTATATGATGCTCTTCATAATAGAGATAATTTTTCCAAAGTTCTGGAGAAGAAGTAGACACAGTAATATGACAATCAGGATATTTACGTATAAGCATTATACACATTGCATACAAAACTGCACGATCTCCCTTATTACCAGCATACTGATTAATTAACAATATATTCATTAGTCTATTTTTTTTCTATTAGGTGTTAAAAATGTAGATTTTGCATATCCAATAACTGAACAAAATATAATTTGGTAATCTGAAGGAATATTTAAAATAGTCCGTAATTTATTTTCTTCATAATTGTCCTTTTGTGCCCATGACAGAATTGTGCCGGATAACCCCAATGTCGTAGCTGCTAAAAATACATTTTGCGCACCTAAACTTGTATCTATAAAAGGCAAATTAGCTTCGGAAGGCCATACATACCCACGACAATTTGCAGTAAATACCCAAAATGATGGTATAAAATCTCCAAATCCAGTGCCACCCTTACACTGTTTTAAACATTCTTTTGCTATTTGAGGATTATTAGTTACAAATAATCTTATAGGCTGTTTATTGCAACTATTTGCAGCCCAATTTACAACATCTTTCAATTGTAAAATAACTTCTTCTGTGACATTTTTAACCTCAAAATCTCTATTTGACCGTCTTTGTTTTATTAATTCAAAAAGCATTTTATAATCAATTGACGGAAATAAAGACTCACCATGTAAGGAAGCAAAGTGATTCGGATCATTCTGTAACTGTTCATATAAACGGAGCTTCTCCGTAGCCCACAAATAAGTAGGATCATCTTTTATTGGGTAATTAGAAAGTTTTTCAACAATCCGTTTCAATAAATTATATGTACTTTGACTATGCCCTGGCTCAGCATTTTCTCTATGTAAACCTTTATCTATAATATGCGCATACTTACGCATCAACATAACATCTTTTTCATAGTTGTCTTGCAAAGATATATCCATGTACTTTTCCGTATCCTGAATAATTGTTTTATAATAGCGAGGTACTATAATAAAACCATTTGCAATCAGTTTATATATATCCTTTGACAAGATTTTTCGCAATAATCGTCCTACTATTTTTCTCATAATTCATCGTTTAATTCTTATATTCAATATTCTATTAGTAAAATTTCTCATTCCTCTGGTAAAACAATACATTAGAATGAAAGATATAATGAAAAACAAAGAAATAATTATCATACTAAATAAAATCCATGCTAAATATGATTCAGTTGGTGATATAATAATTCTATTTATTAGGCAGAATTGTATAGTACTCCATGAAACAATAATAGCCCCAATATATTTAATAATATTAATCCAATATTGCCAAATGCTTACATCAAAACCTTTTGAAAATAAAAAATAAGGTTTCCATAAACCAACTATCAAAAATTGACTCATTATTCCTCCCAATAAAACGCCTTTTAATCCCCACAGCCATCCTCCTATTATCGCAACAGATAAATTGATTACAATTTCTGCTATAGGAGCCCATATATCACTAAAAAGTCCAAATCCAAATAAGAATTGCATGACTCCTCCACGAGTATAGCTTATAAATATATTTAACACAATAAGTATTAATATTACATTAGGAAGCAAATATTGCTCACCTAACCATAATATAATGAATGGATTTATCAAATTATAAATTGCAAATGAAATAGTTCCTCCAATTAAATATCTTATGCTTATTAATTCCCAAAAAACTTTTTGAATTTTATCACGATTCCCCTCTGCTATCAAATTTCCTATACTTGCACCTGAACTTTCTAAAAAGGTATTAATTAATTGAGATATCTTATCTGTTATAATAGTATAATTCCCATAGAACGCAACTATTTTCAAATTGACAAAAGCATATATTAAAAATGGGGTAGTTTGGTATTGAACTGTATAACTGATTTTTTGTATAAATAACTGTTTTGTATATTTCATTACTTCTGGATACTTCTTAAATAAAATTTTACCTTGCTTAACCTCACTTTTAAGCCAAGGATACACTTGATTTATTTTCCAATTTAAGATAAATGAATATATAATACCAAAAACAAGTTCAATGGTAGACCAAAGATAATAGTTATTAGTGTAGTAAGCACTTATCATCTGAATAAGAATCTTAATGATAGTAGCTGTTTGAAAATAAGCAGTAACGACATAATTTTTCTGATCAGCTCCTAACAAAGTCTGTTTGTAATTAGCAAAGTAGCCTATCAGTGACGATGCCAAAAAAGAAAGATAAGCAAAGAAAATAATACTCAATTCAAATTGTGTATCGGGAAAAATCAGTGGAAGCAAGCAAGCTAAAATAAGACCGGCACCTAAGATAATAAAACCAATCCAACGATACAAGTAACCGAAAACGGAAATAATCTCGTTGATTTTCACTTCATCATGATCGAACAGAGGTTTATAAAGTACATAGCCGATAGCACTGCCAATGCCTAATTCTGCTAAATTAAGAAATCCCAAAAGGTTCTGAAGGGTTCCTGTTAATCCTACAAAATCAGCTCCCAAACAATCCAAGAAGATTTTACGAGAAAAAAAACTTAGAGCCAATGTCAAAAAATAAAAAATCAGATTGACACGAGCATTAAGCAAGGATTTTTTTACACGAGATTCTTGTGCCATTATTTAACTGCAAATTGCTTTTTAAGAGATTTGTAAAAGTCTGTAATCTATGCACATCCAGACCTGTATAGTTGTACATACCTGATTGCAACAGCCAATGGGCTTTTTTCTGAACTTCCTTTCCATATTGTCCATATAAGGAAGGAAAATTTAACTGAAATTTTACTTTTCCTTCTTGCAACTGGTAATAATCGGACTTGTGCATATAGACATATCGTTCCGGATGAGCCAGTACAGGATAATAACCAACAGCCTTGATTCTTTCCAACATATTATACAAACCCACGGGCGGATTAAAATAGGAAGTTTCTACCAGCAGGTGGTTGCCTTCTGTACCCAAGGGGAGCAGGTCGCGGTGGGCGAGCCGTTCCTTGAACAGGTTATCGAGCATGTATTCGGCCGCCAGATGCAGGCGGATATTGCCGGTATAGTTTTTCTGAAACTGTTCGAAGCGGCTGCGCAGACCGGCTGTGGTATTGGGTATGTCTTCCATGATGTGTGGGGTAAACCAGACTTCACGGATTCCCAACTGCTCATACTGCCGCAGAATTTCCAAGGATTCTTCGGCGGTCTGTACGCCGTCGTCTACGCCGGGAAGGAGGTGGGAATGATAATCGGTCATTCCCCGCAACACTCCGCTTTCTGCCAGCGTCTGTTTTTGCTGAAAAGGCCACCACCAGCTCATTCCTATTTCTGTTTTTCGTTACCGTAATGATAGCCGGATCCGTAACCGTAATGATAGCCGTAACGGTAGCCGTAGCGGTAAGAGCCTCCGCCTTCGGTGCCGTTCAGCAGTACGGCCATGCTCTTGAACTTCTGTTCGGTATAGAGGTTCTCCAGTTCGGGCAGCATGCTGCGTTCCAGCAGTCCGGCACGTACCACGAAGATGGTCCGGTCGGCATATTTTTCGATGATATGGGTATCGGCTACCAGCTCAATCGGCGGACAGTCGATGAATACATAGTCGTAACGGGTGCGAAGCTCGGCCAGTAACGTCTGCAAGCGTTCGCCCGACAGCAGTTCGGTAGGATTGGGAGGAATGGTACCTATAGGCAGGACATCGAAACGGACTGCCGCGGAAGCGGGTACAATGACGTCTTCGATACGCTGTATCTTGCCGGCAAGGTAGTTGCTCAATCCGCTGTGCGGCGAACCGACATAAACGGAGGTAGAACCGCGACGGAGGTCACCGTCGATTACCAGTACCCGTTTTCCCTTGAGGGCAAGCGTAGCGGCAATATTCACGGTCAGGAAGGTCTTGCCGCTGCCGGGATTGAAGGAAGTCATCAAAATAACCTGTGCCGTTCCGTTATCGCTTGATACAAACTCCAGGTTGGTGCGCAACACTCGGAAGGCTTCGTTCACCACGTCACGGCTGCCTTCCTGTACGACAATCTTCGTTTCGGTAGAGGGAATAACTTTCTTACGGAACAGTCCGGAACGGCGTACTCTGCCATACTGTGGTATTTCTCCAACAAAAGGTACAGTAAGTCCAGCCAAATCCTTCTTACCACGTACTTTCGTATTGACCATTTCTTTCAAAAATATAATGCCAACAGGTATTAATAACCCTATTACAAAAGCAATTAACAAAATACTCTTTTTCAGAGGAGCAGTAGGCGACATTGGACCGGTTGGTGGAGTCACAATACGGGTATTGTAGGCGGTAAACGCCTGTGAAAGCTCGTTTTCCTCACGCTTCTGGAGCAAGAAGAGATACAACGCTTCCTTTACCTTCTGCTGGCGTTCTACCGACAGCAGGTATTTGGCCTGCGAAGGATTGGCGGCAATATGTTCCGTAGCCTGCTGATTGCTTTTTTCCAAGCTGTGAATCTGGGTATTCAGGGTGGTAATCAGGTTGTCTACGGACGACACGATTCCCTGACGCATGGCACGCAGCGATTCGTCCATATCCACTACCAGCGGGTTCCGCTCGCTACTGTTTGCCACCAGGTTGTTGCGCTGAAGCTGCAGGTTATTGTATTCCGCTATCTGGCTTTCGATATTCGCACTTTCCAGACCGGAATTGGCGGGCAGCAACTGGTTGCGACTGGATGCGGTAGTCAGGTAGTTACGGATGTAACGTGCCATAGAAAGCTGGGTACTCAAGGTCAGAATCTGCGATTTTGCCTGACTACTTTCCGACATGTAAAGTTGTGAAGCTGCCTGCACATCGGGCAGCAGGTTCTCGCTCTTGAAGGTAGAAATGTTTTCGTCCACATGTCCCAATTCGCCTTCGATTACCCCCAGACGGTCGTTGATAAACATGGAAGTGCTGACCGCAATCTGGTTTTTGTCCTTGATCCAATTTTCATTGTATACGGCAATTACCGTATTCAAGATGTCTTCCGCACGCTGGATGCATGCATCCCGGAATGTCAAATTGACAATAGTTGTTTTCTCACTCTGCAATGCAACACTCAACCCATTAATATAGCGAGTGACTGATGAGTTTAAATCAGAACGGGACACAGACAGCGGTTCTGAACTTTTTTGCCAAGCATCATAAGCGGCAGCCGGACGAATCACGACTTTTCCTACCGGAGTAACCAAGGTATCGTTCAACGCGCCAACTACCTCTCCGTCCATTTCTTCTCCGTTATGCACGAACGAAGTCAGCTTCACTCCCTGCGGGCGGACAGGCTGTACGGTCAGTGCCGCGGTTTCGTTATCGGCAAGACCGGCAAATGTCACCGTCAGAGGTAGGTTCTGTCCGTAACGAACCTGCGGATAGAAGGTACCTTCCGTACTATAGTCTACATCCAAGTGCAGACGCTTCACCACGTCGTACATCACGGCAGGCGATTGCAACGAAACCAGTTCATTGTTGACATTGGTATTGGACTGAAAAAGCCCTAAGTCGGAAAACGAGGATCCCACATCCCCGGAAAGGGACTGCCCTTTCGACTCTTGCTTAATAAGTAACGAAGCTGTGCGGGTATATACAGAAGGGGTCTTTAACAGATAAAGTCCTGCAATACTTACACAAAGTATCAGGGAAATAACAAACCAATACCATTTAGCTAGGCATAAATAATAGATATCCTGAATACGTAAAGAATCGTCAGTTTTAGATACTGAATTATTATTAGGTAAAATAATCATATTATATTTTTTATTAACTATTTAAAGACAAGCACAGCTACTGTGGTCAGCAGCGAAGCGAGTGAAATCCAAAAGGAAGTAGAACGCACGTTGTTGCCGTTCACCGTTGCCTGACGGGCACGGACATTGTTCGGTTCCACATACACCACGTCGTTCTGGCGCAGGTAATACACCGGCGAGGTATACAGGTATTCTGCCGAACAGAGATCTACCCCATAGACATGCTGTACTCCTTCTTCTTCACGAAGAACCAGCACCTTTTCACGCTTGCCGTAGATGGTCAGGTCGCCCGCCATGCTGATGGCATCGAGCAAAGTCACCTTGTCGCGGTCGATGCTGTAGCGCCCCGGATTTGCCACTTCCCCCAAAACGGAAATGCAGAGGTTCATATATTCCACGGTTACCACCGGATCTTTGACCAGGTTCTTGGCTAAAAGCTCTCCCTTGATAAAGGAGGCGATTTCTTCCCGGTTCTTGCCGGCTATTTCAATCTTGCCCAAAACCGGAAAGTCTATCATCCCCTTTTCATCCACCGTATAGCCGGAAATCCCCTGACTGGTACCTGAAACAGAACCAGAAGATTTAGACGCAGACATCTGTCCGATTTGTTGAGTGACATACGGCAAATTAAATAGCTGTGTTAACTGGGGATCACGGCTGTTTACAATAATAGAGAGTTTGTCCCCGGGACGAACCTTGATTTCGGTAGCCGCGATGACCTTCTGTTCGCTTTCTCCGGGACGCAGATCCTGAAAATAAGTGACCTTCGAAGGAGTGGAACACGATACCGCTGCCCAGGCGGCAAAAAGGATGAATGCCGCCTGCAGCGACAAAGGCCGGAAAGATAATTTCATAACAACGATATAAAAAAGAATAAATTAAACGACTTCATTGTGATGTGCCGCCAGCATTTCCTTGGCTTTCCGCTTGCGGGCTATCAGCACATTCAGATAGAGATGCAGCGCAATCCACAGTACGATATCGATAATGAGGATGTAGGTAACGTTGCAGTAAGACAATAGTAACAGATTCAAAGCGATGAAAAACAGTGCAATAAAGAGAATGGTTGCCATTACCCCGCGTACCCGCAGACCGGTGCGCAGCAGTTTGTGGTGGAAATGGTTCTTATCCGGCAGGAAAGGACTTTTCCCGTGACGGATGCGGTGCAGCACGACACGTACCACATCGAACAGGGGGACGATCAGGGTGGTGAGGGCTATCACCAGTGACGGATTGGTGTGCGCGGTTTCATCAAAATGGACAAAGCTCAGGTGAATCACCAGGAAGCTGAGGATATAGCCCAGGGTAAGGCTGCCGGTATCGCCCATAAACAGCTTATGGCCTTTCTGGGCATTGCCGAATACATTGTAACACCAGAAAGGCATCAGGATGCCGAGGGTTGCCAGCGCCAGGAAGGCGTAGATGTACTGTCCGACATAGATGTGCATGTAGGCAAGCATGGCAAGCGAGATACAGCACAGGCCGGAAGCCAGCCCGTCGATGCCGTCAATCAGGTTGATGGCATTGGTGATGTATACGATGAGGAACATGGTAAGGGGGATGCCGAGCCATGCGGGCAGATCGTAGATGCCGAACAGACCGCCCAGCGAACGGATCCAGTCGCCGCAGACCACCAGCAGCAAAGCCGCCAGAATCTGGACAAGGAACTTCCGGCGGTAGCCTACGCCAATCAGGTCGTCCTGTACGCCGATGAGGTACAGCATCATGGCACCTACTATCCAGAACAGGAATTCGTACAGGGTACGCGACAGCGGAAGATTTTCTACAGGAACTTTAAACAGAATGCGGAATCCCATAATCAATGCTACAGCAATGACAATGGCCGGCAAGAAGGAGATCCCTCCCAAACGGGGAACCGGACAGGTGTGCACTTTCCGGGGATCGGGTAAATCGAACAAACGTTTTCGGTAAGAGACAAGCAGAATGTTGGGAATCATTATAACTCCCAGCAGCAGGGCTATCAGGAAACTACCTGCCAAAAACAATGCAATCATTTATCTAAGAAACAATTAAGTATTAATAATCTCTATCAGGTCGGGCGACACTTCGGATACGGCGATGGCGGATACATGGTCGATAAGCACTACCACCCGCCGGTTACGCTTACCCTTGACTTTTACGAACACACCTTCCACACCATTGAAGGCGCCTCCGAGAATGCGGACACGAGTACCTTTCGAAAGGTTGATTTCTTCCGGTTTCAGGTAAATCAAATGTTCGTCGTTTGTGCGGCACACCCGCATAAACTGTTCCATCTGCGTATCGGGGACAATGATTTTTTGGGAAACGCCATCTACCTTACGAACTAAATATTGTAAAAAGGTAGTGGTCTGCTTGAACAATTTCAGACAGGTATCTGTTGTATGAACAAAAATCAGGTTGCTGACGGCAGGAACGTATAAACGCATCTTCCGTCCTCTGACGGTACGCACTTCATAACGCATGGGCACAAAACAGTCGATCTGTTTTTCGTCCAGCATGCTTTTTACTTTCAGCACCCGGTTATAAGGAACACTCATGGCGTACCAGCATTTCTGCTCTACGGCACTGCCCGGACTGTCTGTCGCTGTCATATTTTCCCCCTCAATAATCATAACGTTTCTTCTTAAAAAGCTAAAGAATTAGCTCCTTGAAACACTCGCAACTGTTTGTATTTCAAGCTATTAAACCCAACTAATTCTCTTTTTATTCAATATATAGACCTTTTCTAAGTAAGAAGCGGTACTGATCCCCAAGCGGCTGGAAATAAAGAAGAAGAAACAGTCGGCCGTACCAGCCTTTTTTCTCTTTTTCTTCTTTTTCTTTGCCCTGCCTGCTCCCGTGCTTCCACAGCATTCCGGCACTTTTCCATTGTTCCGAAAAAGCGCTTTCCGGACGGCCGTTTGCTGTGCCATTGTAAACATTTGAGAATCAGTTATGTTTAATCAGCCATAAAAACAAGCAAAAATAACCGATCAATAATTATTGCTTAATTCATTTGAAATCAGTATCTTTGCGCGGTCAATAAATACCGCTTCTTACTTAGAAATGGACCATTCCTATTTACCGCTTCTGCTTAGTGCGGCAACCAGCTCGGCATTCGCACGGTCGATGACGGAAGTATCGATGGAAGACAGGTAAATCAAAGTTGTTTTTTCAGAACTGTGTCCCATGCCGTCGCTGATGACGGCTACCGGGACATTGTGCTTGCGTGCCGTGCTTGCCCAGGTATGGCGGGATGTATAGGAGGTGAGCAAGATATCTCCGCCCAGCAAGGATGCCAGCTTTTTCAGTTGTTTGTTGTAATAACGCAAACCGGTCTGGTACTGTTTGTACGATAAGGCTTTGTCTTCTGTACGGAGAATCGGAGAAAGATAGGGGGTATTTGCCGTGACATTCCGGTAGCGGTTGATAATGGCCTGTACCTCAGGCTCGATACGTACCGACAGGGGATGGCCGGTTTTTCTCCGGATGTAGCAGATATAGCCGTTGTGGATGTTTTTACGGCGGAGGTAAGCGATATCGACAAAGGACATGCCGCGGGTGCAGTAGCTGAACAGGAAAAGGTCGCGGGCCAGACTCAGGCCGGGTGTATCGCTCAGCTCCAGTTCCTTCAGGCGGATAATCACGTCTTCGTCTACCGAACGCTTGGCGGTCTTGTCGATGCCGGTATAGACGTGACGGAAGGGAAAGGTCTGGACTACGCCTTCCTCGCGGACGGCACGGTTGTAAACCGAACGCAGGTTGCGCATATAGAAAGAGGAGGAATTGGAGGTGATGCCACGCTTGGACAGCCAGTCGGCATACTCTCCTACCACGACCTCGTCGAGCATCGAGAAGGCTATATCTCTGCCGTGCAGAAATTCCGCGAAACTGGAAAGGGTGCATCGCAGGTTGCGGGCGCTGCCCAACTTGCCGTTGCCTGCCATGCGGGCTATCAGAAGTCTGCCGTACGAAAGGATGGATACGGCATTCCGGGAGGATTGAAAAATCTCAACAACGGTGCGGGCGCTGAAATCATCGCCGGACATTTCCAGGGAACGGACAATCTGCCTGAGCTGTTCCGCTTCGCGGTCGAGGCGGTGCTGGACGGCGGAAAGACGGAAACGGTCTGGAAACAGGGACTGGCAGATGCGCCCGGCGGAGGAATCCCACTCTTCCGGCAACAGACGGATGTTGGTGGTGATCTGCCTTACTTCTTTTTTATGAGAAATCTGATAATATACAGTGCCGGACTTGCCCGGAACTGTAGATAAACGTAATTTAATTCTAATCTTAGCCATATTCATTGAATTTTTATATTCAACAAACAAGTTACACAAATTAGAAACGTAAAATGACAGTTTTAGATTTCGTAACAACCGGATGCGACGGCCGGATATGACAGGAAACGTCAGATAGACAAGAAGTTAGGGGAATGTGAAAGAAAACCTGCGGACAAAACGGGGAAAACCTCGATAAGTTCTTTTAAAAATTTGTACAAATCATTTTATTTTTTGTACAAATTTTCAGAAAACATCGAGACGTTTTCGGTGGTTTACGAGGGAATTGGGGTTATAAACAGACATTCAATAGGCTTATTTGCTATTCACGCCCTTCACACAGCGGGTTTCGATGATGCGTTGAGCATGCCAAAAGAGCCGGATGTGAAGGGCGTGAAGGGCAAAAACGGGTACTTTTTCTTTTTATTTCAGAACTGGAAATAGATAAACGGCTGGATGTCGCTGCTCTTTACCTGAATGACCAGGAAGATGAGGGCTATCAGGATGAGTGCCTGACCGACCAGCGGCAGGCGTGTCATGCCCCGGCTGCAAGCGTTCTGCCAGGAATCGGGACACCAGTGAAGCAGGTAGCCGACGCCCATCAGGACGAATACTTTCCAATATCCGGTGACGAGCTGCGTAAACAGTTCCGGATGGAAGGAGGTGAATATCTGGCGGATCATGGAAACCGAACCTTCGAACTCGGTATTGCGGAAGAATATCCAGCAGAAGCAGACGAAGTGGAAGGTGATGATTACGGCGAACACGCGGCGCCAGCCGGTACTGCGGTAGGTCTTGGGACGGTGAAGCAGGCTGCGGAAGAACTTGTGTACGGCCAGTGCCACTCCATGAAGTCCGCCCCATACGATGAAATTCCACGAAGCGCCGTGCCAGAGCCCGCCCAGCAGCATGGTGAGTATCAGGTTGAGGTAGGTACGCAACTTGCCTTTCCGGTTGCCGCCCAGCGAGATATAGAGGTAGTCGCGCAGCCAGGTGGACAGGGAGATGTGCCAGCGGTGCCAGAAATCGGTCACGCTGTCCGACTTGTAGGGAGAGTTGAAGTTGATGGGGAAACGGAATCCCAGCAACAGGGCGATGCCAATGGCCATATCGCTGTAGCCCGAAAAGTCGCAGTATATCTGCAAGGCATATCCGTAAACGCCGAAAAGGTTCTCAAGACCGGAATAAAGGCTGGGATTGTCGAAGATGCGTTCTACGAAATTGATGCTGATATAGTCGGAGATAACGGCTTTCTTGAACAGACCGCTCACGATAAAGAATACACCCTGACCGAACATTTCGCCGGAAACAAACAGCGGCTGACGGATCTGCGGTATGAAATCGCGGGCACGCACAATGGGACCTGCTACCAACTGGGGGAAGAAGGACACATAGAAGACGTAGTCGAGCAGGTTGTCGAGCGGCTTGAGGTCGCGGCGGTATACATCGATGGTATAACTGAGCGACTGGAAGGTGAAAAAGGAAATACCTACGGGCAGGAAAATGTCGAAGGCTTCGTAATGTCCGTTCCACAGGGGGCAGAGCATTTCGTAGAAGAAATTGGTATACTTGAAGTAACACAACAGTCCGAGGTTGATGCACAGGCTGACTACAACCAGCAGCTTGCGCTTCCAGCGGGTTTCGGTACGATCCATGCGGGCCGCCAGCAGAAAGTCGCTCACGGTGACAATGCCCAGCAGAAAGAAATACACTCCGCTGCTCTTATAGTAGAAATAGTAGGAAAAGGCGGATACGAACAGCAGGCGTGCCGTGGTACGTTTCTGTAACAGTACGTATATCAGGCTGAATCCCAAGAAAAGGAACAGGAACAGTCCGCTGCTGAATATCATCGGCTGACGGGGGTCGTAGGTTAGTATGTCTGCCAGTTTAGTCCAATCGAGTTGCCACATAATTATTGTATGCTTTTATAAATGCTTCGTGTAATAACAATCCTTGTAATCTATATCCTTCGTAAGTAAAATGAATTTTATCGCGCTGGTACATTCTGGCCGCACTCCAGTTCAGGCAGGCACGCTGCTTGCCGCCGACGATATGGTACATATCCCATACGGCAATGCCGTACTGACGGGCAAACCGGAGTTCATTTTCTACTACCAGCGGGGTGCGGGGGTTAATGATCTTTCCTTTTCGGCCGTTCCGCACATAGGCTCCCGGAGGGGTGGTCATCAGAAAGACGACATCGGGGCAGGCTGCTTTCAGGGCATCCGTCAGGTGTTTCATGGCTTCGGTATGCTCGGCGGCATTGTAGCGACGCCCGTGGGCTTCGTTGGTACCGAATGACAGGATGACCAGATCGGGATGAAGCTCGGTTATCTGGCGGATGTTCTCGGGGGTGGAATAGCTCTGGCAGGTGGCTCCGTTTATGCCGAGAATATGGTATATCACGCCGTTGGAACCGGTTTCACGGGCGATGCCGGAGGTCTGGTAGGTGACGGGGATGTTTTCGACGGCTTTCGAGCCGAAATCGTCTTCCAGACAACAGCGCATGATGTAGGGAAAGACATGTCCCCGGACATGTGAATCGCCGATGTGTACGATACGCAGCGGACGGTCGAGTACGCTCAGTTTCTCCCAAAAGGGGTATAAGGAACCGGCGGGATCGGTCAGTTCGTTTGCTTCGGTACCGCGGAATGTGGCAGGCATGGGACTGTCTACCGGTATAAACCGCATCAGTTGCTTCATCTCCCGGCTGGGATAGACAGGCGATGAGTGCTTGTCGGGCTGAGGACAGTCCGGCAAGACATCCTGTGCATAGCCGGGCACAGTGACCAGACTGATCAGGCTGACTATCGATATGAATAATTGTTTCAGGTTCATCGTACGTTAATTTTCGTAGGCCTTGCGTTTCTCGTACTGTTCCTTGCCGTACATCAGGGCATCGAACAGAATCTTCGCCAGGTGTTTTCCGCCCCGGAAGTTGATGTGGGTATAGTCGTAGTTTGCCATGGCGGGCTTGCTGTTGACCATTTCTTCCATACTGCCCTCGCCTCCCATGGCTTCGTACATGTTCCAGAACGCGACATGGGTCTTGGCGGCAAGTGCCTGCTGGTAACGGATAAGGTTCTTTACGCCGGGCATGGTATGCAGTTCTCCGGTTTCGGTCTTGCTCTCACGGTCGCCGATGCCGACAATCAGAATGGCGGCTCCGGGGAAGGCTTCCTTCAGGTGGGCAATGACTTTCTCCATCTCGACAGTATAATAGGAATAGTTCATGACTTTTTCCGACGCGACATTCAACCCGTACTGTAACACAATCAGGTCGTAGGTGCGCAGGCGGTTGTAGGCTTTCAGGATGGAAACCGGTATGCCGGCAAGCTGCTGGCCGCTGCTGCCCCGGGTACTGAAGTTGTCGAGTATCACCCCTTCCCGCGAATCCATGGTAGCGGCAAAGCAGCGGGTATGCTTTCCGGCCTGCTGTACACGCCAGCGGATCGTGCCGATTCTTCCGTCCACCCGGGCAACCTGCATGCCGGTACTGTCGCCGGGGAATACGTATTCGGTGCTTTCGCCTCCGTTAATCTGTGCCGACAGTATGACGGAATCGGGCGAGAAGAAGTAGAAGGAGGAGGTTTCGCAGGTATCCAGACAGGCGGCATAGTTGGTTCCGCCTTTCAGGGTGACCGTAGCTCCGCTGCGGGGAATGAAATAATGATTGGATATGTCCTGGAAGGCACGCTTGAAGCCTACCGAATCGGTTACGGCATGACTTTCCCAGCCTTCGAAGGTATGTTTTACCGTGGGACGGAATCCGGCTACACGGGAGGTGACCGGTACATAGCCTACTCCCCTGCCTCCGAACTTCTGCTGGAACAGGGTACGCAAATCGGCTGTCAGGATATCGCCTTCGATAAAGGAGTCGCCGAAATAGGCGATACGGACCGGACGGCCCAGTGAGGAGCTGCTTGCCAGGGCTTCGTAGAATGTGCCCATTCCCTGCCCCAGTGAATCGGCATAATCTTGAATGCAGGTCATTCCGGACTTGCAAGTGTCTACAAACGCGGGCTTTACCACGACCGGCAAAGCGATGGAATCGGAATCGGAAACTTCTTCGACAACCGGATCGGGACGCAGGTCGGACAGCAGATCGACTTTACGCAAAGGGCTTCCGTTCAGCATGACAGGCGGCAGATAATACAACGCCAGCAGTCCTGCCACAACCAGCAGGGTAAAGACAAAAGTAAATGTTATTTTATTTTTCATCGATGAATCTTTGCAAACAGCTGCAAAGATAGCGGTTTTTCGAAGATAATGAGAGGGATTGTCAGGGCTTTTCTTTTACCGACTGTAAAAAAGCGTCTACCATCTGCATTCCCTTGGGAGTGGAAATTCCCCGCATGTGCAGGAAAGTCACCTCGCTGTAAATTTCTGATAGCGGGTAGTTTTCGGTTATATCGGAATATACGAGCATCTCAAACTGCATGGACATGGCCTGATTGATGATGTCGAAATTGATGTCGTCGCGGAAGATGCCTTCTTCCACGCCTTTCTGAAAATGAACCAGTGCCGCCGCGTCGCTCAGCTTCTGGCGTTCGCGCACGTATGACAACACATTGGGATATTTGCGCAGGTCGCGCAGAAAAAGCGGATTCAGCTCAGTGAGTTCACTCAGCTTACGTCTGTAAAAAGCAAAGATTACTTCCAGGGCATTTTCAGCCTTGGAAGCAACCTCGCTTATATAGGTATTCATTTCCTGCTGGTGCATGATCAGCACTTCCAGCAGAAGCTGTTCCTTATCGCAGAAGAGTTCGTAAAGGGTACGCTTGGATATGGAGAGCGAACAGGCAAGATCGTCCATGTGGACGTTTTTTATGCCGTATTTGCCAAAAGCGCGGAAAGCCTCAGCAATAACCCGCTTCCTCAGTTCTTCCCGGTCGTACTTGTTTCTCTTTACGCCTGCCATACGGATACGATTAATGAATGATTCCTAATTTTGATGTTTCAACAAACTCGATAATGCGGTTGATCTCTGCACTGGGCGGTACCTGTTCCTTGATACGGAGCAACGCATCGTGCTGTGAAGTATTCGCCTTGTACAGGATACGGTATGCCTGTGCGATATGCTTGATGAGTGTTTCGGAGAAACCTGTAATCTCGAGCACCTTGGTATTGATGCTGTAAAAGGCAATCGGTTCGTGAGCCGCTACAATATAAGGAGGAATATCCTTGATGAAACGGCAGCCTCCCTGTACCAGAGAGAAACTTCCCAGACGTGTATTTCCCTGCATCAGCACATTGGATGTAAGGATGGCACAGTCCTGAATGATACAGTTTCCTGATACCTGTGAACCGTTTCCGATAATACAGCGGTTGCCCACCGTAACATCGTGCGACAAACGTACCCCTGTCATGATGAAGTTACCATCGCCTACGGTAGTAGCATGTCCGGCATGTGTACCACGGATAATCACAGCGTTTTCACGAATGACATTGTTGTTGCCGATGCAAGCCAGTGTATCCTCGCCGGTATAGGCAAAATCCTGAGGTACGGCTGCAATCACCGCACCCTGGTATACTGTGTTGCCGTTTCCCATACGAGTGCCGCTCATCAGGCTGGCATAAGGCATAATCACATTATCGTCGCCTATCTCCACATTCTTGTCGATATAGGCAAACGGATGTACCGTAACGTTTTTTCCGATCTTGGCAGAGGGGTCAACGTAAGCTAAAGGACTAATCATAGTTTCTGTCATTATTTAAGGTTAATTATTCTCTTCCTCCTCCCAGAGCGCTGTACAAATCGATAACAGCCTGAATACGCTGGAAGTTATCGGATACTTCGCTCAACTGTGCACTCAGCAGGTTCTGCTGTGCTGTAAGGATTTCCAGATAGGTAGCGTCGCCGCTCTGGAACAAAGCCTTGGTATAGGTAACCGCCTTGTCGAGCTGTTCTACCTGTCCGCGGTCTTCTATCAGTTTCTTGTTCTGTGTATCGTACAGGAACAAGGCGTCGCTGACTTCTTTTCCTGCTTGCAGGATGGTCTGCTGGTAGTTCATCTGGGCAATCTTTTCTTCAGCCTTGGAAACTTTCAGGTTGGCAACCAGCTTTCCGTTGTTGAAGATAGGCTGAGTCAGTGAAGCGACAGCGTTCAGAATCAGCTTGCCCGGGTTCAGTACTGCAACACCGGCGTTGTTGGTCCATCCGGCAGTACCGGTAATATTCAGTCCCGGATAGAATGCGGAACGTGCCTGATTGGTTGTATAATAAGCACTTGCCAATGTCATTTCGGCAATCTTCACATCCGGACGGTTTTCCAATAACTGCAAAGGTACACCGGCTGTCAGTTCTTCGGGCATTACCTGCTCGTCCAGTGTGCTGCGTTCGATGGTCTGCGGAGCCTTTGCCAGCAATACGGCCAGCGAGTTTTCGGTTTCACGCACCTGACGTTTCAAGTCCATCAGAGATGCTTCTACCTGATGACTGGCAGCACGCATCTGTGCAACTCCCGCTTCGGTAGTCATACCGGCTATCTTCATGGCTTCCATCACACGTACATTCTCTTTGTAGATGGCAGCAGTTTCGGTCGTGATTTCTACCTGACGGTCGAGCATCAGCAGTGAATAATAAGTATTGGCAATGCCACAGATAATCTGTGAGCGTACAGCCTGACGGGAATACTTGCTTTGCAGGTAAGCAGCCTGTTGTCCGCGTTTCGCGTTCAGCAGCTTGCCGAACAAATCGATTTCCCAGCTTGCTGCAACCGGAAGCTGGTAAGTCTGCGAGGGTTTCGACTTATCGAAACTGCTCAGTGTTCCCTGAGGAGCCAGATTGATGGAAGGAAGGTAAGACAGACGGGCAGCGGTAAGCATCACCTTGGCCTCTTCCACACGCAGAATAGCAGCCTGCATGTCTACATTGTTGGCCAGTCCCTCTTCTATCAAAGCCTGCAACTTCGCATCACGGAAAACTTCTTTCCACGGCAGATTCCCCATGTTGGCTGTATCGGCAGCCAGCGTATCGGTTGCCGATGCCGGGTCACGATAGATACCTGAGGCATCTATCGATTCCGGACGATCGTAAGCTTTATAAATGTGGCAACTGCTCATCATGGCAGCCACACACATTGCACCTAATATTTGTTTTTTCATTATCGTCTTTATCATTTATGAGTTTTACTTGCAGGAGAATACTGTTCAATTTCAGATTCTACTTCGCTTTCATCGAGGCTATCCCATTCCATCGGTTTAACCTTCTCCTGTAACCACTGGAAGACCACAAACAATACGGGGACAATGAAGATCTGCAAAATCATACCGATCAACATACCACCGATAGCTGAAGAACCCAGTGTACGGTTACCGTGAGCACCTACACCGAAGGCGAACATCAACGGAAGCAAACCGACGATCATCGCCAAAGAAGTCATCAAGATAGGTCGCAAACGAGCAGCGGCACCCAATACAGCCGCCCACGAAATACTCATACCTTGCTTACGACGGTCGAGGGCAAACTCTACAATCAGGATGGCGTTCTTTGCCAACAGACCCATCAACATGATCAACGCAATCTGCATGTAGATATCGTTTGACATGGATCCCACTATCATCTTCAGTGCAGGGATGCTTCCCAGTGCGCCGAAACCGTTGACGAAGATAAAGCTACCCATCAAACCGAACGGTACTGAAAGCAATACGGCGAGCGGAAGGATGTAACTTTCGTACTGGGCACTCAGCAACAGGTATACGAATACGAAGCAGAGTACGAAGATGATACCGGTAGTACTGCCGCTTGAAGAAGCTTCCTCACGCGCCATACCTCCCAGCTCGTAACCGAAACCGGTCGGCAGGTTTTCCTTCGCTACTTCGGCGATAGCCTGCAAGGCCTGACCAGATGTATATCCTGATGCCGGAGCAACCATGACCTTCATGGAAGTATACAGGTTGAAACGGCTGATGATATCCGGACCGTATACCTTCTTCATGCTGACGAACTGGGTAATAGGAGCCATTTCGTTGCCACTGCGAACCTTGATTCTGTTCAGAGATTCCATATTCTTGGTAGCATCCGGCTCTGCCTGAATCATTACACGGTACATCTTACCGAAACGGTTGAAGTTGGATGCATACAAACCTCCGAAATATCCCTGCATGGTAGAAAGGATGTCGCTCGGGCTGATACCTGCTTTCTTACAAGCTGCGGCATCGATATCCAACTGATACTGCGGGAAGCTCGGGTTGAAGGTTGTCTTGGCTGAGTTGATTTCCGGACGTGCTTCCAGGGCAGCGGTATAACTGTTTACGACTTCGAAGAAGTGATCCAGGCTACCACCGGTCTTATCCTGCATGTTCAACTCGATATCACTTGAAATAGAATAACCCGGAATCATAGGAGGAGCAAAGAACAATACCTGCGCATCCTTGATGATCTTCTGCGCACGCATAAACAAGGTACCTACCACAATATCCGAATTCTGCATCATGGAGCGTTCTTCCCAATCTTTCAGCTTAATAATGATAGAACCGTAAGAAGGTCCCTGACCACCAATAAAGCCGAAACCGGAAATCACCGTACGGGAATCTACAGCCGGTTCGGCAGCCACCAAGCTGTCTACACGGTTTAAGATTTCCATTGCACGTTCCTGTGAAGTACCGGGAGGCAGTGTCACCGCACCCATAATGGTACCGGTATCTTCATTGGGCACCATACCCGTCGGAGTAACCTTCATAAAGAATACCAACAAAATGATAGAAGCGGCAACCAGCCCGAATGACAACCATTTCTTATGGATAAAGAATACTACATGCTTCTTGTACTTCTTCAATATAGAATCATAAGCCGCATTAAAGGCTGTATGGAAACGTTCTACACGGGTCATCTTCTTTGCTCCATGTCCCTCATCATGCGGTTTCAAGAAAATTGCGCACAGTGCCGGTGACAAAGTCAATGCATTCAAAGCTGAAAAACCGATAGAGATCGCCATGGTGATACCAAACTGACGGTAGAATGTACCGGCAGTACCTCCCATGAAACTTACCGGAATAAACACAGACATCATGACTAACGTAATAGAAACGATAGCTCCACCCAGTTCACTCATGGCATCAATAGAAGCCTCACGGGAAGACTTGTATCCCTGATCCAACTTGGCATGAACCCCCTCGACGACGACAATGGCATCATCGACCACAATCGCAATGGCAAGCACCATCGCCGAAAGAGTCAGCAGGTTCACACTGAAGCCAATCAGTTTCAGTACAAAGAAAGTAGCCACCAACGCCACCGGAATGGCAATAGCCGGAATCAGCGTTGAACGCATATCCTGCAAGAAGATATATACCACAATAAACACCAAGATAAATGCCTCTATCAACGTCTTGATTACTTCATGGATAGAAGCGAACAAGAAGTCATTGGCATTTTGGGCGATATTGATATTCAAACCTGTCGGCAGTGATTCCTGTGCCTTTGCAAGCACTTTCTCCAAATCGGAAATAGTTTCGGTAGCATTAGAACCTGCCATCTGATAGACGATACAAGATACAGCCTTGTGACCATTTACCATATTATTGAATGTATAAGCCAGACGACCTAATTCTATATCGGCCACATCTCCCAAACGAAGTACATTACCATCCGGCAAGGCCTTGATAACAATATCTTCAAATTCAGTCGTTTGCTGCAAACGTCCTTTATAACGGATCGTGTATTGGAAAGTCTGATTACCACGTTCACCGAACTGTCCCGGAGCCGCCTCAATATTCTGTTCGGCCAATGCTGCCGAAACATCAGTAGGAACCAGTTTGTACTGCGCCATCACATCCGGTTTCAACCAGATACGCATAGAATAATCCTGTCCCAACACATTAGCATCACCTACCCCCTTTACACGCTTGATTTCAGGAATCAAGTTAATATTAGCATAGTTTTCAATGAACTCAATATTATACGAGTCGGTTTCATCATACAATGAAAAGACCATCAACATGGAGTTCTGGCGTTTCTGAGTAGTCACACCCACCTTGGTTACTTCAGCAGGCAGCAATCCTTGTGCCATAGAAACACGGTTCTGCACATTAACAGCCGCCATATCCGGATCTGTTCCCTGATTAAAGTAAACGTTAATATCGGCAGCACCGTTATTGGATGCTGATGACTGGATATACATCATGTTCTCCACACCGTTTATCTGGTCTTCCAACGGCGCGATGACCGAATTCAATACAGCTGTGGAGTTCGCACCGGTATAGGTGGCACGTACCTGCACCGTAGGAGGTGCAATATCCGGATATTGCGTAACCGGCAATGTAGCAAGTCCGATGATACCCAGAATAACTATCAAGACGGAGATTACCGTTGATAGCACCGGACGGTTAATAAATCTATCTAGTTTCATTCTCTATATACCTTATTTATATAAACGAAGTTAATCTGTTTATTTTATACTGATTATTTAAAGGCCGTGGCAATATTCCCTTCCTTCTGGTCTTTCAGGTGTTGTTGATATTTCGCCTCTTTCTGTTCCGGAGTAATCGGAGTAATTGTCTGTCCGTCCTTCAACGTCTGTACACCTTCAACTACAATTTTATCGCCGGGCTTCAAACCACTGGTAACAATATAATTCTTACCGTCACTCAAATTCGACACTTTGATCTCAGTATGCTTCAATGTATTATCCGACTGAAGCACATAAACAAACTTTTTATCCTGAATTTCCTGTGTAGCCGACTGAGGAATCAAAATAATATCCTCCATAGTATAAGGGAAAATTACATTAGCCATACCACCACTACGCAATACAAGCTGTTTGTTCGGGAAAACGGCACGCATACTTACCGAACCGGTAGTCTGGTCAATAACACCACTTACAGCGTCAATCTTACCTTCTTCAGTATACATTGTACCGTCAGCCAATTCCAATTTTACAGCCGGCATCTTCTCCAGTTGTTCTTTCAGTGTGCCACCGGCTCTTGTCAAACCCAACAACTGCTTTTCAGTCATAGAGAAATACACATACATTTCACCGATTTCACTCACGGTAGTCAACGGTTGTGTTACCGAAGGACTCACCAAACTACCAATACGATACGGGAATGTACCCACCACTCCATCTGAAGGGCTGGTCACTGTGCAGAAGCCCAAATTCTGACGAGCGCTGGTCAACTGAGCCTCAGCCTGTGCCAAACTGGCTTTTGCAGAAAGCAATTGGTCTACTGCGCTTTGATACTCAAAATCGCTGATAATTTTCTTATCATACAAATTTTTCTTCTGTTGTTCGTTCAAAGATAGCGTATTGACATTCGATTTTGCCATCTCTACAGCAGCTTTTGCCTGACGTTCGGCAGCCGCATACTGTGTAGGATCGATCTGAAAGAGCGCCTGGCCTTTCTTTACCGTTGCACCTTCGTCCACACAAAGCTTTACGATAAAGCCGGAAACCTGAGGACGCACCTCAATATCCTGAACACCTTTGATAGTTGCGGGATAAGAAGTAGACTGCTGGCTGGCTGTAGACTGTACAGCCACGACGGTAAATTCGTCATCACCCAACTTCATACCGCTCTGACCGCCTCCACAACTGCTTAAAACAGTCATTGCCGCCGTAAATATCGCGAGGCGGCTCCATGAAATACATTTCATACTATTTACTGTCATTTTCATAACTAATATTATTGAACTTTACTTATTTGTCGAATTAACAGATGTTTATAGAAAACTTTTTAAACCCAATTAGTTTTTACTGCCGCAAAATTAGTCATTTTTCCGGCATTTGTTCGCTTAGCCCATTAGCTTTAACTATAAATAACGTGCGCATATAGAAGGATATTAATTATGTAAAATATATTCCATATATATTCAATCTGTTTCCAGATCTAAACAAGCAAACCATATTACAACTCATACATGATACGGACATGAATGAAACTATTTTTTCGCTATCTTTGTCCAGCAAAATACGAAAGAATTTAAAAACTGTATTTGCTTGATACACAAAATTTAATTTTATAGATAGATA
>ERZ791608.417-NODE-417-length-21863-cov-2.895039_pt1 | contig 21863 bp, 12 predicted proteins | sample MGYA00510276_ERZ791608 | MGnify/ENA primary metagenome ERZ791608 (study PRJEB30046, sample SAMN00791908) | human gut metagenome | study: EMG produced TPA metagenomics assembly of the A metagenome-wide association study of gut microbiota in type 2...
GAGCGATTGTACGAGGGAATCCATCGAAAATCACACCTTTGCTATCCTTGAAGCTGTCGAATACGCTAGCCAGAATATCAATCATCAACGCATCCGGAATCAACTGACCATTGTCGATATAACCTTTTGCTGTTTTACCCAGTTCCGTGCCGTTCTTGATTTCTGCACGCAATACATCTCCCGTAGAAATATGGTTCAAGCCATATTTTTCCACAATACGAGCACTCTGAGTTCCTTTACCTGAACCCGGAGCACCAAAAATTACAATATTCAACATGTTGTCTTATAATAAATAAAAAAATTATTCCACCACTGTATAGATGTCACGATAGTTCCGTCCGAAGCCATCGTAATCTAGTCCGTAGCCCACGATAAAATCATTCGGAATATTCATCGCCACATAGTTTATATCCAAATCTACCTGCAACTTATCCGGTTTCACCAGCAGCGTAGCAATACGGATTTCTTTCGGATTGCGTGCTTTCAGGGTTTCCAGCAAACGCTGCATGGTCAGCCCCGTGTCCACAATATCCTCCACAATTACCACCGTACGTCCTGAAATGTCTTCATTCAGTCCTACCAGTTCTTTCACCTTTCCTGTAGAAGCCGTTCCCGCATACGAAGCCAGCTTCACAAAAGAAATCTCACATGGAATCGTCAGATGTTTCATCAAATCGGCCGTAACATGAACGAGCCGTTCAACACACTCAAAAACAACGGATTTTCACCCTCCAAGTCATGATTGATTTCATTGGCCACACGTGCCACCTCCTTCAGGATATCCGCCTCTGGGATAAACGTTTTGAAACGCTTGTCTTTAATCTGAATCGTATCCATGTTATAATCTAGTTTTAGAAATTGTGCAAATTTACGGATTTTCCCTAAAACCTCCACACTTCCCCCTGAGTATTTAAAGATATTTTCAATAGAATATATATCCCATTCGAGGCTTTTTTCGTACTTTTACCAACAAAATAGCTATTTTATATATACAATGAAAATTTTAAGTTGTACACAACAAAAAGAGGCAGATGCATATACCATCGCCCACGAATCTATATTGTCAATCAACCTCATGGAAAAAGCTGCCGGTCTGTTGGCACAAGCTATCAGCGAGCGATATGACAAGTCACACCGTCTTGTCGTATTTGCCGGTCCGGGCAACAATGGGGGCGACGCACTGGCTGTAGCCCGCATCCTCTTCCTGAAAAACTATCCGGTAGAAGTCTATTTGTTCAACGTAAAAGGTACCCTTTCTGAAGAATGCCTCACCAACATCCAGCGCCTGAAAGAAAGCGGATTTGCCAACTACACCGAAGTCAGCAACCAGTTCGACCCGCCTCATCTGGGCAGTCACGACGTAGTAATCGACGGTCTGTTCGGTTCTGGACTTCAAAAACCGCTGAGCGGAGGATTTGCAGCCGTAGTACAATACATCAATGCTTCTCCTGCCCAGGTGGTATCCATCGACATTCCTTCCGGACTGATGGGAGAAGACAATACCCATAACATCCGACAAAACATCATCAAGGCCGACCTGACCCTGAGCATCCAGATGCCCAAACTCTCCTTCCTCTTTGCCGAAAACGCAGATGTGGTAGGCGAATGGCAGTTGCTCGACATCGGTATAAGCCGTGAATTCATCGAATCAGCCAAGACGAACTATTACATCACCGAAGCCAGCGAAATGCGTGCGCTCATCAAGCCAAGAAAGAAATTTGCCCATAAAGGCATGTTCGGCCACGGCCTGCTGATAGCCGGTTCATACGGTATGGGAGGTGCCGCCCTGTTAGCTTCACGTGCCTGCCTGCGTTCGGGCATCGGACTACTCACCGTACACACCCCAGTATGCAACCATGACCTGCTACAGAGCAATGTGCCTGAAGCCATGGTGCAGGATGACGTACACGACCGCTGCTTTGCCGAAGCTGCCGACCTCGACAACTTCCAGGCCGTAGCCATCGGCCCGGGATTAGGACAGGAAGAAATCACGGTGCAGGCGCTGTTCGACCAGGTAAGCAACTGCTATATTCCTTTGGTTCTGGATGCAGATGCACTCAACATCTTCAGCAGCTACCGTAACTACCTGACCCGTATTCCTCGCCACAGCATTCTTACTCCACATATCAAGGAACTGGAACGCATCATCGGACGCTGCAGCAACAGCTACGAGCGTTTGTCAAAGGCGAAAGAACTGGCGGCCCACCTGCAATGCTACATCGTACTGAAAGGAGCATGGACGGCTGTCATTACCCCTGACGGAGTAACTTACTTCAACCCTACAGGCAATCCGGGTATGGCCACTGCCGGAAGTGGCGACGTTCTTACCGGTGTCATCCTGTCACTGCTCTCACAAGGCTACACACACGAAGAAGCCTGCCGCTTAGGCGTCTATGTACACGGTCTGGCCGGTGACATCGCCTGCCAGCAAAAGGGAGTAATCGGTATGACCTCCGGTGACATTGCAGACGCATTGCCGGCCGCATGGAAACAACTAATGGAAACTAAATGACAGACAATATGAAAAAAGGAATCATTGCATTGGGACTGCTGGCCTCTCTGAGTGCCTACTCCCAAGAAAGCTATGTGCCACAGGCAGGCGAGGGCATCGTGTACTTCCTGCCTAAGACCAAAGTAGCCATTGACATCATTGCCACCAAGGTAGACTACCAGCCGGGCGATTTCAGCCTGTACGCCAGCCGCTACCTGCGTCTGAACAATATCAGTTCACAGCCTGAAAGCCATTGGGAAATCAAGGATATTCAAGTCCGCCTTGTAGGAGTGCCCGACTCTACGAAAGCCTACATCATGAAGTTGAAAGATAAGAGTATGGCATCCAATGTAGAACTGACCGACAAAGGGATTGTAAAAGCCATCAATACGACCTCTACCGAAAAAGAATCTCTCCCTGACTACAAGTTAGAGAAGCCACAGTCCCATGAGAATGCCCGCAAATACATGACAGAAGACATCCTCATGGCTGGTTCCAGCGCAAAAATGGCAGAACTGACCGCCCGCGAAATCTATAACATACGCGACAGCAAGAACACCATCCTGCGCGGTCAGGCAGAAACCATGCCAAAGGACGGAGCTTCTCTTCAACTGGTTATTGACCAGCTGAACAAACAAGAAAAAGCGTTGATGCAAGCATTTACCGGTACGACCGACCGCACAGATAAAGTCTTTACAATATTGGTAGAACCCGGCAGTGATACACAAGAACAGGTTGCCGCTCGTTTCTCCACCCAGTTAGGAGTACTTCCGACCAACAATCTGGCTGGTGACCCGATTTATGTTTCCATCCGCAACACTTCTACCCTTCCCATACCGGAAGAAGATAAGAAAAAGAAAAAAGCAGATGGTGCCATCTACAATGTACCGGGTAAAGGAAATGTTACTGTAACTTATCAGGGTAAAAAACTTTTCAACGACGAAATGGCATTTACCCAGTTTGGTTACACCGAAGTACTGGTAGACGGCTTGTTCGACAAGAAAGTAAACACCCGCGTGATTTTCAATTCCACCACCGGTGGTATTTTAAAGATTGACAAAGACTAAAATATTGAATTTATAAAAATAAAAAAAGGTCGTTCCTCACTCATTGGAAGAACGACCTTTTATATTTTCAGTATTTAGCCTTATTTCTGTTTCACCAGCTTCATATACACAGGAAGTCCGTTTCGCAACAAACAAGACACTTCCGTATTTCCATTCTCCATTGTCTTTAAGAACACACCAGGCACATTTCCATCCATCTGCCAGATACCCTTCAGTTCAATAAATGCAGGGGTAGGAATCTCCTTCCAGTTCTTCTTGTCCAGCATTTTAGGACGCAAGTTCGGATTGGCCATACCCAACGACAGACTACCATCCGTATTCTTTTGTTCTATCAGCAACAGTTCCGTAGCCGAAGAAACTACCTCACCTGCTGTCAATCCCTTCGTAGGAGTAAAAAATGAATAAGCCAGCACATTCTTCGGTGCATATTTAATGATGTGCAAGGAATCCTGCATTTCCACTACCGAGAATAATTCTCCTTTTGTCTGACGGTCGGCCACATCCTTCATCTTAGCTTCATCCGCTGCCGGAACTACAACAAAAGAATAAGACTTCTTCTCCGGTTTCACCCCGTGGTTCATATATGCTTTTGCCACCACTTCTTTAGCCGGTTTACCAGCCATACCTACAGAAGAAGGCGTCTCCTGTTCGTCATAAATCACCGTAAGTTCATCGTGACCTGCCGGAACAAAGAAACCGGTTGAAACAGGATTAATCATCGTCACAGGTTCTGAAGAAGCATAATTCTGGCGATTTCCCTTCGTTACCTCCTGGCCGTTCACAGTCAACTTATTGTACTGCTTACTTACTACCGACTGGAATAAGTTCGTAGCCGTAATCATGTTGTCCGCATAATCACCCTTTGCAGAAATACCATTTCCAATACTGAACAACATACCGTCAATAGCCAACACCGACTTACAGAAAGTCAAATTGGTAGGAGTAAATCGCTGGCTTCCCCAACGGTCATCCTGATCAAAAGCAGTAGCAAAGAGTCCGTAATCCTTCATCGATACAGCCCCGGCAAAATTGCTCTTTCTGGCCTTCTGGTCAAAACGATCCTTATCGTTCTTATAAGGCATCATTTCCGCCCAGTTGGTATAATGTACTGTCGTACTTCCCGGCATCATATTCCAGTCCCATCCAGCACCCTTGTTCTCATTGTTAGAAGGATAACCTGTAGGAACCAGTCCCCCATCGTACAGAATTTCCAGTGTACCGTGACTCTGGTAACGTCCGAAACGATTGGTCTTGTTATAAATTTCACTTCCCCACAACATAGCCGTAGGCGACTTCATCACAGCCACCCATCCCGGCTGGCGATACACTCCTGCCGAGCTGTAGTTATACTGATAGAATCCGTTGGCATCAGCAGCCGGTACCGGATACTTATCCGTCTTAAAGAAGTAATTATAATAAGCAGCCAGTTCCTTATCTAAATCCGTACCTGTGGCATCCGCTCCAATCTCAATCAACTGTTCAAACAGTTTCTGCGTAAAGGGCACCTCAATACTATAGAAAGGATGGCGTCCTGCCATACTGTTGGCATAAATCCGGTTCTTATCACCTTCTGCACGCACAGCAGTCATGTAAATCGTTACGACAGCCTTTTTCAGTCTTTCGTACGACTTAGGGTCAATCTTGAATGAAGTCCCCTTGAAACGATAGAAGTATTCCACCCACGTTTTGTAAGAATACATGTATCCGTTATAGTGCGCATTGTGGTGGAAACCTGTACCGTCCGGCTTCAAGATGTCCTTATTGCCCACATTATAGCGCGTACATACCCGCAGGAAGCCGGAGAGTAACTGCAAGTCCTGCACAGCCTGCTGGTCGTTCGGGTTAGCCAGTGCCAGATTAAACACGTATGGCACAATATTGAAAATATAGTCCGAACTAATCCAGTTCAGGATGGCCTTATCTCCTTGACGAATCACGTCCACTTCCAGTAATTTCTGTACGGCGGCAATCATTTTAGCCTTACGTACCTCATCACATACCGGAATGGCACTCATCAAATCAGTAGGAATCTTTCGTACATCACTATAGTTGCTATATACCAGCTTAGGCATACGAAGGAAAAAATTGTGTGTAAACAGATAATCCAGATATAAATCCAAATCGCCTTTGGCTGATTTACCGTATTTCTGCACTCCGTATGACAACGCACGTACCGTTTTTGCCACATCTCTCAGATGCTGGTTCATCACTTTCTCACCCCATAAATCTGCTCCTGTCACGGTATAATCTCCCGTACGCTGCAGCATCAGCATCTTTAGCCCCATCTGGGCAGCCTTCAGCTCACTCTCAGAAGCCTTCGGTTCCGGAAACTTATATTTCTTACGGAACTCTGCAAGTTCTTTCAGCTTCGTTGCGTCCGCATCCTGATTCACCGTCTGCTGTACTGCCGCATCTGTCGTCATGTTACCGGCTGCATGCACAGCCGGAGTACACATTCCACACAAAAAAAGTAAATAAAGGTTTCGCGTTAAGTTCATGATATTTAAAGTTTATAATTATTTCAAAGCCTTCAACCAAACTGGAACACTACCCAAACGGCGTTCCAATTGTGCCTCATAAAGCGACTGAGGTTCTACCGGCATGCCATTACTTTCATCCAGCTTCACCTGCTCTTGTACAAACTTGACAGGATCACCATGGAATCCTACAATAACCGGCGGTAAAATTTTCCAATATTTCCACCCCGTACGCCACCAGTCAAACTCCCCATTTGCTGGCAGTGTACCATTGCCATTCAGTTTTGTATTCGTAGAGAACATATTCCAGATGGTCAGGTCATTCAAATGATTCGGCACTTGATTGGCATCTCCGCCCTGTCTGGACTGCACAAAACCACCTGTACAATTATCTATCAGTGTAGCACGAGGCTGAGTGGCATGCGATTCAAAGCAAGCATCATCTCCCCACGTAACCTTCCAGATAACAGCCCCCATACTGGGTTTTGATACACCGCAGGCATGATACTGCCCGGTATTACTCTGGAACGTAGGATATTCATCCGCCAACGGACCGTCTGTACAATCACGCACCGCACCGATAAATACCCGGCTGGAACCTTGGGAACGGATAGCTGCATGACCGCGATTTCCAGTAATATTAATCTTATAAGCAGAAAAATTCGCACTCGAAATAATTGAAGCTGCCTCGCTCACATTCTCAAAATTCACACGCCGCATCCATGAATTGACAACGCGCATAAAAGCAATCGGTTTGTAAGCCCCATCGTCAATCCAGCTACGATGATGTTGAAAATCATCTACCGCATGCCCTACAAATGTCAAATCCTCTACTCCCACATTCTCATAATACGAATATTTACGCAGTTTCCAGTTCCATTGTGCATCCACCTCATGCATAATCGGTTCTTTAAAGGTAATTTCATCCCCGCTGATGTTCACAATCTGATGATAATCCTCCACCTGTACTCCTTCTGTCGAGATATTGGTCATCGTCGATTCCCAGGCATACGGCAACAGCTCCTGTTTCACCAGTTCCGGACTATTATCGTGCAAATACAAGCACACCCATTCACCTACTTTAAAATTCGATGCCCCGGCCACTTTTACCTTAAAGGTACCTTTCCCGGCATTTCCCGTCACTTCATATTCAGCTCCCAGCCATGCATTATGCTTGATGTTAATCATCACCGGAGAAGAATACATCACCTCCGTATCGGTTGGCAAATTCGGAGTATCCATTTTAATGAACGTTTTGTCGGGCCCGTCTCCTTTTATTACAAAGTTTCCACCATAGATAATGATAGACGAGCTCGTATTATTTCCTTTTCCGTCGTACGCAGGGTTTTCAACATCTTGTCTCAGCGTATTATCCTCCTCATTATGCAGCACATATTCTCCTGCCGGAAAGTAGAACACCACTCTTGCATTGGCATTTGAATACGATTTGCTTTCGTCGTCAATGCGTACTAATTTTTTCTCTTTCAGCAAATTCAGGAATGCCTCTCGTGCTGTCAAATCAGGATGGACATCCATATATTCCTTTACATTAATCGTTTCATACCCTAATGCAAATCCATCGGGAGCTTCCACCTCTCCATGCTTGTAACCAGCATAAGAAAAGTCCAACAACACATTATCGGCCGAACCTGTCACAAATTTGTTCCAGGCATCCGTGGTACCTTTTCCCTGCACTTGTGCACTAATTTTCTTCTCCCCACAACGCAAAGATATAGTCAATGTTCCCGCATCCTCATCCGTCGAACATCCGGCAAAAGGAGAAAAGGCCGCAGCCGGTTCCTTTTCTACATCCCATACCTGACGGGTGCCTATTTGTATCCACTGAGAACCGTTATAAGAAACTTCCCAGAAGTTTTTTTCTCCCACCCGGAACTGAGGAGTAAAAGTCCCTTTCCCTGCCGAACTTAAAGCCGCCGCCAACTGTCCGTCTGCAGTGGTCAGGTTTTCGGTTTTTCCATCCAGTTCACACACCCAATAACCATCTGCATCAATACCCACTAATGGGACGGAGTTCTTCTTTACCTGTTCCTCCTCTGCATACACGGTGAGCACATGTCCGTTATCCAATTCTACCAGATAACGTCCGTTGCTTTCTTTCATACAAGTAAGTACCTTCACTTTTCCCTCAGCAATCTGCTGCATATCAGCCACATCACGGTTCATCTGAACAATTACATCACTCACTGTCGGTGTATTATCTCCTTCCGTGCTTCCGTTACCTTCATTACCTTCCTCACCTGCCGGATTTTCATCCGTACATGCACATATCATCCCTATCGCCATTATCACCCAGAAAAGCAACAACCTGCCAGTCAAGAATCTTAAACAAGTTTTTTTCATTCAAATCCAGTTCTTATTATTTTCTTACAACTATATGGCAAAACTACCCCGTAATAGCAATGCATCTACTACGGGGCAGTATTTCCCATATTATGATTATTTCAAGGCTTTCAGCCAAGCCGGTACATATCCCAAGCGATTCTGAAGCTGCGCCTCATACAATGACTCTGGAGTAACCTTTACCCCCGTACTTTCTTCGTATGTAAGCTGACCTTCTTCTTGTGAGAAAGTAACGGCTTGCCCATGTGTACCTACCACTATAGGAGGATAAATTTTCCACCAGATACTTCCGGCATCCCACCATTTAAAGTCAGAAGCAAAGTTAATACCCTTCTCATCAATTGTACCCGTCACATACAAATTCCACAAAGTAAGGTCTGACAAATGATTCGGTGCTTCATTTTCTGCTCCACCTGCATGATAGCGGACGAGTCCTCCCCGGCAGTTGTCAAACAACGTCGCACGAGGCTGAGTGGCATGTGACTCAAAGCAGGCATCCTGTCCCCAGTTACAGTTCCAGACTACAGTTCCTATACTGGGTTTTGACACGCCACAACCGTGCCACTGCCCATGTCCGCGTGAATCCGCACTTTCGTCTTGTACCTTTCCGATAAATACCCGGCTGGAACCTTGCGCACGTACGGCAGAATGGCCTCTATTACCGGTTATCGTAATATTATAGGCAGAACAGTTGGCCGATTCTCCAAAGGTAATTGCCTCACTCACACTCTCAAAACTTACATTGCGTACCCATGAATTCACCACGCGGTTCAACTGCAAAGGTACGTATCCACTGTCATACAGCCAAGCTTTCGATTCATCCTGGCCTTCTCCATGATGGTAATAAGGAGTAATGGCCTTACCGACAAAGCTCAAATCTTCTACACCGACATTTTCAAAATATTTATAATCACGGATAATCCATCCTCCATCATAATCATTGTAGGCCGTATTTACTTCATGCATAATCGGCTCATAGAAAGTCACCACATTCCCATCAATAGATTTAATCTGATGGAATTCCATGACATTCACGCCTTTCCCATTTTCATTTTTGCCTGACAATCCCGGCTGTTGTGCAACTGACCAATCTGTTTTCATCTGACCATACATAGGGCCAACCTCTTTTGCCAAAAGTTCTTCATTTCCGCTTCGTAAACGAAGCTGTACCCATTTGCCGACCGACAATTCATTGACCGACCCACCCTTTACACTGAAACTGCCCTTAGCCGCATTTTCCACCACAGTTGCCAGAATCTTAGAGTTATTAATATTCGCCGGACTATTGGTATGTTTAACAGTCAGCAATGGAGCGGTAGTCGATTCGTCTGTTCCAATCGGATTGTTCATCAGCAGGCGTGTCTTGCCAGCTCCGGCACCTTTTATTACAAAATTTCCTCCGTAAATTTCAGGGAATTTATCTGTAACACCTTTCGGTTGCAAATCATAATCATCCGCAGGGAAATAGATTACAATTTTTGCCGTAGCATTTGTCGCATTCTGGTTAGAAACACGCACCAGCTTATTTTCATCCAAGATTTTGATTAAAGCTTCACGTGCCGACAAATTATCTTTCACCATACGTTCTTTCACGTTTATCACCTTGTATCCCCAGGCGAATCCATCCAATGGAGCACTTTCTCCGTGATTATATCCTGCATACGAATAATCCAGCAATACATTATCTTCACTCTTCATAAAGAACTTCTTCCATGCCTGAGCCGATGAAGAAACCGTAGCATCTATTGAAAGAACCATTTCACCTCCAGATAAAGCCAGTGACAATGTTCCATCTTCATTTTCCGTGACGGATTTAAACAAAGAATAGCTGGCCGCCGTTTTTCCTTCCAGTGAAGGAGCCGGAGTGTCCGACAGTTTTTTCCAATGCGCTCCGTTCAGAGACATCTGCCAACAGCCATCTTCCCCTAAGGCCAGTTGAGGGGTAAATGTACCCTTTCCTAAGCTCTTACGTGCCGGAACGGGATTACCGGAGAGGTCTGTCAATGTCTGTTTTTCACCTCCCAGCTGATATTCCCAATATCCATCCTCATTAATCGCAAAGGCTGGAATATCAGTATCGGTTTCTGCCTGTAAAGCCGCATTTACAATTTTCCCGTCACTTAACTCCAACGTATAGTTATGTTGTTCATCCGAGGTATAATCCACCACTTCCACTTCGCCATCCACCATCAGCTGAAGGGCAGCAATATCTGAATTATACTGCGCTAATTGTTCTGCCAGTTCAGCCGGCTGTTCCGGTATCTCTGTCGGAGCAGGAGGGTTCACGGTTTCCTCGTCCGAACATGCTGTAATTGCAAATAAACAGCAACAGAACAATGCATTCTTCCAATATTGTAAGTTCATAGTATTATCTGTTTAAATGTATCCGCCATCCGATGCTGTATCGGATGGCGGAAAACTGTTTTTCTATTTTTATTATTCTATGGTTGCACCATAGCCTTGATATTCTGTTTTTAAGACATACGTACCTGTTGACTTATCCAAAGTCTCAAAAGGAGAAGCATCCAACGAGCGAATATTTTTTGCATTATCTAAAGGAGGAGTATTTCCATACCATAAGTTCAAATAGCAAGGACCATCATTATTCTCATAATTAATATAGCCAATGTTATCAACAATACTTCCATCATTCGCAACAATAGGGTCCTTTGAGAAATCAATACCACTATCCTTAGATCCTGCCCCACCTCTTTTACGGAATATTGTTACAGAATTTGTGTTGTTGGCAGCAAAAATAATATTCTTTTCCACTTTCAAAGATGAAATATCACCATTTACAAGACCAGCCGTGTGATAATGTACATTAATGAATGTGTTATTATACAATACCAACGACCCGATTCCTGCTTTCGTGCCATTACTATTATTCACCCCAAATAATTTAAACTTTGAATAATTCCCACAGAAAATAGAATTATCAATAAAAATTTTATCAAATGTTAAATCATTAGTAGCAATACTGATAAAAATATAGTCATTTGTTCCAGAATAATTTAATATAAACTTTGATTTACAGAACGAAAAGTTCTCTATACCAGCTGTTGCTGAGGCATATAAAAAACCTATTGATTTTCCTGAGCTGGAGGGCACTGCTTCAAGATTACACCCATCAAACGCTACAATCGGAGCACTATTAGTGTTTATTGTCAAGAAACGATAGTCCGCACCATCAACCAACTTCAAAGCTACATTCTTACATACAAGCCTCGTTCCATTCAATGTAATTGTGTTCATACATGTCACAACCGGCTTTTTCCCTGTAGGAGAATCATTAATTAAAACCTTGTTCTTATTTTGGGAATTCTTATATGTTACGTTCAATCCAGCTCCAATAAAATAAAGTCCATCTGCAGTAATTTCTGCATTATCAGTATCAATAAGATCTACAGTCAAATCAACTTCCTCTCCATTAATAACGACTTTATTATCCGCACTTCCCTTCTTTATTGTCACATCGTTAACAACAATTTCACCACCTGCCAGAAATTCCTGATACCAGCTTGTGATTACTTTCTTAGAACGTACCTTAATCTGGTCAATCGCCCAATGTAATCCTTTATGAACTTGCAAAATAATGACACCTTCCGCTCCATCTTGATTCGGAGGGGTAACAGACAAAGTCGTCGGATTAGAATTATCTATTGATGCAGTTACAGTCCAACCTTCCGGTGCACTTATCAACACCGCTTCTCCTTTCAAATCGATAGAAGTAGTCTCTCCTGTAGTCGGCACAATCCAAAATCCATCTTCCAGAGCAGGTTCTGTAATGGCACATGCCAGACCCGAAACGATAGGAATTTCATATTTCGTACCACTACCCGTTAAAGTAATTTCGAATTTATCTCCTGTCGCATTAGGGGCAGCCGATGCAATCGGACCAGCTACAGAAGAACTTCCACTTGCAGAAGCATATACACGAGTTCCTTGCTGGCTCTTTACTTCTTCCCAAGTCAGCTCGCCGTCATAGCTTACTTCCCAGTAGTATTTGCCTTCCGACTCCATGGTCAGACGGAACTGGGGAGTAACCCCCGGTTCACCATCTACAGCCAGTGCACGGTGTTCCGTTTCCACACCGCCAATCACCCAATTACCGTCAGTAGAAATACTCACTTCCTGATACACATCCGTAGCTCCTATTTTCCCCTGAGTCAGCGTGATTGTATTTCCATCACTTAGCGTCAAAGTATAGCTTCCATCCTCATTTTCTGTATAACTTTGGATGGTCTTGTTCCCGTCCAAAGCCACACGTATCATGTTCATGCTTTCATTCAACCGATCGACCTTTGCTTCCATGGCAGTTACACGATCTTTCAAGGCATCAATGTCTCTTTCCAGATCATCGGTCTTACATGCTCCCAATGATAGTACCATCAGGGCCACACCTATATATTTATAGATTTTCATAATGTACATCTTGTTTTGTTAACCTATTATTCTATTTAATTCCCTGCAGTTACCTCCACAGTTATCGTAACCAGCTTACAGTAGCCTTCTGCCGAGAAGACTTTCAAATACAACGTATAACTGTCCGAAGAAAGACCAGTCGGCGCTGTCACCTTCAATTCTGTATCAGTTATCACAACCTGCAACGGAGTTGGTTCAATTACAATCTCCTTTACATTAGCCTGCTGAATAGCGACTGAAACAGATTCCCCAGCCCGAACAGACAAAGCATTTCCACCCGTCAAGGTCAAATCAAAAGAATCTTCAACTCCCACAGGAACCGTTACTGATTCTCCCGTAGAAGCCACTACAAATGTCATTGACTTGCCATCCTCACTAACCGTTACAGACTGAAAAATACTAGGTAACATCATGTCCGGACTTGCTATAGGAGTAGTTCCTCCAAGACGTTCCCAAGTAGCACCTCCATCCATAGAAACCTGCCAGTAACCTTCTGCATCGACACTAATCTGAGGAGTTACCCCATTTTTCCCATCTACCGGCCACGCAGTAATTGAATTTCCAGCATCATCTGTCAGGACATAGTCCGCACCGTCCTGCGTGTAATGCCACGTGCCATCATCTGCAATATACATTTGCGGCATTTCGTTATCCGGATTTCCGCTGTAAACCGTCACAGCCGTTCCATCGCTCAAAGTGAGCACATAATTTCCGGTCTTTTCATCACGACTATAGTCTTTGATGTAAACCTGCCCCAAAACCATGTCCTGATAAGCAACAATCTGCTTGTTATAAGCATCTATCTGTGCATCCAATGCATCCAGACGCGAATTCAGGTCGTTAATGTCATTGCGAATTTCATCACGGTCATCGCACGATGAGAACGCGATAAAAGACAGACATGTAATAAATAGATATAGTAATTTTTTCATGATATTAAAAATTTAGCGTTGTTGTGCACCATAATTTGCATATTCTGCAGTCGGAATAAATACTCCATTCTCCAAATCAAATGTAGCTCCAGCACTTACATCAAATGGATCGGAAGAGGCTGCCTCTACTTTTGTCTGAGTATAGCCACTCGGAATAGTACCATTCCAATAATTAGTTGGAATATCCTTGCCCTTATCAAATTTTAGAAGATTCTCAAAAGTAAGCCCTGAAGGAGTCTTCGAATGTACATTCAGTAAATAAGAATTCTTTGCCTCACTATCATCAAGCACATCACTCCATAACAGAAGATTACGGAATATCACTGCCCCTTCTATACGACCACGTACCATAGGTTGTGAACCACAAATGAAATTAATAAATGTATTACTTTCTATTGTGACAGTCTTTTTAGCATCATAAACTCCAGCAGTATCATCATTCCCTAAAAATAGAATAGTACCATTTATTGTATAATTATTCGTTGTTGAATAAAATACATTATTTATTATAGAAACATCAGCAGCCAAACTTCTACTATACAAAACCTCGTCAATTTTACTAGAGAAATTAAACAAGCGAGAAGCATGATAATCCTTTGTCTGGTTAAATGCAAAACGATTTCCTTTCAAATATATATTACCAATTGAATTATCATCACCTTTAAATGCAGTCAAAAAATGTTTTCCTGAGCCTATTGTAACCTTACAACCATCCAATACCAAATTTTTCAATGTGATACCTGTTGCATCTATTTGCATAAACGGATTGTTCTCTTTCTTAAATATCACATTTTGAGCAATAAATTCACCCGCTGTTCCTGTAACATTAAACTTAACTGTATTATCAACAACAACCGGTTCACCCTTCGGATTATCTGAAATTAATACCAATTTATTAAAGTCAGTTGAAGAGATAACAGCTTCCACACCCTGAGGAATAAAATAAACACCATCCGCAGAGATTGTGGCGTCACCTGTTGAAAGCAGTTTTCCATCCGAGTAGGTCGTATTATTTATAGTCACATTACCCACAGTAATGTTACCTCCCTGGCTATACACCTGATTGAAATAGCTGGTCACAGTTTCCCGAACCTTTACCTTAGCAACAGCCCAGTACATTCCTTTATTCACCTGCACTACCACTTCATCTGTATTATTGGCAGTAGCACGACTTTTCAAGCCAGCAGAAGCAGTTGCTGACTTTTTCACTGTCAAAGTAGTTTCAGAAATGCTAGCTTCCCATCCATGAGGAGCAATCACAAACCAATGGTCACCTTTTATCTCTACTTCGGCAGAAGCTCCAGCTTCACCAATTTCCCAATAACCATCCGCCATCTCACTTTCTGGTACATTAATGATACATGACAAATCAGAAAGAATAGGAAGACGCACCTCTTGAGTAGTTCCCTGTCCGTTTCCATCCACATAATAAGTCAACACAAACTCACTTCCTTCTATTTCTGCTTTCTCAAAAAGCTGGTCCTTTGCCAGTTCACTACCTGCTTCAGTTACATACACTTTCTGATTGGATGCATCTGTTACATCTTGCCAACCTGTTGAGTCGTCAAATTTCACTTGCCAATAGTACTGTGTATTCTCGTCTTTCACTACTTGAAATTCTGGTGTTGCTCCATTCTCATTACTGTCAATACCCACAGCACTATATCCAGTGTCAGCACCTTGCAACATCCATTTTCCGGTTTCCTGATTCACAGATATTTGCGGAGTTGTCACCGTACCTTTTGCACCTATCGTAAGGGTCAATGTCTGTCCATCATTAAATACAGCCGTATAAGATGCGTTATCCGCCGACTGTGTAATCTTACTAATCGAATAAGCAGGAACCTCAGTCACTGTTCCGTCTCCATTATCTACTGTTTGCCGAACCAGCACCTTGGAAAAAAATGCAATATTCTCATTCAGCAATTTCACCTGTTCTTCCAGCAGGGTCACTCTGTCTTTGAGGGCATTCACATCGTCCTTCAAATCCTCCTGCTTACAACCCGTCACAGCCAATACCATGAGAGCCAAAAGGATATATGATTTTATGTATTTCATAACGCAATTCATAATTTAAAGTTAATCTGTCACATTGACAACCACAGTATATACCTGTGAATCGTCATGCTTATAGTTCGCATTTGTAATCAAGAAAGTTGCTCTGTAAGTACCCACATTTTCATAGGTATAGCTATATGAACGAATGTCTTGCGACAAGTTCTTGATGCTTACCCCCTGATCAGGTTCACATGAGGTAATCTTAATAGGGTCAGACACCAGCCAGGCAGTTTTCCACGAATAAGCACTTCCCGTACTGTGAATATAGAATCCTCCATTTGCCACATTGTTCATGTTCCACATCCCTGAAACATTTGCTGTTACTGTGCCATACGCTAAATCATCAGGTAAATAGCTTGAAACGCTAGTCCAATCGTTACCTTTATATCCCTTATCATCGTCTTTAATTGACTGGTTATAGAGATTTTCATGATTGAAGTTCAACGCAGTAAACATGAATTCACCTGCATATTGATGCGTCACATTGTTATTGCGAAGCAGATTCTCTATATTCATAGAGTCAAAATAATATTTCAACTGAGTAGTAGCATTCTTTCCATTAACGCTAGGATTAGGTCTTTCCTCTTTGTTATAAGCTATCGCTATAACCAAATTCTTACCTACAAAATCCTTTACATCCAACTCACAAGACTTTGCCACAGTTATATTCGTTCCAAGATTATCGTACTCAGCTTTAGGACAAATTTCCTTCCACTTTCCCGCTTTCCAGAAATCAACAACCAGCGTAGAATCAGCATCAAAATTATCTTTTGATAAGCCAGGGAAACCTTCTACCCCATTTTCCGGATCGGAAAAAGCATAAAAGACATCAATACAATTAGTATAACGCCCTGTTGACTCTGCGTATGAAGTACCTTCCTGATAGATATTAAATTTTAACTTTGAAGAAACAATATCTGATTCTTCATTTTCCACACGTTGACGGTAAATATACTGATGTCCAAGTTCTCCACTATAAAAAGTTATGAAATCAGGTTCTCCCGCAAAAGAGAACTCTACCGGAGTTCCTTTTTTTACAGTAATTATACTCCCTTCGGCAGTAACATTCTCGGATGTCACCACACTTACGTTTACTTCGTCCAGTCCTTCGGTCATCTCCTTTGTACAAGACGAAAAAGCCAACGTAGAAAGCAACAATATATATAATTTTGAAGTTTTCATTTACCAATAATTAAATTTTCATTAATACATTTATCATTACCAACCCGGATTGTTGCTTGTGATTGCCTTATTCACAGCCATCTCCGCATCAGGTATAGGGAAATAATTATAAGTAGAAGATACCTGGAAATAAGTATACACATTTGAAGGGCCCTGATTCCATTCCCCTCCTGCACGAGCGTAATCAATAAGCTCATTCATATCCTCTACAAATTCTCCCCAACGAATCAAGTCAAAATGGCGAGTATACTCGAAGCAAAGTTCACGACCGCGCTCATCTTTCACCATCTGGCGGAACTCATCTTTGTTTAAAGTTCCCTTTGCAATTGTACTTGCCCCAGCACGCTCTCTCACCTCATTCAAATAATCATAAGCAGCATCCGGTCCGTTCAATTCATTTTCTGCTTCCGCTACCATCAGCAGCACATCAGAATAACGTAAAATCGGGAAATTAATAGCAGTATTATTCTTATCTTTCTTATCAGCCTCATATTCACGACGGTATTTAGAACATGAACGAGCTATATTCGTCGTAAATTTACTATTATAATCATAATCTCCTTCCTTGGGCTCTGTTGCTCCAGAAGCCCAATCTTTTTTCCCATAAGAATAAGATCTGTTATTATCATGAGTAAGGACAGCATCCCGGAAACCCAGTTCATAAAATTTACGTCCCGTCACACCGGTATTTTTGCCATCTTTTTCCATATAAACGAAAGGAGCAATATTCCACAAGAAACGACTATCCTTCAATTTAATAGTCTTGCAAGCCTCACCTTCTGCTTTTTCTGTTTTATCACCTGTATTCCAATTTACATGAAGAGACATCAGTCTCTCAGTACTTGGTTCTTCAATACAATACAAGCGATACAATTTAGGAGTTGCAAACATAAACTCATACGAATATCCCGGATCTGCTGCACCTACTATATCTGAATTAGATGACATATCAGGAGCTGCCAAACCAATAATATTACCTATACGTCCTTCTGCCTTCACATCCGTAGTATTATTACCGGAAAATTCAGCTTCCCAAATGCTCTCATTAGCTGTGGAATTATAACGATCAGAACATAAATCAATGAAGTAATCCCAATAATCCTTTGCTAAGTCATGTCCTTGATTTGTACAGACTTTCAACGCATAATCTTTTGCAGCCTGATAATAATCCTTTTTTTCAGCATCTGTAGCTGCACGGTTATCGCGATGATATTCTCCTGCACGGAACAGATATACACGCGCCAAAATACCCCATGCGGCTGATTTTGACACACGACCAGGCTTATAATTCAGTTTTGCCGCTGTCAACAAGCCTCCAGTCTTTTCATCTGAAACTTCCTGCATCTCCTTAATAATGAAATCATAAATTTCCTGCTTGTCTGTACGAGGAATGTCCAATCCTACCACATCTTTCGTAGATTCTGTTTTAAAAGGCACGTCCCCCCAGCACTGAACTAAGTTAAAATAATAGAACGCACGCAAAAATCTTGCTTCTGCTGTATACTGAGCCTTCAAACCTGAATCAATATCAGAAACCTTGTCAATATTTTCCAAAAAGATGTTCGCACGGTTAATACCGGAATACAAAGTATACCAGAATCCGGTCACGGCTGCATCACTGGTAGTAGCATTATTGCAAATCAACCCTTTAGTGGCAGGTGCACGTCCTGAACCTCCATAGTGAGACAAGTCATCACCTCCCACAAGATACATATAGTCTGCTCCATAGAACGTAGACTGACCTAGCTCTGCATAAATTCCGGTCAAAAAAGAGTTGGCCTCATCTGCCGTATTAAAATAGTCTGACAGTGTAAGCTGGTAAGGCTCTTTATCCAGAAAATTACAGGATGTCAGTGCACCGCCAAACAATAAAGTAAAAATCGTATATTTTAATGCTTTCATAATTAATCCCTTAAAACTTTGTAAACTCTTATTAGAAACCTAAGTTAACACCAAAACTGATAGAATAAGCTCTCGGATAAGAAGAGAAGTCAAGTCCCGGAGTCAACGCACTGTTACGAACCGACACTTCCGGATCATAACCAGAGTAGCTGGTCCATGTCCACAAATTCTGCGCAGCAATGTAAACTCTTGCATTGCTTAACTTAGCCTTTGCAATCAACGTTTTTGGGAAAGTGTAACCCAATGTCACTGTTTTCAAACGTAAGAAGGAACCGTCTTCTACAATTCGGGAAGAAATCACACGATTTGAAGCAGAAGTAGTTGCAGCCGGAATGTCACTGTCCGGATTTTCCGGTGTCCAGCGGTTGGCATAGCTGGCATACTGGTTCAGTTCGCGAGACTTATTGTTTGAACTTTCAAAGAACAATCGGTTGGCATTCATAATGTCATTACCGTATGACCACTGGAAGAATACACTTAAGTCAAATCCTTTGTAAGTAAAGTTATTAGTGAAACCACCTGTGTGAATCGGCAAGCCACGGCCTATAATCGTACGGTCGTTGGAATCAATGATTCCGTCACCGTTCACATCCTTATATTTAGGCATACCCGGCTGGGTATTCGTTTCCGTAGAGTAATGAGGAACCCCTTTCTTTAATGTATAAGTATCACCAGATTTATTAAAATCATCATACTTATAAGTTCCTTCATAAATATAGCCATACATCATACCCATAGGCAATCCTACCTGAGCAATGTAACTGGGCTGTGAGTTATAATTCTGGTCAAATGAGGCTGCCGTCAGTAAGCTGTTCTGCCCTTCAGACAATGCCAATACTTCATTCTTATTGAACGCGATGTTAAAATCGGTTGACCAGGTAAAGTCCTTTGTCTGAATATTCACTGTATTCAAGCTCAATTCCAATCCGTCATTACGTACCTTACCAATATTCTTCGTTGCACTGTAGAAACCGGAAGTCAACGGAAGAGAAGCCTCTAAGAGCAAGTCTCGCGTAGTTTTACGATAAATATCTGCTGTAAAATTCAAACGTTCCTTGAAGAAACTTAAATCCAATCCCACATTCCACTGTTCCGTGGTTTCCCATTTCAAGTTGCTATTACCAATAGAAGTAGGAACCGTTCCTACATTGGTAGTACTACCATTAATAGGATAAACACCACTTGGAATACTTCCGTTAGAAATATAATCTCCCACTTTCGACTTCAGCGCCTGCAACAAGGCATAATATTCATATTCACCAATTCGGTTGTTACCGGTCAATCCCCAGCTCGCACGAAGCTTACCAGCATCAAGTACCTTTTTCAACGGTTTCATAAACTCTTCTTCCATAAAGTTCCAGGCCAAAGAACCAGAAGGGAAATAACCGTAACGGTTCTTTTTACTAAATTTAGAAGAGCCATCGGCACGGAATGAGGCCGTTGCATAGTATTTCGATTTGTAATTATAATTAAAACGGGCAAGATAAGACATCATTGACCATGAACTTTTTAAAGAATTAGTTGTACTTGCCTGTCCTTCATTCATACCCGCCATACCTAATGACTCGTTAGGTATATGAATGGTCTTAAATGAATAATATTCATAATCCGAATTCTGGAATGTAATACCGACTAATGTATTAAAGAAATGTTTTTTCTTGATATTAGTCTGATAAGTCAATGTATTTTCGTTCAACCAGGTCAGACGTTCATTACGAACAACTTGCGCATTTACCTTATCTGTTGAAGTAGGACCACCATAACGTGTCTTGGAGTTATTAAACTGGTCGTTCTTACGTGCATCGTATGTATAACCACCTGAAACTTTCAACTTCAAGCCTTTAATAAATTCATATTCCACAAAACCGTTCAACTGCAAGTTATTGATATAATTTTTGCGGTATTCGTTCTTTAACGACATAATCGGGTTGAAACGGTAGTCGTTGCTGTTATCCACTGCATCATCCATTACGTTATCCATCAAAGAGCTAAGCGGTTTGTTCGGGAAAGTAACCGGACGATACCCCCACACGCTATAGAACAAGTTGTTCATACCACTGTAAGAGTTCTCTGAAGGAGTGGAACCAGTCTGAATAGAACGAGAATAGTTGGCTGTCAAACTCATATTCAGTTTGTCACGACGAACTACCGTGTTCATACGGCCCTGCAAACGCTCATAACCAGAATTCAGCAATACACCGTCCTGATTATAATAAGAAAGAGAAGCATTGTAACGAACTCCTTCCGTACCACCGCTCAAACGCAGGTTGTGATTGTGCTGCAAAGCGGTACGGAAAATTTCATCCTGCCAGTTATACTGGTCAATATTACGGTAATCTTCCAGTGTCCATTGTTTACCCTCCCATTCCATCAAATAACCACCATTGGATGAAGTCATCTGTTCCGGATACATTTCGGCTTGCAATTTTACAAATTCGTATGCATCCATCATCGGAATAGTACGCGTTACATGTTGCATGGTTACGCTACCATCATAACTCAATTGCGCCTTACCAACCTTTCCTTTCTTTGTAGTAATGATAACAACACCATTCGCACCACGGGCACCGTAAATAGCCGTAGCTGATGCATCCTTCAAAATATCCAACGATTCAATATCCGAAGGGTTGATAGTGCTGGCAATAGCTGCATCTTCTACGGGGAAACCATCAATCACATAAAGCGGAGAGTTATCCTGTGTCAACGAGTTGTTACCACGAATCACAATGTTCATGGTTCCACCTGGGGTACCTTCACTGGAAGATACATTCACACCGGCAATACGTCCACCTAAAGTCTGGTCGAACGAACCAACCGGAGTATTCAGCAATTCATTCATATCTGCCTTAGCCACGGAACCGGTCAAGTCTTTCTTTCTTACTTCCTGGTAACCTACTACTACTACTTCATCCAATACCTTCGTATCTTCTTCCAGTACGATAGACATCGGCTTAGAGGTATCCACCTG
>ERZ791608.423-NODE-423-length-21713-cov-5.507111_pt1 | contig 21713 bp, 19 predicted proteins | sample MGYA00510276_ERZ791608 | MGnify/ENA primary metagenome ERZ791608 (study PRJEB30046, sample SAMN00791908) | human gut metagenome | study: EMG produced TPA metagenomics assembly of the A metagenome-wide association study of gut microbiota in type 2...
CCAGACCCGCAAGTTATTGACAAACTTTTCAAAGAACTCATTTTATTTACTGCCAAAGCCGCTTAGGCGTGGTTATTTTTTAACGAACTATTGTAAGATGAATCATGCTGTTTTTAGCACAAATACCACCCAAAGAAAACCAATCACTCAATTGGCAGAATAGTTGAGAATAGTCCTTATAGCAAGCAAAAATGATTACCCCTTCGCCTCATAAGTGCGATACACCAGATAATGCCCTTTCGCCATAATCCGAAACGAATCGCCTTCCACCTCATTCAAGGTTCCCTGCCACCAATACCGGAAGTCATAGATCGGATATTTCAATCCTTCGCTCCGCAACTGCACCGCATCAAAATTGAAGACGGACACCTGCTGGTGCGGGAATCCGGCAAAGGTCTGTGTATCTGCAGCCGGAGTAAAGAAACCGTAATCCGTCAGCATCACCACTTCCAGCCCCATCTGCTGATACTCCATAAGCAGACTGATATTGCCCAGCGTATGATCTTCCCGTTTACCTGTTGCTCCCAAAATGGCAATCCGACGTATGCCCTGCGAAGCCAGAAAGGAAACAGCTTTCGTCTGGTTGTTCGTTTCCTGATCCGGAATGCGATGAATGCGGTCCTGAAAACGAATCCGGTTTTCTTCCGAGAGAGAGTCTCCGTCGCCTACAATCCAGTCAGGCAGACGTCCGCTTTCTACCAGCGCATTCGCCCCTCCATCGCAACACACCACACAAGGTGCCTGATCCAGAACGGACAGAGGAAACGGATGCGATGGAAACTCTCCGTTCCCTACAACTACGGCTTCGGGTATAGCAAGATATATCCCTGATTTATTCTTCTCCATATTGCCAGCTGATTATTCGTTTTCAGTTCGTGATCCGGTTCTCATCAATGAAAGCCATTTTCTCCATCCGAAGAAAGCGACGATCGCATACACTCCATACAAAGCTGAAGTGAAATACAGCTCCTTGTAGATATAGAGGGCACAACATACCCAGTCCACAATCATCCAGGCCCACCACTGCTCCACATATTTGCGGGCCAGCATCCACATAGCTATCACGCTCAGGGCCGTCGTGAAACTGTCCGTCCAGGGCACACTGCTGTCTGTCCACTTAATCAGTATCCACGCTATGAACACCCAGCACAGGACAAAGACCACCGTCAAAGGAAAATACTTCCTGAACGGCATGCGGGTGATAGGGATTTCCTTTTCCTCCTGCTGTGCATCATGCTTTTTCCGTCCTCTGCTCCAGACAATCCAGCCGTAGACCGAAGCAATCAGGTAATAGACATTGATTCCGAAATCGGCATAGAGTCCGGCCTGGTAATAGACTACCAGATAGATGGCCGGCATTATGATACATGCCAGCCACAGATAAATACTGGCCCGGTATTCAAGCCACAAATAGACTAACCCTACGAGGGTTCCAAACAGTTCCAGATAATTCATGATGCAAAGATAACTACATTTTGAATCTTACCGATTCAAAACAATAATACATTATGCCAAAATATGATGGGTTTTATCAAACTATTCTAAAAGTTTTATTATCTTTGACAAAGAAAGTAAGTAAGTAACAGATGATCGCATCAATCGCATGACAAGAGAAAAACAAATAGAAGAAAATTTCATACGCAAACTTACAGAAGAACTAAAGTATGTATATCGCCCGGATATTTTTGACAGAAATACACTGGAGCAAAACTTCCGTCAAAAGTTCGAGCGGCTTAATCGTGTTCATCTTTCTGATTCAGAATTCAATCGCCTGTTAGAAGATATTATAAATGCAGATGTATTTGCATCATCTAAACGTCTGCGTGAAATAAATACGTTTATACGTGAAGATGGGACTCCCCTACAATATACATTGGTAAACATCAAAGACTGGTGCAAAAACGAATATGAAGTAGCCAATCAATTACGAATAAATACCAAGAACAGTTTTCAACGTTACGATATAATCCTGCTCATCAATGGATTGCCTGTCGTTCAAGTAGAATTGAAAACATTGGATGTAAGTCCGCGTCGTGCTATGCAGCAGATTGTGGATTACAAGAATGATTCCGGTAATGGTTATACCAATACCTTGCTGTGCTTCATGCAGCTGTTTATTGTCAGCAATTATTCGAACACGTATTATTTCGCCAACAATAATCTTCAACATTTTAATTTCAATACCGAAGAACAATTTTTGCCTGTTTACCAATGGGCAAGAGAAGACAATAAAAAAGTAGCCTGTCTGGACTCTTTTGCCGAACAGTTTCTTCCCAAATGTCATTTAGGTGAAATGATCAGCCGTTACATGGTGCTGATAGCCAGTGAACAGAAGCTACTGATTATGCGCCCCTATCAGATTTATGCCGTAAAAGCCATTGTCAAGTGTATTGAAGAAAACCGGGGGAATGGTTACATCTGGCATACGACAGGAAGCGGCAAGACTCTGACTTCTTTCAAGGCATCTACCCTATTGAAAGATAATCCGGATATTGAAAAATGCCTGTTTGTGGTAGACCGCAAGGACCTCGACCGCCAAACGCGACAGGAGTTCAACCGCTTTCAGGAGAATTGTGTGGAAGAGAATACCAACACCAGCACGTTGGTTCGCCGGATGTTGTCGACCGATTATGCAGATAAGGTAATAGTCACTACGATTCAGAAATTAGGTATCGCATTGGATCCTAACAATCGGAAAAACTATAAAGAACAACTACTGCCATTACAAGACAGTCGCATTGTCTTTATATTCGATGAATGTCACCGTTCACAGTTTGGCGACAACCACAAGGCCATAAAGGAATTTTTCCCTCATGCACAACTCTTTGGTTTCACGGGGACACCTATATTTGATGAGAATGCGACCTATACGAAAGTAGATGGAGAAACGGCATCTTATAAAACGACAGATGATATTTTTGAAAAGCAGCTGCATGCATATACCATAACCAATGCCATCGACGATAAGAATGTGCTTCGCTTCCATGTGGATTATTTCAAACCTGATGATAATAGTCCACGCAGGGCTGATGGCAGCATCAAGAAACAGGCTATTGTAGAAACGATTCTGTCCAAACATGATGCGGCGACCAATCAGCGACGCTTCAATGCTATTCTTGCAACGTCATCCATCAATGATGCCATCGAATATTACCAGTTGTTCAAACAGATGCAGGAACAGCGAAAGTTGGAAGATGAGTCATTCGAACCGTTGAATGTTGCTTGTGTATTCTCTCCTCCTGCTGAAGGAAATCCAGAGATCAAGCAGATTCAGGAAGATTTGCAGCAGGAAAAGATAGACAACGAACAGGAACCCGATAGAAAAAAACAGGCATTGAAGGAGATTATTGCTGATTATAACCGGCAATATGGCACTAATCATGTCATTGAAGAGTTTGATTCTTACTATCAGGACATACAGCAGCGCATCAAAGATCAGCAATATAGCAATCAAGACTATCCGCATGCAAACAAAATAGACATCACCATTGTGGTCGATATGTTGTTGACCGGATTTGATTCGAAATTTCTCAACACGTTGTATGTAGATAAAAAACTGATTTATCATCATTTGATACAAGCTTTTTCGCGTACGAACCGTATTTTGAACGATACGAAACCCTATGGTAATATTTTGGACTTCCGTGGACAACAAAGTGCGGTAGACGAAGCCATTGCGCTATTCTCGGGAGGTGATAAAGATGTAGCCAGACGGATATGGCTGGTAGAACCTGCTTCAAGTATCCGGGAAAAATACAAGGAGGCAGTGGCTGGATTGCGCAAGTTTATGCAATCGTACAATCTTGAGTTCAATGCCTCCGAAGTAGCCAATTTAAAGGGAGATGAAGCCAAGGTCGGTTTCATCAATCACTTTAAGGAAGTACAACGCTATAAGACACAGCTTGACCAATATGTTGACATGACAGATATTTCAGAGGTGTCCGTAGTCTCAGAACCACAGTCCGAGTATGGCTTTACAGACGATGATCTCCTTGCTTTCCGAGGGGCTTATCTGAATTTGGCTTATAATCTGAAGAAAAAACGAGAAAAGACGACGGAACCGGTTTCTCCGGAGATTGAGGATTTAGACTTTGAATTTATTCTGTTTGCCTCCGCCATGATTGACTATGATTACATCATGGATCTTATCGCCAAACAGTATGGCGGTACAGGTGTCAAAGTAAAACTGACACGTGAACAATTGGTGAACATGGTTTTATCGAACTCCAATCTGATGGACGAGCGCGACGACATCATCGCCTATATCAACAGTTTGGAAGAGGTGAACGGCAAAACAGAGCAGGAAATCAAAGAGGGCTACAATCTTTTTAAAGAAGAAAGATATGCAAAAGAGATAGCTTCGATTGCCTGTAAATACGAAATCACCACTGAATCATTAAATGATTTCATCCATGGCATCATGGAACGGAAGATTTTCGATGCAGGAAAATTGAACGATTTGCTTGCTCCGCTCAATTTGGGATGGAAAGCACGAGCTAAAGTTGAATCAGCTTTGATGGCGGATTTAATCCCATTGTTAAAACGTAAAGCAGAAGGAGAAGAAATATCAGGACTATCGGCGTATGAAGAATAAGGATATGGAAAAGGGAAATGAAATAAAGACGGTAGTTCCTGCTTTAAGATTTCCTGAATTTCAAGGAATGAATGGATGGGAAGAAAAAAAATTAGAGGAGATTGGTAATTTTATTGGTGGTGGTACGCCAAATACAGCCATTCAAGAATACTGGGATGGTGGAATTCCTTGGTATACTCCCACTGAAATTAAAAACGGAGACTTAAAAAGTAGTAATCGAACAATTACAGAAAAAGGGCTCAAAAATTCATCAGCAAAACTTTTGCCTCAAGGGGCAATTTTAATCACAACAAGAGCTACAATTGGAGACGTAGCAATCTCAAAAAAGGAATGTACTACCAATCAAGGATTTCAGTCTTTAGTTGTCAATGATTCAGAATCTAATTTATTCTGGTTTTATTGGATAATTAGGCATAAAGAAGAATTAATTAAAAGAGCTTCAGGTTCTACATTTAAAGAGATTAGTAAAAATGAAATAATAAATATAACATCATATTCTCCTAAGAAACAAGAGCAGCAAAAAATCGCCGCTTGTCTCTCTTCCCTTGATGAATTGATTGAAGCAACTGCCCAAAAAGTTGAAGCATTGAAAGAACATAAAAAGGGATTGATGCAACGATTATTTCCTGCGGAGGGAAAGAATGTGCCTGATTTGAGATTCCCAGAATTTCAAGGAATGAATGGATGGGAGAAAAAACAAGTAAAAGATTTTGGAGAAGTTATAACAGGAAATACTCCGAGCAAAAAAGAAGAAAAATATTGGAATGGAGACTTTGTTTGGATTACAGCTCAGGATTTTAAAGGTAAATATATAAATGATTCCATCTTAAAACTGACAAAGTTCGGAAAGGATAAAGCAAGGGTTATTCCAAAAAATTCCGTGTTAGTTACCTGTATTGCATCAATTGGCTTAAATGCCATTAATAAGGTCGAATGCTCAACTAACCAACAAATCAATGCAATATGTTGTAATCAAGAGTATAATTACGAGTATATGTATTATTTGGTAACTTATAATACAAAGAATCTAAAACAATTGGCTGGCCAAACAGCCGTTCCAATAATAACAAAAAAAAGTTTTGAGGAGTTTGAAGTATATGCAATAGAAAATTATGATGAACAGCAAAAAATCGCCGATTGCCTCTCCTCTCTTGATGAATTAATTGAGGCGACATCTCGAAAAGTAGAAATATTGAAAGAGCATAAGAAAGGATTGATGCAACAATTATTCCCTAAAATCTAATTTTGCAAGAATATGGATTTATCGCAGATAGCCAAACAGATAAAGGATGCTTCAGAAAACATCTTTCTGATTTATGCATTCAATTCAACGGGAAAGACACGTCTTTCCGTCGAATATAAAGAAGCCGCCAAGAATACAGATGGTCGTCAAACAGGTGTTTACTATAACGCTTTTAGTGAAGATTTGTTTGTTTGGGACAATGAACACACGAAGTTGGATATCGTTCCCAGCAGTTTGAACCAATATCATAGCCAACTGAACGAGCGGGATGTTATGGAAAAATTGAAGCCTTACAATCCTAAATATGATTTTTTGTTCAAATCCTATGATAACCCAGAACAAGGATTTGCTTCCATTTCTTTTTTCATGAAAGGCGATGAAGAGCAACATCCGGTTAAAATTTCCAGAGGAGAAGAACGTATATTTATATGGTGCTTCTTTCTGGCCTTGATTGAAGTGGATAGCTGGACGGGAGAGCAAAGCGATTATTTCTTTATTGACGATCCTGTCTCCAGTATGGACGATCATAATATCTTCATCACAGCATTCACTTTGATGAACTTGATAGAAAATCATTATGAAAGGAAGAAAATAATCATCACAACTCATCATATAGGGCTGGCTACCATTCTTAGCGATTGGTTGTCCAAAGGCGAAAAAGCTAACAAGTTTAAAGCAACCCGACGGGGTGAGAAGAATAAATATAAGATTTCAATTCTTGAAAAGATTGGAGACCAATACGAACTATCCAATCCAAGAAATAGTGTTTTACTCTATCACTTGAGAGTTCTACAAATATTGGATACAGCCATTCAGGAAGATTCTTTGGAAGTATATCATCTTGCTTTATTAAGACAAGTACTGGAGAATATAGCTTCATTTTTGGGAGTCGGACAATTTCAGTATGTTCTTCAACAAATTGGCTTTACGGAAGAGTCAGGAAGAATGGCTGATATAATCAACGCTTTGACACATCAGAAAGTTTACTATCCACAAGTCGGCGTGATGGTTCCAGATAATAAACAGATTCTCATAGATGTATATAATGCACTAATGGGAAAATATCATTTTGTTTTGCATAATTAAATGTTAGTATATGACAGCAATAGAACAACATAAATTAGGAAAAGTCCTTTGGGCGATAGCTGATAAACTTCGTGGCTCCATGATGGCCGATGATTTTCGTGACTATATGCTCTCGTTTATCTTTTTGCGCTATCTTTCAGAACAATATGAAGAAGCTGTAAAAAAAGAGTTAGGTTCTGATTATCCAGAAACTCCTCAAGACGTTATGGATAAATTAAAAGTCAATACTCCTTTACAAATTTGGTATGAAGAGAACCCTGATGATATAGCTGATTTTGAACAGCAAATGCGTCGTAAGGCACACTATGTAATATTGCCTAAATTCTTGTGGGGGAATATTGCAGAGTTGGCTCGCACACAAGACAACGAATTGCTTGATACATTGGAAAAGGGATTTAAGTATATCGAGGAACAATCGTTCGACAGTTCGTTCCGTGGGTTGTTCTCGGAAATCAATCTGCACTCCGACAAGCTGGGTAAGACATACGAGGAAAGAAACACCATGCTTTGTAAGGTCGTTACGGAAATAGCCAAGGGTATTTCGGAATTTTCTACCTCAACAGATTCATTGGGTGATGCTTATGAGTATCTGATTGGTGAGTTTGCAGCCAACTCAGGACAAAAGGCTGGAGAGTTTTATACGCCTCAAATGATATCTTCTATCCTTTCCAAGATTGTATCATTGGATAGCCAAGACCCAACTACCGGGAAAAAAACAAAAATTGATCGTGTGCTTGATTTTGCATGTGGTTCCGGCTCTTTGCTGTTGAATGTGCGCCACGAAATGGGAAAGCATGGAATCGGGAAAATTTATGGGCAGGAAAAGAACATTACGACCTATAACTTGGCCCGTATGAATATGTTGCTGCATGGAGTCAAGGATACTGAATTTGAGATACATCATGGAGATTCATTGCTGAATGACTGGGATATTTTGAACGAAATGAACCCTGCCAAAAAGATGCAGTTCGATGCGATTGTTGCCAATCCTCCTTTCAGTTATCGCTGGGAACCGACAGAGGAAATGGGGAAAGATTTCCGTTTCAAGAATTATGGTCTTGCTCCCAAGTCTGCTGCCGATTTTGCATTCCTGCTTCATGGATTCCATTTCTTGCGTGAAGATGGAACAATGGCTATTATCTTACCTCATGGTGTCTTGTTCAGAGGCGGTAAAGAAGAACTGATTCGCAAAAAGCTCTTGAATGATGGCAATATTGATGCGGTTATTGGCTTACCGTCCAATTTATTTTACTCAACGGGGATTCCTGTTTGCATCTTAGTGCTGAAAAAATGTAAGAAGAACGACGATGTACTGTTCATTAATGCAAGTGAATATTTTGAGAAGGGAAAAAAACAGAACGCATTGCGTGATTCAGATGTAAAAAGAATTGTAGAAACATACCAATACAGAAAAGATGTCGAACGATACTCACGTTGTGTATCCATGTGCGAAATCAAAAACAATGATTACAACCTGAATATCTCCCGCTATGTAAGTACAGCCAAAGAAGAGGCTCCCATTGACTTGGCAGAGATACATAAGCAGCTCGTTGCTATAGACGATCAAATTGAGAAAGCCCGAGACAAGCATAATGCTTTCTTAAAAGAATTGGGATTAGATTTAATTTGATTTTTATAATCATAAGCAATGCAGTGATAATGTCCCGTCTTTCCGCTGGACGAAGAAAAGGGAAAAGATAATGAAAGAATATATCTTCTTTTCAATCTGTATCAGAAATATAATTTCCCTCCCCAAACAGCCGGCAGAGAGTCTGCCATACTTTCAGGGAGGGAAATTACAGAAAATGATCACTTACAGGATTCCGAACCGTTTCAGATCTTCGTCAGGGGAAGTAATGCCGCCGATGCCGAACTGCTCAACCAGCACTTTAGCCACATTGGGTGAAAGGAAAGCCGGCAAGGTGGGACCCAGGTGAATATGCTTTACGCCCAGACTCAGCAAGGCCAGCAGGACAATGACGGCTTTCTGCTCGTACCAGGCAATGTTGTACACGATGGGCAGTTCGTTGATATCATTCAACTGGAAAACTTCCTTCAGTTTCAGGGCAATGACGGCCAGTGAGTAACTGTCGTTGCATTGTCCGGCATCAAGCACACGGGGGATTCCCTGAATGTCGCCCAGCGGAAGTTTGTTGTAACGGTACTTTGCGCAACCGGCCGTCAGGATGACCGTATCTTCCGGAAGGGCCCGGGCAAAGTCGGCATAGTAGTCACGGCTCTTCATGCGTCCGTCGCATCCGGCCATGACCACAAACTTACGGATGGCACCACTCTTTACAGCCTCAACTACCTTGTCGGCCAGTTGCATCACCTGATTGTGGGCAAATCCGCCGACAATCTTTCCCTGCTCCAGTTCCACGGGCGGCTGGCACTGTTTGGCCAGGGCAATAACTTCCGAAAAATCCTTATGACCATCGGCATCTGCAGCAATGTGCCTGCATCCGGGATAGCCTGTCGAATTGGCCGTGAACATCCGTTCCTTATAAGTGGCATTCTCCAGCGGCGGAACAATGCAGTTGGTCGTAAAGACAATCGGGCCGTTGAACGCCGTAAACTCTTCGCGCTGTTTCCACCAGGCATTTCCATAGTTGCCCACAAAATGCTTGTACTGCTTGAAAGCCGGATAATAGTGTCCCGGAAGCATTTCGCTATGCGTATATACATCCACTCCCGTACCTTCGGTCTGGCGCAGAAGTTCCTCCAGATCGTGCAAGTCGTGTCCGCTGATCAGGATGCCCGGATTCTTCCCTGCTCCGATGTTCACTTTCGTCAGTTCCGGATGACCGTATCGGGTGGTATTGGCCTGATCCAGCAAAGCCATCACCTGTACCCCGTATTGTCCGGCTTCAAGCACCAGTGCCACCAGTTCGTCTGCACTCATCGCCTGCACGGTGATACGTGCCAGAGCCGACTGCATAAAGGCATGGATGGCATCTTCCGTAAAGCCCAGACGCATGGCATGCTCGTGGTAGGCAGCCATTCCCTTCAGTCCGTACATCAGCAGTTCCTTCAGCGAACGCAGATCTTCGTCCGGTTCTCTCAATACGCCGACAGAAGCTGATTTGGCCAGGTATTCTTCTTCCTCTCCGCACCAGGTCAGTTCATCCACCTCCGGCAAAGTGATGCCTGCATCCACGGCACGGGCTTTCAGCCGGTCGCGCAAAAGGAATCCCTTGCGTACACGGGCCAGGATGCTTTCATCGTCAAAGTTGGCATTGGTAATCGTCGCGAAAAGTGCGTCGGTGACAAAGGCATTCGTATCGGCATCCACCTGGCATCCTTCCGTACGCAAGGCATCGGCAGCTACCGACACTCCCCGCACCACGAAGAGCAGCAAATCCATGTAGCGTGCGGTGGTATCTTTCTTTCCGCACACTCCTTTCAACACACATCCAGTGCCCTTGGCAGCTTCCTGACACTGGTAACAAAACATATTTCCTTCCATATTCCTTCTTGGGTTATTGTTGATTTTTCATTAAGTTTGCGCAAAGATCCGGAATCCCGGAGAGGATTTCTGTAACTTATGTGACACGCAACCCAAAGAAAAGTTAAAAGAAAAATGCATACCGAAGTTTTGAACCGGATGAGCCTGTTTGAAGGGTGTGATCCGGAAGCGCTCAGCCAGTTGCTGCGCGAAGCCCCGAACAGCCTGCGCACGTATAAGGAAGGAGAATTCATAGCCCGTCAGGGTGACGTGTGCCGTTCCCTGTTTATTCTGATGAAGGGAAATGTCAGAACACAAATGGAGAACGCCGAAGGCAAGCAGCTCACCATCGACCGGATCAAGGCACCCGATATTCTGGCACCGGCTTTTATCTATGCCTCGGAGAACCGCTTCCCGGTGAATGTGGAAGCAACGGAACTCTGCGAGGTGCTTGTCATGGACCGGAAACGTTTTGAGAATTTCATGCATGCCCAGCCGGCCGTGATGCGGAATTTCATTGCCATCATTTCCGACCGCAGCCTGTTTCTGAGCCGCAAGCTGAATGAATTTGCCCTGCAGAGCCTGAAATCACGTCTGCTGAATTACCTGAAGATGCACGGGGGCATCCACAACCAGCAGGAAGTGGCCTTTATTCTGGGAGTGGCACGTCCGTCACTGGCCCGTGCCCTGGCAGAACTGATTGCGGAAGGAAAAGTCACCATGTCGGGCAAACAGGTGATCCTGCACACTGCCGGCTGAATCTCACCCGAGCGGACCGTCTTCCTCTACCGGAAGCATGTCACTCTGAATGTTGCTCATGCTTCCCCACAGACTATACCGGGCTTCCGGATTCATGGCTTCCAGCCGGGCCAGCACTTCCTTCATGTCCGAACGGTGGGAATCCTTTTCATACGGACAGTTCTTTACCTGCTTGCGGAAACCACGGAGAGCGGCCATTTCCTTCAGATCGGCTTCATGCACCAGACACATGGGGCGGATAATGGTCATGTCGAACTTGCGCATCACCAGGCGCGGCGGCATGGTACTGAACGCTCCCTGGAAGGTCATGTTCATCAGCAGGGTTTCCAGAATGTCATCCATGTGGTGACCCAGTGCGATCTTATTGCATCCCTGTTCCTTGGCCACGGTGAAAAGTGCCTTGCGGCGGTTCCACGAACAAAGGAAACACGGCGACTTCCGCGTGTCGGTCGACGGATCAAACTCCGTTTCGTAACACACATAGGGTACTCCCAGACTTTCGGCATATTCGCGCAGGTAGGTCTGGTCGGACTCGTAGGCAATGTTCTTCATCACCACATGCGCAGCCACTACCGAAAACTTCGGCTTGTAGATACGCGAACGCCGGGCCAGCAGCTCCAGCAAGGCCAGCGAATCCTTTCCTCCCGAAAGCCCCACCAGAATGCGGTCGCCTTCTTCTATCAGCCTGTAATTCATCACTCCTTTCATGAACCGCTGGTTGATGCGGCGCATCAGGCGGTCTTCTTCCGTCATTTTTCCCATGTTTCGTATCTTGTTAAAACGGCGACGAAATTACGAAAAATATGTTTTGATTGTGTCACAGAATTTGCTAATTTCGCAATAAGATCCAACCGGTTCAGAAACGGCCTCCGGAAAAGACAGGGCCGGTCTCCCTGTTCCGGGGAAACAGATCTCCCAGAGCAGGAAGGAACTTAAAAATAAAAAATGAAGGAATGAAAATGGCATAATTCGGAGAATATGCCTATATTTGAGAAACTTTTAAATGACAGAGACAATGAAAAAGAAATACATATTTCCCCTTTTGGCATTGTGTTTTACCGGCAATGCTTTCTCACAGACTTTAAGCCAGGCCCAGAAATGGTTTACGGAAGGCAAGTTTGCCGAAGCCAAACCCGTATTCGAGAAGCTGGTGAGACAGGCTCCTTCGAATGCCAACTATAACTTCTGGTATGGTGCCTGCTGCTATGAAACGGGAGAACTGAGCAAAGCGGTTCCCTATCTGGAGAAAAGTTCAGAACGCAAAGTGATCAACGGCTTTCTTTATTTGAGCAAAGCCTATTATGATCTGTACCGTTTCGACGAAGCCATCCAGAATCTGGAGGATCACATCTACTGGCTGGAACGGAAAAAACGGGACACTTCGGAAGCTGAAACCCTGATGGAACGCTACCGGATGGGAGCCCGCATGATCCGGGGAGTGGAAAAAGTGGCTGTCATCGACAGTTTCACGGTCAGCAAGCGGGACTTTCTCAGTGCCTATAAGCTCAGCCGGGAATCCGGTGAGATCAAGGCAACCGGAGAAGGCGGATGCACGGAATTCACCAACGAAATGGGTGACAAGAAAATTCTGGCACGTCCCAATGCAGACGGAGCAACCAGCCTGTACGGCAGCGTAAAAATGATCGACAAGTGGAGTGATCCGGAGCCGCTGAAAGGACTGGAAGAGGGAGGAACCAACCTGAACTATCCTTTCCTGGATTCGGATGGTATCACCCTCTATTATGCCGCGCAGGGGGAAGAAAGTCTGGGCGGATATGATATCTTCATTACCCGCTATGACTCGGATGACAATGCCTATCTCCGGCCGGACAATCTGGGATTCCCGTTCAACTCAGTTGCCAATGACTACATGTACGCCATCGACGACTTCAACAACCTGGGATGGTTTGCTTCCGACCGCTACCAGCCGGAAGACAAGGTCTGCGTTTATGTATTCGTTCCGAACGAGTCCAAACAGGTTTACGACTACGAATCAACCAGTCCCGAAATGCTTCAGGCTGCCGCTTCCCTGCAATGCATCCAGAAGACACAGACTGATGCAGCCAAGGTGCGCCTCGCCCGTCAGCAACTGGCCAAAGTGATGTACGGACAGGACGAGCAAAAGAAAAAAGGAGACTTCCGTTTCGTCGTGGACGACAATGTGGTCTATCATACACTGGCCGACTTCCGCTCGGCTGAGGCACGCAAGCAGTACCAGACCCTGTCGCAGAAACAGAAAGACCTGGACAATCTGTCTGAAACGCTCGGCAAACAGCGGGAACTGTACGGACAGTCCAACAAGGCAGGAAAAGACCGGCTCACACCGGCCATTCTGGACAAGGAACAGCGCATCAAGCAGCTGCGGGAAGAAATCGCCAGTCTGACGGTCAACATCCGCAACACGGAGCTGAAAGCCCTGAACCGGAAATAATACGATTTCACACTAAAACCTATACTTATGGGAACACTGATTATCATTACACTGATCATTGCCGGACTGCTGCTTTTTGCCGTGGAGGTATTCCTGATTCCGGGCATCAGTCTGGCAGGGATTGCCTCGGGGGCAAGCATTCTGTATGCGATCTACTACGCATTCAGTTCGCTGGGTACGCAGGCCGGCTTCATCACTCTGGGCGCTTCCGTTGTCGGAATCGCAGGAGTCACCCTATGGTTCATGCGGTCAAAAACCGTGGACCGGCTGGCTCTGAACCAGACTCTGAACTTCAAGCTGAACCCGCTGAAAGGGCTGGATCTTCAGGTAGGTGATACGGGAGTTACCACCACCCGCCTGACCCTGATCGGCAACGCCGAAATCAAAGGCCAGCGCATTGAAGTGCAGTCTGCCGACGGCTTCATCGAAGAAAAGACCGCAATCCGGATTTCCCGCATCGACAACGGTGTCGTATATGTGCAACGTGTCTGAGAACCAACTGAATTATATACCTTTTAAACTGATCTGAATTATGATTGACCCGAGTTATCTTCCGTTTGTCATGGCCGGTGGCGGTATCATCCTGCTGGTCATCTTCTTCCACTATGTACCTTTCTTCCTCTGGCTCTCGGCCAAAGTATCAGGCGTCAACATTTCGCTGGTACAGCTTTTTCTGATGCGTATACGTAACGTACCGCCCTATGTCATCGTACCCGGACTGATCGAGGCTCACAAAGCCGGCCTGAGCAACATTACCCGCGACGGTCTGGAGGCTCACTTTCTGGCCGGAGGACATGTGGAAAAAGTGGTTCACGCCCTGGTTTCGGCCTCCAAAGCAAACATTGACCTGCCTTTCCAGATGGCAACAGCCATTGACCTGGCCGGACGTGACGTGTTCGAAGCGGTACAGATGTCGGTCAATCCGAAAGTCATTGACACACCTCCTGTGACAGCCGTAGCCAAGGACGGTATCCAGCTGATCGCCAAGGCCCGCGTCACCGTACGTGCCAATATCCGCCAGCTGGTGGGCGGTGCCGGTGAAGACACGGTACTGGCCCGTGTAGGCGAAGGTATCGTATCCTCTATCGGTTCTTCCGAGAACCACAAGTCAGTACTTGAGAACCCCGACTCCATCTCCAAACTCGTATTGCGCAAGGGACTGGATGCCGGTACTGCCTTTGAGATTCTCTCCATTGATATTGCCGACATCGATATCGGCCGCAACATCGGTGCAGCCCTTCAGATGGACCAGGCCAATGCCGACAAGAACATTGCCCAGGCCAAGGCAGAAGAGCGCCGTGCCATGGCTGTAGCCCTGGAACAGGAAATGAAAGCCAAAGCCGAAGAAGCCCGTGCCAACGTGATCCAGGCAGAAGCCGAAGTACCCAAGGCCATGGCCGAAGCCTTCCGCAGCGGCAACCTCGGTATCATGGACTACTACCGGATGAAAAACATCCAGGCTGACACCGACATGCGAAGCAGCATTGCCCGGCCGGATTCCCATCCCGCCAGCCATGATCCCATCGGCAAATGATATGACAACAACAATAACTTTACATACTACTTAACGACTAAAAAGCAATTTATATGAAAAAGTATTTTCCACCCTCAGAACTGATTATCAATGAAGACGGCTCAGTGTTCCATCTTCACGTAAAACCGGAGTATCTGGCGGATAAAGTCATTCTGGTGGGCGATCCCGGACGTGTGGCACTCGTGGCCTCCCATTTCGACACTAAAGAATGTGAAGTAGAAAGCCGTGAATTCCGTACCATCACCGGAACTTACCAGGGAAAACGCATCACGGTAACCTCCACCGGTATCGGATGTGACAATGTAGACATTGTAATGAATGAACTCGACGCACTGGCCAACATCAATTTCCAGACCCGCGAAGAGAATGATACCTTCCGCCAGCTGGAAATCGTGCGTATCGGTACCTGCGGCGGTCTGCAGCCTTATACTCCCGTAGGAACTTACATCTGCTCCGCCATCTCCGTAGGATTTGACGGACTCCTGAACTTCTACGAAGGACGTAACGCCGTATGCGACCTGCCCATGGAACGCGCCCTGCTCAACCACCTGGGATGGGCAGGCAATCTCTGTGCGCCGGCTCCCTACGTGATCCATGCCAATGAAGAGCTGGTAGACCGCATTGCCGGTACGGACATGGTGCGCGGCGTAACAGTAGCCTGCGGCGGTTTCTTCGGTCCGCAGGGACGTCAGCTCCGTATTCCGCTGGCCGATCCGCACCAGAACGAAAAAATCGAAAGCTTCGAGTATCAGGGACACCGCATCACCAACTTCGAAATGGAAAGCTCTGCCCTGGCCGGTCTGGCCCGTCTGCAAGGCCACAAGGCTACTACCGTATGCATGGTCATAGCCAACCGGGTAGCAAAGGAAGCCAATACCGGATACAAGAACAAGATTGACGACCTGATCAAAGTCGTACTCGACAGAATTTAACAAACTTATTATCAACCAACAGGTTCCCCTCTACGGAGGAGAACCTGTTTTTATGTCTGAAAACTCACACACATGGAAGCAAGTTTCAAATCCAACCTTACCGACAAGCGTCAGCGCTACCTCCAGTTTCTTGAACAGTTCGCCCCACTGATTGAAGGCGAGAAAAACGAAATCAGCGTACTGGCCAATACCAGTGCCGCCCTGAAAGAAGCATTCGGATTCTTCTGGGTAGGCTTCTATCTCGTACACGAAGGCGAACTTCACCTCGGTCCGTTCCAGGGCAGCGTGGCCTGCTACCGCATCAGAAAAGGACGTGGCGTATGCGGCACCGCCTGGGCTGAAGCCCGCACCCAGCTCGTGCCCGACGTAGACCAGTTCCCCGGCCATATCGCCTGCAGTTCCCTCTCCCGCTCCGAAATCGTTGTACCGATAATAGCTGCCGGAGAAGTGCGGGGTGTACTTGACATCGACAGTGACCAACTGGCCACATTCGACGAAACCGACCGCGAATACCTCGAAAAGGTTGTTGACCTGCTGGTGAAAACCCTCTATGCCCACGCATAAATCTGCCGGCTCCGCTTCCGGATATAACCCGAAAACCGTATCTTTGCAAGGATTTTAAAAAGAACTACGCACGTGAACATATTACAAACTGAAGATACTATCTGTGCCATCGCCACCGCCCAAGGTGGAGCTATCGGCACCATCCGCGTGTCGGGTCCGGAAGCCATTACCCTCACCGACCGCATCTTTAAACCCGTATCCGGCAAACCGCTGGCAGAACGCACACCCTATACCCTCACCTTCGGTCACATTCTTACCCCCGAAGGAGAAATCATCGATGAAGTGCTGGTCAGCCTATTCCGTGCGCCTCATTCCTATACGGGACAGGACTCTACGGAAATCTCCTGCCACGGTTCAAGCTACATTCTCCAGCAAGTGATGCAGCTTCTCATCCGGCAAGGATGCCGTGCCGCCGGACCGGGTGAATATACCCAGCGCGCCTTCCTGAACGGCAAGATGGATCTGAGCCAGGCCGAAGCTGTGGCCGACCTCATTGCTTCCACTTCTGCCGCTACTCACCGCATGGCCATGAACCAGATGCGTGGCGGATTCAGCCGTGAACTGGCCGTTCTGCGCGACAAGCTGCTCCATCTCACCTCCCTCATGGAACTGGAACTCGACTTCAGCGACCACGAGGAACTGGAGTTTGCTGACCGTTCGGAACTGGAAGCCATCGCCCGTCAGATTGAGCAGGTCATCCATCATCTGGTTGATACATTCAGCGTGGGCAATGCCCTCAAAAACGGAGTGCCCGTGGCCATCGTGGGCGAAACAAACGCCGGAAAATCAACCCTGCTGAATGCCCTCCTGAACGAGGAACGCGCCATCGTGAGCGACATCCACGGCACCACACGCGATGTCATTGAGGACACCATGAATCTGGGAGGTATCACTTTCCGCTTCATCGATACTGCCGGTATCCGCGAAACGACTGATACCATCGAAAGTTTAGGTATCGAACGGAGCTTCCAAAAACTGGATCAGGCTGATATCGTACTCTGGGTCATCGACGCAACCTGTGCCGAAGAACAATATCATCAGCTGGCCGACAAAATCCTGCCACGGTGCGAAGGCAAACATCTGGTCATCGTACTCAACAAGGTGGATTTGCTTTCGCCGGCAGACTCTTCCGGTAAAATCACAGAGGCTGCGGAACCGACCGATGCACGGATTGCGCAGCTGAAAGCGACTCTCCCCGATTTGCCTGAGGATGCCTGTGTGCTTTCCCTTTCAGCCAAGCAGAAAGAAGGACTTGCTATGCTCCAGAAACAACTGGTGGACTTCGCTGCCCTGCCCGACCTGTCGCAGAATGATGTGGTGGTAAGCAACATCCGCCATTACGAGGCTCTGAGCCGTGCACTGGAAGCTATCCACCGTGTACAGGACGGACTGGCTATGCAGCTCTCCGGGGATCTGGTAAGCCAGGATCTTCGTGAATGTCTTTACCACCTGGGAGAAATCGTAGGCGGAACAATTGAGACGGACGAGGTTTTGGGGAATATTTTTAAGCATTTTTGCATCGGCAAGTAACTGCCTGATTATCAATGAGCTAAATTGATTATAATCGATTGATATGGCGCTCTTTACGGGGCGCCTTTTTTGTTGCTCTACTGTCAATATTAGTCATTTATAAGCTTTGTACATCATCTTTTTGTACCGTTTTTGTACCACGAAGCAAAATTCCGGCATTTTACGCTGGACAGATTGTGGAGAAAGTTGACTATGGTTTACTAAGATTTACGATAGTTGACACATAACGGGAGAAATAAAGCGAAATAAACATTTAAAATTTGAGTAATATGCCAGCAAGTAACACTAAAATTAAAAAGATTTGCGAATGGTGTGGAACACGATTCGAAGCACAAAAAATAAGTACAAAGTACTGCTCTCACAGGTGTGCAAATTTAGCTTACAAAAAAAGAGAAAGAGAGAAAAACATTAAGGCTACTGAAGAGAATACTCAAAATAGGATTGAAGAACTACCTATAATCACAATTAAGGATAAAGAGTTTCTATCTTTCTCAGAGGTTGGAATTCTTTTAGGTATTACCAGACAAGCAGTCTATAAGATGGTCTATAAAGGATACCTTCAAGCTTCAAAGATTAGCAGCAGATTATCTTTCGTCAAACGCTCTGATATAGATGAGATGTTAAAACGGCATCCTTATGAATTTAGAATGCCCAAGGACACTCTACCTATCAAAGAATTTTATACTACAGCCGAAATAATGAAAAAATTCAATGTAAGTGAATCATGGATTTTTGTTATGTCTAAGAAGAATAAAATTCCAAAGACATTCAACCGTGGTAAGACTTACTGGAGTAAAAAGCATGTTGATGCATATTTTTCCTCGAAGGCTCCAGATGCAGACATTACAGAATGGTATAGTGTGCAAGAGGTACAGGACAAATTTCAAATGAGCCTTAACGCTATATACTCTTTTGTTTATAAAAATGCCATTCCGAAAAAGAAGGTTGGTATTACCGTATATTATTCAAAAAAGCACTTCGATATAGCAAAGGGAATACGTCAGGCTGAAGAACCCAAATACTATACAGTTCGAGAGGCTATGGAAAAATTCAAAATAACAAGAGACCAGCTATACCATTATACCAAGTATCATCAAATTCCCAAGATTAAGAAGGGAAAGTATACTCTTATATCCAAAGCTGAGCTCGATAATTTGTTCGAAGATCCTATCATTGAATAATCCCGGTATAAGTTATTTCCCGGTGTGAGTATTCACCAAGAAAACACCAGTTTAATTTGTACCGATAATAATAATTTATCAACCAAAAACATTAATCTTATGGCACTTACATGTACTAACGTAACATTGAGACAAAGAGTTATCAGTAACGGCAGAATTTCTCTCTACCTGGACTATTATCCAGCCATTCGCAATCCGTACACAATGAAAATGAGCCGCAGGGAATATCTTGGCATTTATATCTATGCCCGTCCTAAAAATGAGATTGAACGTGATTTCAACAACGAGATGCTGAGTAAGGCTGAAGCCATTCGTTGTATCAGAGTACAGGCAATCGTTAATGAGGAGTTTGGATTTCTTGACAAACACAAAATGAAAGCTGACTTCCTTGCCTATTTTCGTGAGAAAGCAAAACTGAAGTATCACAAATGGGACTGCGTTTACCAGCATTTTGAAAAGTTTGTAAACGGCTATTGCACTTTCGGTGATGTAACGGTAGAGCTTTGTCAGAAATTCAGGCAGTATCTACTGAACTGTAAACAGATCCGTCATCCTAATATCAGTGTTTCTAGGAATTCGGCAGCTGGCTATTTTTCGACTTTCCGTGCATTACTGAAAGTAGCTTATCAAGAGAAGATGCTACGTGAAAATCTGAATGACTTCATAGACAAGATTGAATGGAAAGAAGTCAAAAAGCAGTATCTTACATTAGCGGAGGTCAAAAAATTGGCCGCTACACCATGCAAGATTCCTGTACTAAAACAAGCTTCATTATTCTCCTGTATGACTGGTCTTCGTATAAGCGATATTTTACAGCTTACATGGGATAATATTGAAGTCGGCCCTGACAATGGTTATTACATCAGAATTTGTACGGAAAAAACAGAAACGGAAGCCACTCTCCCCATCAGTAACGAAGCATTGGAATTATGTGGTATTCCTGGTTCTGGCTGCGTATTCAAAGGACTGACTAGAGCTATGACTAATCAGCCTCTCAAGCAATGGATTTCGGAAGCTGGAATCAAAAAACACATAACCTTCCACTGCTTCCGTCATTCGTACGCCGTCATACAAATCTCTTTAGGCACAGATATTTATACTGTATCGAAAATGCTTACTCACAAAAATGTTTCGACCACACAGATTTATGCTGATTTGGTCAATTCGAAAAAACGAGAGACGGCGAATAAAATTTCGTTGAAATAATATAACTCTTATCTTATCTATAACAGGTTATATCTGATAAATCTATCGGATATGACCTGTTTTTATGTTTGCTTTATCTGACAGAATCGCTATCTTTGAAGAAAATTGATTCTTTAAATGAATAACTACAGCTATGATAAAAATATATGGAATGGAAACTTGTCCGGATTGTACGTATGTAGAAGAACAAGTAAAAGGTAATAACCAATATGAAGTCATCGATATTGGTCAACACGTAAGAGATTTGAAAGCATTCTTGAGACTACGGGATCATCATCCAGCCTTTAATGAAGCCAAAAGTGTTGGAGCCGTTGGAATTCCTTGCTTTGTATTGGAAGACGGTACGGTTACTTTGGGTCCAGAAGATGCCGGATTACGTTCACGTCCTATCAATGAAGGAGCAACATGTAATATTGACGGAAGCGGTTGTTGATTATGGCACAGAAAATTCTTTTCCTTCATGGTTTCTTTGCATCAGGTACATGTATCCCAGCTTTTGCCTTGAAAGAATATTTCAGCGGTAAGGCAACAGTCTTGAGTCCAGACTTACCCCTGCATCCACAGGAAGCTATCGACTTTATCCAAAGATTATGCAACCAAGAACAACCTGATATATTGGTAGGAAACAGTAATGGCTCGTTTTTGGCACAGATAGTAGCATCTAAAAACAATATCCCTGCTTTACTCGGAAATCCCCATTTCGAGATGACACGCTTCCTGATGGAACGTATTGGTTCGCATGAATACAAATCACCACGAGCTAACGGAAATCAGCAGCTTATCATTAACCAAACATTGATTGATGAATTCTCAGAACTTCAACAACATCAATGGGACAATTGTCAGGTAGCTAACCAAGAAAATATATGGGGGATATTTGGTAAGAATGACCATCTAGCACACTTTGAGCCTTTATTTTTAATGCATTATAAATATTCATACCACTTTCCTGGCGGTCATACTCCAACAGCTGAAGAAGTACAAAAATATTATGCGCCATTAGCGGAACGATTATTGGAATTATAGCATAACTTATCATATAATATAGAAAGAATACCACTTTTGTTTATTATATGATAAGTTATAAATCCATGTCTTATATTCAATCACATAAATTAATCCGCCCCTATTCCATCTGAACACTTCTTACTTTCCAATAATCATAAAGACATATATAAAATGAAAACAAGTTCCAAATAAATATAGAT
>ERZ791608.434-NODE-434-length-21094-cov-2.552070_pt1 | contig 21094 bp, 19 predicted proteins | sample MGYA00510276_ERZ791608 | MGnify/ENA primary metagenome ERZ791608 (study PRJEB30046, sample SAMN00791908) | human gut metagenome | study: EMG produced TPA metagenomics assembly of the A metagenome-wide association study of gut microbiota in type 2...
GTATCACCACTTCGGGTGATTTCCCCTGTTTTTTACGTCCGTGGGTGTGCCACCCCCGGTTACAGAAGTGTAGCCCTTCGGGCATCTCTTACCAAATGTGCCGGTTGATTTGTAGACCGCCAGAACATTTGTCTTGCTGTTTCTCTACAATTTTGCCACACAACTTTTTATAGCTTGTCCGATGGATAAGTCACGCCCCATTCTTTGCGCAGGCTGTCGAGCAGCTCCATAATGCGTAATGTTTCTGCGTGCGGCATGTCTTCAGGCTCAATCATTCCTTTGCGTATGGCTTCCATGGCGGCATGCACTTCATATTCATAGCCTGTGATTTGTGGCGGGCAGGTGTATACGCCTGTTTGCTTGTGGTTAGTGTCGTAGACTGTTACCGTGTGCGGATTGTTGATGTTGTCGATAACCATATAGCCTTTATCGCCCGACACCACTCCCATGCGGTCGTTGGCACAGCGTGCCGTGGTCTGCATCACGGCCATCTCTCCTTCGGGATAGATAAAGGTCATGCTGTTCTGCAGGTCAACTCCCAGCTCGTTTTTGCTGCAGCATGACATTATGCGCTCAGGCGAATTTCCAAACAGCATGAAGGCAAGGTTGATAGGGTAGACGCCAAGGTCGAGCAGGGCGCCGCCGCACAGTTCCGGTTTCTTTATGCGTTCTTTGTGCTCTATCGGATAGCCAAGGTTGGCTGTCAGCATATACGGGCGGCCAATCAGCTCGCCGCTGTGCGCCATCTTTACTATTTCTTTAGAGAACGGCATGTAGCGTGTCCAGATGGCTTCAGCGAGGAACACTTTGCGCTCACGGGCCAGCGCCACCAGCTCTTCAGCCTGTGCCTTGTTGGCTGTAAATGTCTTTTCGCACAGCACGGCCTTGCCGTTCAGCAGGCACTGGCGCGCCTGCTCATAATGATGCGAATGTGGTGTGGCAATATAAATCAGGTCAACCTGCTCATCCTGTATCAGTTCGTCGTAAGAGCCATAAGCCTTTTCTGCGCCCCATTTATTCTGAAACTCCCTGGCCTTTTCAATGCTGCGCGATGCTATGGCATAAAGATGTGCTTCCGGCATGCGCCCTACAGTTTCGGCCATTGATGCCGCAATGCTGCCGGCGCCGATGATGCCTACACGAAATATTTGTTCCATATATATACTTGTCTTAAAGTGATGTTGATTAATCGTAAATGCTTGTAATTTAGATGATTGTCGAAAATTTGCCGTGTCCTTATAATGATAAAGAATAAAGAACAGCGAACAACAGTCGCTCTGATTACCGAAAGCAAAGTTATACAATTATTTTGTATTACAGATAGTTTGACTGTTCCGATTTATCAATTCCGCAATTTTTTTGATGCAGATGCCGGCGTAAGTTTTACGAGCTTAATGGTGAATTGAAGGGTGAAAATAAAAACTATTTTAAATGTAGAGGTGATGTGATTATTGTCTTTGACGAATGTAATGACCTGATGGAGTTTATTGCGTAGAATGTTTATCTGAAAAAAAATGATACGAAAATTAATATCAAAAAATTTGCAGATGATATTAATTTTCGTATCTTTGCATTGTGGTTGCTTTTATATCACATAATTTAATTGTTTAATTCCTTATTCTTAAAGAAAGGAGGCTCTGGTGAAATATAGTGAACTAGAAAGACAGTTAAAAAAGGCCGGTTGTAAACTGGTTGATGCCGATGGCAGACATCCGACATGGTATAGTCCGAAAACAGGAAAATATTTTCAGACAAGCCATCATAAATCAGAAGAAGTGAAACCTGGTACTTTGAAAAGTATCAAGAGGGATGCGGGGATAAACTAATCTCCAGCATTTAAAGACATATTATATTTTTTATTTATACTTGATAAATCAATTACCAAGATTAAGGATATTATTATGGTACGTAAAAAAATCAACGTTGTTATAGAACGGGGAGTCGACGGCACCTATTCTGCTTTCATTGCTGATAATAACTGCAAGTTCGGTTGTATAGGAGAAGGTAAAAACGTTGAAGAAACCAAAACAGATTTTTTGGCTGCCGTTGACGATATGAAAGAAGTGTATCGAAAGAATGGAAAAGAATTTCCTGACGTAGAGTTTAATTTTACTTATGATGTGGCATCTTTTCTTAATTACTATGCCTATGCTTTCTCATTGGCAGGTTTGGCGCGTATTACAGGAGTAAATCAAGGACAACTGAGCCACTATGTCACAGGAAGACGTAAACCTTCAAAGACAACAATTGAAAAGATTGAAAAATCTTTGCACGATTTTGCTGTTGAGATTGCTGATATTAAGTTTGTGTAAACATATGAGATAATAAAGATAAAGGAGCTGTCTGAATTATTCACTCTTCCGTGCCGACGGAAATATATCAACAAAGCTAATGTGCCGGCTGATTTGTAATTGTCGTGCAAGCGAGAGCAGAAGCAAATTATATTTGGTTATGCCGAGCGCAGCCGACAATCAATAGAATTAATCTGCCGGAATTAAATATAAGGATTTATTTAATCCGCTTAAAATACCGCTTATTTAAGTGAACAAATAAAACAGGCACAGAGTGTAGTTAAGAATTAAAAAGTAAAAATTAAAGGTTAAAGGAATTACTTTGTAAAAAGTGAAATAGGAAGTTATTGATTGGAAGCCACAAGGCAAATCACAATTATGAATTATGAATTGTGAATTATGAATTCAACTCTATGCTCCTTTAACTCCTAAAAAATAATATTATGACCGTAATAAAGACAGAGATTGATGGCGTGGTGATAATAGAGCCGCGTCTGTTTAAGGATGACCGTGGCTACTTCTTCGAGAGCTTCTCTCAGAGAGAGTTCGACGAGAAAGTGGGCCATGTAGAGTTTGTACAGGATAACGAGAGCATGTCAAGCTACGGCGTTATGCGCGGACTTCATTTCCAGCGTCCGCCATACACACAGAGCAAGCTGGTGCGCTGCGTGCGCGGTGCGGTGCTCGATGTAGCAGTAGACATACGCAAGGGCAGTCCGACATACGGCAAGCACGTAGCCGTTGAACTGACAGAGGACAACCACCGCCAGTTCTTCATCCCGAAGGGCTTCGCTCATGGCTTTGCCGTACTCAGCGACACAGCCGTATTCCAATATAAGTGCGACAACTTCTATCATCCTGAAGCCGACGGCGGCATAAGCATCCTAGACGACTCACTGGGCATCGACTGGCGCATACCTACAGACCGCGCCATACTGAGCGAAAAGGACACGAAGCACCCGCTGCTGAAGGACTTTGAAACGCCGTTTGTTTAATTGAGAATGGATAATTGAGAATGGATAATTGAGAATGGAGAAATTATGATTACTCTTGTGGGTTATTTACCACAAAGCACATGGATTTTTCACTCTACACTCTTCGTTCTTCACTTAAACATGCTTCTTAACTCCTAAAAATTAAAAATATGAAAATTCTAGTTACCGGCGCAAACGGCCAGTTAGGCAATGAGATGCGCATAATAAGCAAAGATACAGACTATAAATATATATTTACAGACGTGGTGGCTCCCGAAGGCGTGGAGACAACCATACTCGACATTACTGACGCGGAGGCTGTGCGCCGTATCGTAAAGGACAACGGCGTTGGCTGCATAGTCAACTGTGCTGCTTACACCAACGTTGACAAGGCAGAGAGCGACGAGGCGCTGTGCCGTAAGCTCAATGCCGATGCACCAAAGATATTGGCTGAAGCCATGAAGGAAGTTGGCGGACTGCTCATTCAGATCTCTACTGACTATGTCTTCGGCGGTGATCCTTACAACACTCCGTGCCGTGAGGACCAGAAGGGCACTCCTACGGGTGTGTATGGCGCGACAAAGCTTGAAGGCGAGAAGAACATCATGGGCGTTGGCTGCGACTATGTAATCATCCGTACTGCATGGCTCTACTCTGAGTTCGGCAAGAACTTCGTTAAGACCATGCTCAGCCTTACTGCCACAAAGCCGCAGCTTAATGTAGTGTTCGACCAGGCAGGCACTCCTACTTACGCCTACGACCTGGCAGAAGCCATAAAGGCAGTGCTCAACGACTATGCTGCTGAAGCACCTGCGTCAGGCTACAGCAAGGCAGGCATCTATCACTTCAGCAATGAGGGCGTATGCTCATGGTACGACTTCACGAAGAAAATAGCCGAGCTGGCAGGCAACACGTCATGCGACATACAGCCCTGCCACAGCAACGAGTTCCCCAGTCCAGTAACCCGTCCTGCCTATTCTGTATTAGACAAAACCAAAATCAAGCAGACCTTCGGCATCACAATTCCGTACTGGACTGACTCACTGAAAGTGTGCATGAAGAACATGGACGCTGTTAAACATTAATATCCACAAAAGGTTTTGTAGCTGACAAGAATCCACAAAGCTAATGTGCCGGCGGATCTGTGCTCCGGCGGAATAAAATATAAGGATTTTCAATCCGCTTAAAATACCGCTTATTTGAGTGAAAAGTTAACAGCGAAAAGTAAAAAATCCAAATACCAAGTTAGCGTAAAATTGTGATATAATGCAAAATAGGAAGTTATCGGATTGCAAATTAGCTAACGCTGAACTTTGTTTCTCCATTCTCAACTCTCCATTCTCAATTATCAATTTACTTTCTGTTCACCATCATCACGCTTATCAGTATCACGGCAAGACCGGCGAGCTGTATCAGCGTTACGTCCTCATGACCAAGGCCGGCACCGATGACTACGGCAACAACGGGATTGACATAAGCATGAGTGGCAACTTCGGTGGCAGGACGCACACGCAGCAACCAGATGTATGCCGTGTATGCCATCATTGAACCGAATACTATAAGATAGGCCAACGAAAGCCATGAAACGACTGATACTGCGGATAGCTGCAAACTGCTGAAATCGCCCGACAATCCTGCGCACAAGGCAAACACGACGCCCGCACCGAGCATCTGCCAAGCCGACGACGACAGTCCGCCGTCATCATTGCCGCGGATGTGATATTTTGAATACAGCGTGCCGCATGCCCACGATATGCATCCGCCTATAAGCAGAAGTACACCATACTCATAATGACTGCCGCCGGGACGCTGCATGTTGAGCTGTTCGAGATAGAGCATGGCCACACCAAGAAAGCCAAGCACGATGCCTGCCACGGTGGAGACACTTCTGAAATTGCGACGCCACTGCGGAACATCGAGCAGCATTATCCACAAAGCCGTAGACGAAGCCATTATTGCGACAAGACTGCTGCTGACATAGCGCTGGGCAATCATGATGACGCCCTGATCGACAAACAAAAGAATGATGCCGCACACGGCCGACTTAAAGATAAGTCCACGGCGCAACAGCCGCTCGCCACGCAACCGGCATACAGCAAGCAAGGCCAGACCTGCCACGGCGAAACGCACCGTGCCGAGCACGAACGGCGGAAAGTCGTGAAGACAAACCCCGATGAAATAATATGTGGAGCCCCATACAACGTATATGAGGAAATAGGCTGCAGCTACCGCAAGGCTGCCGGGTGGCTGTGGCATAGGCAGTTTGTTTGGTAAATAGTAATAATTGTCAGACCGAAAGCAGCGCACCAGCCCTTTGGCCGGCACGTTGCCCGATATACGTCAGCACCATAAGCAATGATGTCAGCCTCTGGTCTTTATCTCGCAGTTGGCTGGTGCCTTGATGTTCTCATCGATAGTTACCGAACCTATTGAGTCGGCCACAATAACGCCCGATGTCGGATTCTTGATGTTGGTGATAGCTCCGCGTATGTCGGCGTTGAGCGTTGAATACTCGAAGGCCCTGTCACACTCACTGTCGAACGTGCAGTTTTCCAACACCAGGTCGTGAGCATAGCACAGCGGCTGTTCGCCTGAGATATGGCAGTTTACAAGGCGCAGGTTGCGCGAGTGCCATCCAAGATACTCGCCGTTAAGCTCTGAGTCGTAGATAGTAACGTTCTCCACCTCCCAGAAGGCGTCCTTCGTGGTTATCTTGGCGTTGTGTATCTCTACGTTTTTGACATACTGGAACACGTATTTGCTGTCGCTCTCAAAGCCGTCTATGCGTATGTCGTTGCTGAACATGAAAGGATAAGTGCCGCCATGCAGCTTCAGGTTCTTCACGTTGATGCGGTTGCAGCGCCAGAAAATCTCGTCGGCGTCGTTTATCTCAACGTTCTCGATGTCGATGTCGTTCATCTCGCGGAACATCTTCGGCGCGTCTATCACGGTGTTTTTCATCGTCAGATGGTCTGAATACCACAATGCAGAACGTCCGCCAACGGCAAAATAGCAGTTGTCTATCGTGAATCCGTGGACATGCCAAAACGGATAGTTGCCTTCAAAGCGGCAGTTGGTGGCCACAATGTTGCTGCATTCCTTTATGGCCGACTCGCCTTCGCGTATGGTTACGTTGTTGATGTGCAGGTCGTGCGACGCGAACAACGGGCGTTCGCCGCCAAATTCGGTGTTCTCAATCAGTTTCATAATATGTAATCTTTTATAATTTATTTTTTCGTTGTCAGTAGAGTTGCGGAGCGTTTCTTGCGCGTCCGGCTTTAACAGGCTATCGTCAGCAACGATATTTCTGTTGTTTTTTCTTTTGCAAAAATACGTATAATCAGATAAAAAAGCTGTATCTAATTTACTGATTAGATGAAACAATTCACAGAAAATATGATTTGCTCAAATTAATTAACCGCCAATATAGGGCTTTTCGGCACAAAATGATGACACAGAAACATTGGGCGGAGCGACCTGATTACCCCGAAACAACAGTTTATACTTACACATGAAAGCAGCTGAATAATAACAAAAAAGGTTGGCATCAACGGCAAAACGGCCGACGGCATCAATGGCTTTTCAGTGCAAATCTGACTCTTCAATACATCTAACCACCGCAAGATCAGCCTCAGCCCAGTCGACTGAGCGCAGCTCTTTAGCGCCGAGCCACACATAGTCTACATGCTCCGAGAGAACGAACCCGTCTGCCAGCGGCTCGCAGAGATATGCGTTGAGCGTTATCGAAAAGTCGGGATAATCATGACGGGCAGCCACAATCAGACTGCCTACAGATATGTCATAATCAAGTTCCTCGGCAAGTTCGCGCTTCAAAGCCTCCTGCGGCGTTTCGCCGGGCTCAATCTTTCCGCCCGGAAACTCGTATTTGTAGCTTGTATAACTGTATTTTGTGCGGCCCTTTTTCACGCAGAAATATTTTCCGTCCTTGCGTATTACAGCTGCCACCACATTATAATATTTAGCGTTCATATTCAGCCTTTCTCCTTTTCTTGTTTCTTATATACTGCCGCAAACGGTCATTCGCCCTGCCCTTCTGCCGCTTTGCGTCTCTTTGCCAGTTCGGCCTGCATCTTCTCGTTGAAACGCTTTGTTATGGGATAAAACACTACCGACGCCAAAGCTATGCCGAACACCACTGCCGGCACTATGCTCGACACGAGGCGTATGCCCTCAACAGCCCCGCTGCTCTGCATGGCTGTGCCGCCCGACACGTAGCCGAATGCCGACAGCAGTATGCCCGACAAGGCTCCGCCGAAGCCGAGCCCCATCTTCAGTGCAAACATTATGCCCGAGAAGCAGAAGCCCGTTGCGCGCCGGCGGTTGAGATATTCCATATAGTCGGCCACATCTGCCACCATTGCCCACATAAGAGGTATCGTCGGGGCATAGGCCAGACTTTTCAGTACGCAAAGCAGATAAACAAGCACAACGTCGTCGGGCGAAGGCAGATAGAACAGAGCCTGAAACAATACGGTGAGCGACAGGCACACTATATATACGGTCTTCTTGCCCAACTTGCCGGCAAGCCATCCCGAAAGGAACACCACGCCTACAAACTGCATTATGGCGTTGAGTATGTTGAACAGCGAGAAGCCTGCCGAATAAGCCTCACGCTCCGTATCGGCAAGTCCGAAGTTATGCAGAAACTCATAGAGCGAGCGCTGGTCGAGATAGCTTTGGAAATAGAAATTCATCGACGAGCCGAACATCGCCAGCGAAGTATATACGGCAAGACACAGCACAAACATTACGCGCCACGACACGTTGCCGAAGGTTTCCTTTACGTCTTCCTTAACGCTAGCCGTCTGTTGCGGCGGCTGGGCTATGCGCTCTCTGGTGGTGAAGAATGTTATGAGCAGACAGATAAAGGCGATGAAGGCAAACAGCAGAATGGTGCGGCTCCATCCGCGACTCGCATCCGAGCCACCAAGGCGGTCAATCAGCGGCAGCGTAAAGCCCTGCACGGCAAACTGGGCTATGGTGCTTGCCACAAACCTCACCGTGTTGATGCTTGTGCGCTCCTTTATGTTGGCCGTCATCACTCCGCCGAGCGAGGCGTAAGGCGTGTTGTTGAACGAATACATCATCAGCAGAAGCACATACGACACGGCGGCATAAACGGCCAGCAGCGTCTTGTCCTGTATGTCGGGCCTGTGGAAGGCAAGGATGTAGAACAGGCAGAACGGCAGGGCCGACGCCAGTATCCACGGACGATATTTGCCCCAGCGCGTGCTGGTGCGGTCGGTAAGTATGCCCACTATCGGGTCGGCAAATGCACTCACCATAGGCGCCACAAGCAGCACTGAGCCGGCAATGGCTCCGTTGAGTCCGAACACGTCGGTGTAAAACTTCAGCTGATATATCATTATCATCTGAAACACCAGATTGGCAGCCAGGTCGCCCAACGAATAGCCTACCTTCTCGCCGAAAGAAATCTTACCGTTATATGAATTATCTGCTGACATCGTTCTTATCTAGCTTTTCGTTTACATGGCGTATACCTCTGCCAGGCTCACGCCCATTGCTCCGGCTCATAACCATGAGGCCTGCACAACGCCCCTCTCAGGGCCATGTTATTTGCAGGAACAAAAGTAATAAAAATTCCTGACAGGAATAACAAAACAGCGAAATAATACAATAAATTATATTGCCGTCAGCAATTCAAATTCCGTCCGTTATATCTTTATCCCTTTCTTTCGTCCATTTTCAGTGCCACGTTCAAAATTCTGTCGTAGCCATTCATATAGTCTGTGGCATAAACGGGAATTGTGATGTCGGGCTTAATGCCTTTTGCGTGATGCAGTTCCCCGTCCATGCAGCGCATTAGCATCCCTGTCATTGAGAAAGGAAACAGGGGATATCAAATAGCCAAACAGAAATATAATGTTTCCGCCAAAAACTTTTTATTAAATTCTTCTGAATCTATTAATTAAGGCAACCAATATCAGCAGGCAGAATATGGCGATAATGATGAATCTGGTCTGATTCATTATGTCGGCATAGAAACTGCTGCCGGGGCTTATATAATCTATGACGCATGATGCAGAATTGTTTACCAGGTGCATGCCGAAGCACACCATAACGTTGCGAGTTTTATAATAAACCCAGCCTAAAAGTATTCCGCTTATGAACGTGCCGATAATCAGGCTTGTATAGAAATGCAGTATTGAGAACATAAAGGCAGAAATCAGAATACCTATCCACGGATTTGTCTTCCATTGAAGCAGTTTTTCCTCTATGCCTCCGCGAAACACTATCTCTTCTGCCAGCGGAGCCAGTATGCTGATGCCTATTATACTTGCAAAAGAGAGCTGTCCGTCAGCTGCAACGGCCTCGCTATAGTCGTTAAGGTTTAGGGCCGAAACAAAAAGGTTGAGCGGCAATATTGAAACCAACATCATCAGCATTGCCATCAGATAGACTGATGCCGGAGAGTTATCTGAGCCATGCTGACCGAAAAACGGCAGCTTCACATATTTTCTCTTTAGAAAGAGTGCGGCGATAAACAGATTGCTCAAAATCAGCGTGGCGCTGTCCATACTGCCCAACTGCATGACATCCTCTATCGGCATGTTGTTGTTGAGTACGTAATTCTCAAAAATCCAGCCGGCAACATAAACAATGGCCGGTACAAGTATCAATACGCCAAGAATGTATAACGCGTAATATGTTATGGCGACAAATGGTTTTGGCATTGTTTCCATCATAATTTATAAGTTTTTATAAGTTCTCCATATTTTATTTAAGGCATCGGCCTGAGTATGTTACGATTGTTGCCATCCGACATCATATCTGCAAATATATAAAATTATTCGTATTACCGCCCGTTAATCTGAAAAAATATATAGGTCATAGAGAAAAACAACACCTTTACCGATTCCGAAGCAGATTAATTCTTATTTCTTTGCGTTTATCTTCTTATTTCATAATTTATATGTATCTTTGCCGCCGGATATGACACAACGCTCACGAACGCTGACAAGAGCATGCGCTGCCATGCTGCTTACCGTGTTTATGGCTTATTATGCCATAATCTCGGTGTATGCCCACGTGCATGTGGTCAACGGCGTGATGGTGGTTCACTCACATCCCTTTAAAGACAAGCACAGCCACCCTACGGGGCAGACGCTCGTGCTGCATCACCTCACACATTTTAATTCGCTCGAAGCCGGACCTGCCGCCGGGATTGAGGCGCCCGACGTGAAACTTATTCACACATGCTACAGCGAATATGCGGTGGCACACGCCACGCCCGACTACAATTCGGGCATATATCTGCGCGCGCCTCCCGTTTCTTCATTTTCATAAATCATTTTATCCCGAAATCGGCCGTTGGCATTCGGTTGGATTTTTGTTTTGCATTGGGCTGACTGACGTATGACTTTTTGCCGGCATGGTGAACTATGCCTGCGAAAAAACAGACTGCATGACGGCAACAAGAAAGCGAAAATACGGCCGGTAAGGTTATATCCTATGGCATTAATAACCTCCAAACGGCCCGATGACCGATCAGGGTTTATCTCAACATTATTATTTATGCTGTGACGACGCAGGCATGCCGTGCCGTCATAGCCGGATATTACGTATTTTTTAAGAAATAAATGAAGAAACTAATATTACTTTTTCTGGCGGGCCTGCTGTGCCCGCTGGCAGGGATGGCCCATCCCGTTGAACCCAGCACGGTGAAAGAGGGCAACATCATAACAGGACACGTCATTGAGAAAGGAACAGAAGAAAACCTGGCCTACGCCACGGTGCTTATTGTGGAGAACGGCATGGGCACCGTTACGGGCGACGACGGGCACTTCCGTCTGAAGGACGTGCCGGCAGGCAAATACACGCTGAAAGTGCAGCTCATGGGCTACGCCGCGCAGACCAAGACCGTTGTGGTGAGCAACGAATATACCGTAGACCTGCACTTCGTGATGGAGAAAGAGGACATCATGATGGACGAGGTGGTGGTGTCGGCCAACAGAAACGAGACCAGCAGAAGGGTGGCTCCGGTGGTGGTGAACGTGATGAACAGCAAGCTGTTTGAGACGGTCAACTCTACCGACCTTGCCAAGTCGCTCAGCTACCAGTCGGGACTGCGCGTGGAGAACAACTGCCAGAACTGCGGCTTTCCGCAGGTAAGGATCAACGGTCTTGAGGGGCCTTACTCGCAGTTGCTCATCAACAGCCGCCCAGTGATGAGCGCGCTGTCGGGCGTGTACGGACTGGAACAGATACCCGTAAGCATGATCGAGCGCGTGGAGGTGGTGCGCGGCGGAGGCTCGGCGCTGTTTGGCGCCAACGCCGTGGGCGGCACCATCAACATAATAACCAAGGACCCGATAAACAACTCGTTCCAAGTCAACTCAACGATGTCGAACCTCGACGGCAAGACATGGGAGCAGTATTTCGGCGCCAACGCCTCGCTCGTGTCGAAGGACCGCACATACGGCGTGGCATTCTATCAGGCTTACAGGAACCGCAACCCGTATGACGCCGACGGCGACGGCTTCTCGGAGCTGGGCAAGCTCAACATGAACACCTTCGGACTGAGGGGATATTACCGCCCCACGCAGTTCAGCCGCCTGAGCATCGAGTATCACACCACCAACGAATTCCGCCGCGGAGGCAACAAGTTTGACCTGCAGCCGCACGAAACCGACATAACCGAGCAGACACGCCACGTGATAAACAGCGGCGGACTGACCTACGACATATTCATGAACGAATACAAGCACAAGCTGTCCGTGTACGGCTCGGTGCAGCATACCGACCGCAACAGCTACTACGGCGCGGGCATGGACGCCAACGCATACGGCACCACTGACGACCTTACGGCAGTGGGCGGAGCCATGTACTCTGGCAACTTCGACCGCCTGCTGTTCTCGCCTGCCACGCTGACGGGTGGCTTTGAATACCAGTTTAACGGACTTCACGACGTGATGACGGGCTACGGCCGCGACCTGAAACAGTATGTGAGGATTGCCGGGGCGTACCTGCAGAACGAATGGAAGATTAGATATCTGACGCTGCTTGCCGGATTCAGGCTCGACAAGCACAACCTCGTGGACAACGTGATATTCAGTCCGCGCGTCAACCTGCTGTGGAAACCCACTGACAGGCTGCAGGGACGGCTCACATGGTCTACCGGATTCAGGGCGCCGCAGGCTTACGACGAAGACCTGCACGTGGCTGCCGTGGGCGGCGAGGCGATGATGATAAAGCTGGCTGACGGACTGAAGCCCGAACGCTCAAACAGCTTCAGCGGCTCGGTCGACTGGGCTTTCAATCTGGGACACTTCAGCTCTAACCTGCTCATAGAGGGCTTCTACACCATGCTCAACGACGTGTTCTATCTCGAAGAGACAGGATTCGACGAGACCACGGGCACCAAAATACAGGAGCGCCGCAACGGCCACGGGGCAAGAGTCTACGGAGCCAACATCGACTATAAGATAGCTCACGGCAAGGAGGCGCAGCTGCAGCTGGGCTTCACCGTGCAGCAAAGCCGCTACACCGAGGCGCTGGCATGGAGCAGCGACCCCGACGTGGCGCCAACAAAGCGCATGACGCGCACGCCCGACTGCTACGGCTACTTCACCTTCACGTCGGCTCCGCTCAAAAACTTCGACTTCTCTGTGTCGGGTGTCTACACGGGCAGCATGCTCGTGCCCCACTTTGCGGGATACATAGAGAAAGACAGGATGGAGAAGACGCCCGACTTCATGGACCTGAACCTGAAGCTCAACTACACCTTCGTGCTGAACGACCATCTGAAACTGCAGCTCAACGGCGGCGTGAACAACATATTCAACGCCTTTCAGAAGGACCTTGACAAGGGTGCCGACCGCGACTCAAAATATTTCTATGGCCCCACTCAGCCGCGCACGCTGTTCATAGGCGTCAAGATATTCAACTGACGCTAACGGCCGCAATTATCGGCCGCAACCATGCCCTGCCCCGCTACACACTACATCTGCCGCAACAGCCATGCGGCAATGGTGCATGTGCAGCGGGGCATTTCGTCTGCACAAGCCAGACTGATGACAGCGAAACGGAACAGAAACGCCAGCTCCACAAAAGAAAAGTCTTTACATTTTTCATGTACAGAGTTTTCTTTAAAATAGAAAACGGACTTATAACGGATGTTAAAGAGACAGACCATTAAGTCTTCAGGATTTAACTTTGATTTACAATTAACACCGTCTGACACCCCCAGACCAATGGTTTTAATGCCCTTAATCAGGCTTTTTAGAGGCACAAGTCTATGACTTACGAGGCAAAAACCTATTGTTTTTCACCCGTAAGTGGCCGAGTTATATTTTTTAACATTCACGCTCTGACATCTCTATCGGCATAAATCACGCTATATCAACAATTTAACAAAATCATGAAATTTCAGCGTTTTTCCGTCCGAAAGCCGTGTCTGCGCTGACGGAGGCCATTCTGAGAGCGTCAAAATCAAAAAGTTTTCTGTCTGCCAAGTTCTCAACAGGCAATAAACGTGCCCAAGATCATCATCCCATCGGTACATGCAATTAAAAAAAGAAAACGACGTAAAACAATTAAAAGACAAGAAACAAAAAAAACAAATTATAACATACTACATAATTAAAATACGCATAATAATATAAAATTCTATAACTATTGGCTAAAGTTTTATCATTATTCAAGCCAATACACTATTTTATATAATTTAACAAAAAAACATATATCGTAACTATAAAACGCCTAATTTTGTATATAAATTAACATTAACACCAAACAACACGAATGAAAACAATGAAACAACATATTAAACCTTAAATATTCTATATATCACTCGAAAAATGCAAAACCGTATACAACAATTAGACTATTTGAAAAGCATATTCATAATATTAATGCTTCTGATGCACCTGGTGTATTTCGAGGAGAAATTTCCTTATGCCAAAGCTGTCATCCTGACATTTGTAATGCCTGTATTCTTGCTTATTTCCGGATACTTGGCCAATATGAACAAGCCCTTGACCAAACTGGCAAGACATATAAAATGGCTCGCCGTTCCTTACGCAATAATGGAATCAGGCTATATTATAATGGCATCAATACTTCCCATACGTGAACATATAAGCCAACTCACACCCAGCATTTTTGCCGAAAAGCTGCTGCTGCATCCTCTCGGTCCGTATTGGTATCTGCATACCTTAATTGTCTGTTATATCGCATATTACGCCGTTAACACATTAAAGCAAAGAATTAACACGGTGTCGCTGCTGATTGTTCTCGGAATAAGTTTTTGGCTGTTGTCTGATATACTGCATATAATGGCAATGGAAAATGCTATATACTTTCTTGCCGGTGCGGCAATAAGGCAAAGCGGCATAATGTTCACTTCTTTTTTCCGGCCGTCTGTATTAGCAGTAATACCGTTTCTGCTGCTGTGCACTACCCCTGACAATCTGTATAAATACACATTAAAAGGCGTGGCAATGACATATCTCATAATATGCCTTTCGCTATCAGCATATGGACATCTGCCTGACAAAATAAAAACACTTAGCCACTTCATTGGTCAAAATACATTATCCATATTATTATTTTCACCAATGTTCACAATTCTTACAAAACCTCTTGTAAAGATATTCAAATTCGATCCGACTGGCATTTTGTTTTTTATCATAGCCGTAGCAATCATTATTGCAGGTAGTCTGGCCGTGTCACTGGCTATGGACAGAATGCATGTGTCACAATGGTTTTGCGGAAAGAACAATCTGCTTTGCATCGACAGTTTTAATAGAGCAAAAACAGTCCATAACAAGATGTAGGATATAACTCATCAAAAAAGCTTCTGTGAGAAGAAACTCAAAGATTCCCTACGGATACCTATACGCTGAATGCAACTGACGCTGAATGCCAACATGCCGCGGGCATGACAGCAGAAATAAGCCGGAATGACATGAGGCAGACGGAGCCGTGGGGCCGCTGCAGAACAGGCAAACAGAACCGGCACGACAAGACTGAAAAACAATAGCCACAGGATTTACGCCGCTCACCAATAATCTGACACACAGACATTTTCATCACTTAATTCTTGCACAGATGTTTTTTTGTTATTATCTTTGCAAGACAAGTTTATACGAGCTATATACGGCAGTCTGACGCCATTGGACACGGATGCCTGCATCACGGCGCCGGCTGACTATCACCTTACATTTTGTTAATCTCTAAACAACTTACAGAATCAAAAAAATTAACACCATATAAAGATGAAATCCCTGTTGCGCCTTATATTGCTGATAACGTTATTACCCGCTGTCGCCGCGGCCCAGCCCGACATGATAGTGGAGCACTACACCAAGGAGAGCGGACTGCCAAGCAACACGGTGTACTGCGCGCAGAAAGACGGCGACGGCTTTGTGTGGTTCGGCACATGGCACGGCCTGTGCTCGTTCGACGGCACTACGTTCACGCCCTTCATAACACGCACCAACCACAGGTCGGACATGCCGCCGCGCAAGGTGCGCAACATCATAGGCGACAAGAACGGATATCTGTGGATACGCAACACGGACAACCATCTGTATATGTTCAACAAGTATGACGAAACCTACCACGACATATACAACGAGCTGAAAAAGCAGTCGCGCAACGTGCAGGTGATAAAGATACAGGCCATGGACAACGGCCACATAATGCTGCTGACGCGCAACAAGGACGTGTTTGAGGCATACGTCAACGAGGAGAAGAAGATTGAGGTGAGAAAGATATTCGACTCGCGGCGCCACATCGACCCTGCCACAATGAAACTGAAGACCAACATCCTGGGCGAAAACAGCCGCTATGTCTACTGGATAAGCAGGAGTCTGGTGCTCAACATCGTTACGAAGAAAAACAGCGCCCCGCTGCTGGGCAGGATAAAGGACAGAGACATAACTTGCTTCAAGAAAAAGAAGCAGTATCTGTGCATCGGAACTGCACACGGCATCCTGTATATCATCAACACCGCCAACGGTCACACCGACCAATATGCCTTCAAGGGGATGCAGTCGGTCGTGTCGAGCATAAACATCATCGACGGCAAGGTGTACTTCACCACGAAAGACGGGCTCTACTCCTTTGCCAGAGGCTCGGCACCGAGGCTCATAACATCGCAGGCATCGGGCATCACGCAGTCGTTCACCGACAAATATAACAAGCTGTGGCTGTGCTCCGGCAGGGGCCTGCTTATATGCCACGACCCCAAGACAGCCACGTCGCAGACGTTCACCATGCCCACAGACAGCCTGTTTGCCGAGATGAAGTTCAGAGACACTGGCGCCAACGGCCTGTTCATACTGATGCGCAACGGCGAGGTGTGGCGCTACAACCATCAGACAAGGATGGTGCAGAACATCAACCGGCAGAAAGACTTCAGCAACTACACGTCGGAGCCTCACTTCTTTGACATCGACATCGACGCAAACGGCATCCTGTGGCTGTCGTCCACCAGCAGCGGTGTCTACAAGGTGTGCTTCCCGCGATACAACTTCAGGTTTATGTTCCCGCAGATGCTCATAACCGACAACGACAGCGACAACAACGGCATACGCGCCGTATATCAGGCACGCAACGGCGACCTCTGGATAGGCACGCGCAAGGGCGAGCTGTTCTGCATGGACCTGAAGACCAGGAACATAAAGCGAAAGTTCGGCAACAACGAGATAGGCCCAGTCTACCACATAATGGAAGACAAGAAGGGCAACTACTGGTTCTCTACAAAGGGCGCCGGACTGATAAAGGCCACGCCCGACGCCATGGCGCCGCAGGGACTGCGCATAACACGGTATACCAACAAGCGGGGCGACCGCAACTCGCTGAGCAGCAACCGCGTGTATTACACCTATCAGGACAGCCGCGGGCGCATATGGGTGTGCACCTTCTACGGCGGACTGAACCTCATAGAGGAACGCGGCGGCAGAATAATATTCAGAAACAAGCGCAACGGGTTCAGGCAGTATCCGCGATACGAGCTATACACCGACGTGCGCTCCATAACCGAAGACCGCAACGGACGCATGTGGGTGGGCACAACAGACGGACTGATGTCGTTCGACGGAAAGTTCAGCAAGCCGTCTGACATAAAGTTTGAGACCTACCGCGAAAGCCACAAGTCGGGAATAACCGACAACGACATATTCACGATGTATAAAGACCACAAGGGATATATCTGGATGGGCATATTCGGCAGCGGCCTCAACAAGATAGAATATTACGACGAGAAGAACCGCCAGCCCGTGCTGAAGACATACATGATAAACGAGAAGCAGGGCGGCGACGTCATATCGTCTATCGTCGAGGACAAGAGCCACTGCCTGTGGATATGCACCGAGAACGGACTGGCAAGCATGAAGCAGGGCTCGTCTTACCTGAAGAGCTACGACAGGTTTGCGGGATTCCCCGAGGTGAACATCGAGGACAACACGTCGATATGCCTGCACAACGGCACCATTCTGATAGGCAGCCGCCAGGGCCTGCTGTCGTTCGACCCTGAGGCAGTAAGAAACGACAACGACGCCCGATACCCTACCTTCATAACCAACTTTAAGGTGGTCAACCGCGAGCTGTGGGACTTCAACCCGCCGATATTCGAAGGCTCGCTGAAGTATGCCGACAAGATTGTGCTCGACCACGACCAGTCGACATTCACCATTGAGTTCTCTGCCCCCTACTACGCCGACAACAGCCTTATACCCTACACCTACATACTCGACGGATACGAAGACGAATGGCACAACAGCGGCACCAACCGCATAGCCTCGTATGCCAACGTACCGCCGGGCCACTATAAGTTCAGGGTTAAGGTCAACGACAACAACTCGCCCGAACGCGTCATCGAGATAATCATCAGTCCGCCGTGGTGGGCCACATGGTGGGCTTACACCATATACACCATGCTGGCGCTGCTGGCTCTCTACGGTGCGCTGCGCCTCGTGATGTACATGATAAAGATGCGCAACGAGGTGTATATCAACGATCGTCTGGCCGAACTGAAGATACGCTTCTTCACCAACGTCAGCCATGAGCTGCGCACGCCGCTGTCGCTCATAAAGGGCCCGATAGAGGAACTGAAGAACACCGAGAAGCTGAGCCCTACGGGCAAGGAGTATATAAGCCTCATCGACCGCAACGCGCGCAAGATGCTGCAGCTGGTAAACCAGATACTCGACTTCCGCAAGATTCAGAACGGCAAGATGAAGATGCACGTGTCGTATGTCGACCTCAACAGCATGATAGAGCAGCTCATGCAGGAGTTCAGAATGCATGCCGAAGAGCGCGACATAGCCTTCGTGTTCGACAAGGCTGAAGAACACGTTACGGCATGGTGCGACGCCGAAAAGATAGCCATAGTGCTCAACAACCTGCTGAGCAACGCCTTCAAGTACACCGGCGAGGGAGGCAAGATATGCATAGCGCTCGAGCACGACTACGACAGGCACATGTGCACGATAAGGGTTGAAGACGACGGAGTGGGCATACCCAAGTCGCAGCTCGAGGTGATATTCGAGCGCTTCTCGCAGGCAAGCAACAAGACGTCTGACGACAACGCCTACGCCGGCACGGGCATCGGCCTTTCGCTGTCGAGAGAGTATGTCAACATGCACCACGGACGCATATGGGCCGAAAACATCGACGGCGGCAAGGGCGTGGTGTTCTCTGTTGAACTGCCTACGGGCCGCGAACACTTCGACGAGAAAGACATCGAGGTCTACTTCGACGACAACACTGCTGGCAGCAAGACAGCTGACGAGGCCGAAGCAGAACAGGACACGCAGGAGCAGAAAGCGGAAGAACCGCAGGACGATCTGCCTACGATAATGCTCATAGAGGACAACATCGACATGTGCCGCATGCTGCAGCTGCAGCTGCGAAGCAACAAATACAACGTGTTTACGGCGCACGACGGCGAAGAAGGACTGAAGAAAATTTATCAGTACCACCCCGACATAATAATAACCGACCTCATGATGCCGGGCATGGACGGCATGGAGCTGCTGCGCAACGTAAGACAAGACTTCAACATCAGCCACATACCCGTCATCGTGCTCACGGCAAAGAACACCGAGGAAGACAAGCTGACATCCATAAAGAGCGGAGCCAACGCCTTTATAACAAAGCCCTTCAGCAGCAGTCACCTCATGGCCAGAATAAACCAGCTGCTCGAAGAGCAGCGCATCTTCCAGCGCAAGATGGTGGTGCAGACCACCGTGGAGAGCACGGCCGAGGCTGCCAACGACTCTTACGAACAGCACCTCGTGAAGAAGGACATCGAGTTTGTACACAAGATTCATGAGATTATTGAGGAGAACCTCAACTCTAACGACTTCAACATCGACACCATAGCCGGCACGATAGGTCTTAGCCGCTCTGCCTTCTTCAAGAAACTGAAGAGCCTGACGGGCTTTGCCCCGGTAGACCTCGTAAAGGAGATAAGGCTGACCAAGGCTGCACGCCTCATAGAGACAACCGACGACAGCATAACAGAGATAGCCTACTCTGTGGGCTTCCGCGACGCCGGCTACTTCGGCAAGTGCTTCCGCAAGAAATATGACATGACGCCAAAGGAATACAGAGCCGAAAAGCGTCAGGCGCAGCAGCAATAGCACAGCCGGAACTACGGCACGAAATAAAGCTATGACACGAAATAAGACTTAAAAGCAAGCTAAGGAATTGCACTAAACAGCACTCTGCATCAGCCTGCCTTCCGTCCCATTCGTTTATATTAACCGGAATGGACGGAAGGCACGTTGATTATATATAAACAGACAGCACGACAAAACTAGCTTTCTTTCCAATATTGCAATAACATCGCTACGACAGCAAATCCTCTATGATAAAAGTACATTTTTTTGCTTTAAAAGAATAAAATTACAGTTTTTTTTCATATATTTGGCGTGCCGTACAACGGAACGGACAATGCCGACTATGTGGACGGCGAAGTGCTCATTGAAAAGCAGAACAACATCTGGAATACGACTTACCTCTTCAATGCGAAGGAATTCGATGAAGATTCAGAAGCAATCATATTTGAAAAAATCAAATCTTGGTTTGATGCAAATAGAAAAATCATAACGATTGATCCTAAAAAAGTCTTAAATGAGTTTAAAGCTAAAACAGAAGGATAATCTATAACATAATAATTATTTTAATGAAAAATATAAAAACTTATAGTATAGGTATAATCGTATGGATAATAATAAATTTCATACTGTTTGTGTATTTAACATTCAATTATATTAATTTCTTAGATATTGTAAAGTATCGCGTCGATGCTTACACTGCAGAAAAGCCAGTTAGTTTTAACTTAAATGAAGTAAAACAAGCTGTTGAATTATTCCAATTTTTGTCATGCATTGGAATTTTGTATGTAGTTTTCACTACTGTTTTACTATTTTGGATATATAAATTTATCCACAGAAAATAATATATTGTAAGTAATGTCATTTCGGTGACTAACAACGCTTCACTTCCTGCCAGCGGCAACTTCGTCTACGTCAACACCGTGCGGCATGAAGAATGACAAAGCCCGCGAGCGCGAGCTGAAATGGAACGAAGAAATAAAAAGATAAAATTAATTTGGATGTGTCTTAATAACTTGAAATTATTTAGACACATCCAATTCAAAAAGTTAGCATATGGAAAGAGAATTAATATTAAATAGGTCTTATGGCGAGTTTATTCTTAATTCGTTAGTCTTTAATTGTTTAAAAAATACAAAATACAAAAAGAAGATATATCATGAAAGAACATATGAAAATGAATGTTATATCCTTGAAGGAGGTATAGAATTGTGGTGCG
>ERZ791608.435-NODE-435-length-21089-cov-3.988400_pt1 | contig 21089 bp, 20 predicted proteins | sample MGYA00510276_ERZ791608 | MGnify/ENA primary metagenome ERZ791608 (study PRJEB30046, sample SAMN00791908) | human gut metagenome | study: EMG produced TPA metagenomics assembly of the A metagenome-wide association study of gut microbiota in type 2...
TGATACCCGTAAGTATCATTCCAACAATTATCTATGCGACTTCATGTCGCACCCATGGAACCTCTATATGATGTTTTCCCATTGACGATTAATCATTTTCGTGACAGATTTGCCGATCAGCAGTGGCTTATCTACGACATTAAGAGAAAATATGGCTATTATTACAACGGAAAAGAGGTCGACGAAATAACGTTTACCAATCCTTTTCAAACTCATTTACTGACAGGGAAGCTGGACGATAAGTTATTGGATAAAGACGAAAAGCTCTTCCAGACACTCTGGAAAAGCTATTTTAAATCAATCTGCATCAAAGAAAGATTAAATCCTGTAAAGCACAAGAAAGACATGCCTGTACGATACTGGAAATACCTGACAGAAAAAAACTGATCAGACGTTTAGAAACAATTCATCAGGATAGCCTATATCGACAAGAAACAGGGCATTGCCCGGTACAGACGTGCCTGCACTGCAACGGTTTTTCTCTTCTATTACCTTACGGAAACCTTCTACCGTAAGTTTACCACGCCCCACTTCTACCAATGTACCGACTATCGCACGAACCATATTCCGCAGAAAGCGGTCGGCCTGAATGGTAAACACCCACTCATAAGGTCCGGCTTGCTCCCAGCGAGCATGCATAATACGGCAATTGTTTGTCTTTACATCTGTATGCAACTTGCTGAAGCTGGTAAAATCGGTATAGTCAAACAAAGTTTGCGCCGCTTCGTTCATCTTGTCAAAATCCAGCTGTTGAAACACTCTCCATGCATAACGCCGGATAAAAGGGTCCTTACGGGTAGTAATATAGTATTTGTAAGTACGATAAGTTGCATCGAAACGAGCATGTGCATCCTGCATGACTCTCCTAACCTCATAAACCGATATATCTGGCGGAAGCAACCGGTTCAGCTTATCGGTCACAACATCACAGTCAAGCATCCAGCCGATATCAAAATGGGCAACCATCAAACGGGCATGTACTCCTGCATCCGTTCTTCCCGCCCCTGTTACTTCGATGGTATCATCACGCAGAAAAGTTGTCAATGCACGAGTAAGGGTTTCTTGTACACTGGCACCATTAGGCTGAACCTGCCAGCCATGATAATTTGTTCCGTCGTAGGCTAAATAAATAAAATATCTGAACATATATTCACTATCTGGTCGTTATATGGAAACATCCTTGCTTTAATTCATACTTCACATAGCAACGTTCTGCCTCACGCAAGTCGCGCAACACTTCCGAAAGCACCAGCTTCAATGTATCTGCACTTACATCCTGCATCGGACGTCCGTCGGGATCTTCTACCTTCGTAAAACGCTTCCAGCTAACATCAAAAGTCGTTCCATAAAAATGGCAGGAATTCAGTGAAGCATTTCCATTTGTACGACGAAGTTTTTTAACGTCATCTTTCGTACGCAATACAGATGTCACGATAACCTTATTAGGATTCAAGCCCTTGTTCTCCAGCGAGTCCAGAAAATTTATTCCAATGGTATCAAGCAAAGCGGCAGCACGGGGCACAAGGAACGGGATAGAGTGAGTAAGAGAATCCACATCGTAGTGCTCGCCCGAAACGATTTCTTTCAAATCACCGTCTAAGTCCACGGCAGCCTCCCGCGATGAGATTGGACGTATCCCTATGCGGCGTGCTACCGCCAGCTGGACATCATTCAAATCACCAAAACTTCTCTTGTAGCTTACTACCCCACGAATATTGTGCGGATTATTTAGTTTAATAGACTTGTCTTCCTGCTTACAGCCGCCCAATACAGCAGCCGCGCCCAAAGTAATCGCCCATGCTATTCCTGTCAGTCTTTTCATATTTACTGTCAAATCTTTCTCTCGATAATATAATTAAGAGCTGCAAAGATAAAAAATATTGGCGAAAACAGAGAAGAAGGATACTTCCTTTTAAAAATTCAAGCAAAACAGTCGACAAATTGCCTGATGAAAAGCTAAAATTAATTTATCCTATATCGTGTACAGATAAAAAGGAATGATTAAATTTGCAGAAGAAATAAGACTAACGAGCGTATCAAAACAAACTGAATGATCGAAAAACATATTGTATTAGAGGATATTGATCCGGTTATTTTCTATGGCGTAAACAACGCCAACATGCAAATGATCAAGGCTTTGTTCCCTAAACTTCGTATTGTAGCACGAGGTGATGTCATTAAAGTAATGGGGGACGAAGAGGAAATGTGTGCATTCGAAGAGGCTATCTTAGCTCTGGAACAACACTGCGCACGCTATAATTCACTGAACGAGGAAGCCATTCTGGATATCATAAAAGGTAACAAACCGCCAATCGAAAAGACGGGCGACGTAATAGTGTATAGTGTTACCGGCAAACCCATCACTCCGCGAAGCACCAATCAGTTGAAACTTGTGAAAGAATTCGACAAGAATGACATGATTTTTGCTATTGGACCGGCAGGATCGGGAAAGACATATACGGCAATCGCGCTGGCTGTCCGGGCATTAAAGAATAAAGAAATCAAGAAAATCATATTAAGCCGTCCGGCTGTGGAAGCGGGAGAAAAGCTGGGTTTCCTGCCCGGAGATATGAAAGATAAAATCGATCCTTACCTGCAACCATTATACGATGCACTTCAAGACATGATTCCCGCTGCAAAATTAAAGGAATACATGGAACTGAATATCATACAGATTGCTCCTCTTGCCTTTATGCGCGGACGTACACTGAACGATGCAATTGTCATTCTGGATGAGGCACAGAACACCACAACCCAACAGATAAAAATGTTTCTGACCCGTATGGGTACAAATACCAAAATGATTGTTACGGGAGATATGACTCAGATAGACCTCCCCTCATCACAAACATCAGGATTGATACAAGCTCTCCGTATTCTGAAAGGAGTAAAAGGAATCAGTTTTGTTGAACTGAACAAAAAAGATATTGTCCGCCACAAACTGGTAACTCGTATTGTCGAAGCATACGAGAAGTTTGAAGAAAAGACAAAAGCCGCAAAAAATGCGGAAAAGGTTCCCAACAAGAAAACAGAAGAATAAGACAAAAACTTATACCTTAATAAAAGAAACATCATTCATTACTAAATACATAAAGAAAATGAGTAAAGCTTTAACTAAAACAGACTATCACTTTCCGGGACAGAAAAGTGTATATCACGGCAAAGTGCGCGATGTTTATAACATCAACGATGAAAAATTAGTAATGGTTGCTACCGACCGTATTTCTGCATTCGATGTCGTATTACCCGAAGGTATCCCTTACAAAGGACAAATGCTGAACCAGATTGCAGCAAAATTCCTCGATGCTACTACAGATATCTGCCCTAACTGGAAACTGGCTACTCCCGACCCGATGGTAACCGTAGGAGTTATGTGTAAAGGTTTCCCTGTAGAAATGATTGTACGTGGTTATTTGTGTGGAAGTGCATGGCGTGCATACAACAGCGGTATCCGCGAAATCTGCGGCGTTCGCCTTCCCGAAGGCATGCGTGAAAACGAAAAATTCCCTCATCCTATCATTACTCCGACTACAAAAGCCGAAATGGGTATGCACGATGAAGACATCTCTAAAGAAGAAATTCTGGCAAGAGGTCTGGCTACACCCGAAGAATATGAAACACTGGAACGCTACACTTTGGCTTTGTTCGAACGCGGAACACAGATGGCAGCAGAACGTGGTCTGATACTTGTCGATACAAAATATGAATTTGGTAAGCACAATGGTGAAATTTACCTGATGGACGAAATCCATACTCCCGATTCAAGCCGCTATTTCTACTTAGAAGGTTATCAGGATCGTTTTGAAAACGGCGAACCTCAAAAGCAATTGTCTAAGGAATTTGTTCGTGAATGGTTGATGGCAAACGGCTTCCAGGGTAAAGAAGGACAGACTGTTCCTGAAATGACTCCTGCAATCGTTGCTTCCATCAGCGACCGCTATATCGAACTGTACGAGCACATCACAGGTGAAACTTTCGTCAAAGCAGACACAGATCACCTGGCAGAACGTATCGAAAAGAACGTTACTGAATATTTAGGATAAATCTGAATGAGGAATGAAGAATTGAAAGTGAGGATGTTTTTTATTCCTCACAATTCTTCATTCTTCGTTTTTTCATACTTAATCTTTCATTTTTTATCTTATGCCTCATTACCCACAAGAAGAAATAAAGCCCTACAACGAGAACGAAAGCAAAGCTGTACAAGTAGAGAAGATGTTCGACAATATTGCTCCTGCCTACGACAATCTGAACCATGTACTCTCATGGGGAATAGACAAAAGCTGGAGACGCAAGGCTATTCACTGCCTGAAACCATATCGTCCACAGCATATCATGGACGTTGCAACCGGTACAGGTGACTTTGCTCTGCAGGCATTCGGCACACTTCGCCCGCAGGAACTGATAGGAACTGACATTTCTGAGGGAATGATGAACATAGGACGTGAAAAGGTAAAACAAGCCGGATTCTCCGAACACATTACCTTTGCCAAAGAAGACTGCACAGCTCTTTCCTTCCCCGACCAGCGTTTCGACGCCATCACTGTAGCGTTCGGAGTTCGCAATTTTGAGAATCTGGACAAAGGCTTGCAGGAAATGTATCGCGTATTAGTACCGGGAGGACATCTTGTAATTTTGGAATTATCCGAACCTGAGTGGTTCCCCATGAAGCAATTATATGCAGTCTATTCCAAAATGGTAATACCTACCCTGGGAAAACTCTTTTCGAAAGACCGCAGTGCCTATACTTATCTTCCTCAGTCTATCAAGGCTTTTCCGCAAGGCGAAGTCATGCAAGGTATTATCCGTAAAGCTGGATTTAGCCAAGTGTCTTTTCGCCGACTGACTTTAGGCATCTGCACACTCTACTTTGCTACAAAATAATCTGAACTTCAAATATTGCTTTTATGAAAAAATTCGGTTTGATAGGCTACCCGCTCGGACATTCTTTCTCCAGAAACTTCTTCAACGAAAAGTTTCAGTCGGAGAATATCGATGCGGAGTACGTTAATTTTGAAATTCCTACCATAGAGGATTTTCCACGAATTATCGCGGCCAATCCTACGCTGGAAGGGTTAAACGTAACAATTCCTTATAAAGAAAAGGTTATCCCTTATCTGAATGAAGTAGCACCCGACGCTGCTGCCATCGGAGCGGTAAACGTTATCAAATTCGAACGCAACAAAGGCAAGCTTAAATTAATAGGACATAACTCCGATGTCATCGGATTCACACGTTCCATCGAATCCTTACTGGAATCCTATCATACCAAGGCACTCATTTTAGGTACGGGAGGAGCTTCGAAAGCAATCAATTACGGGTTGAAGCAATTAGGACTGGAAACGCTGTTTGTATCACGAAGTACTCATAATGACCATACCATTACGTACGACGAGCTGACGCCTGCCCTGATGGACGAATATAAAGTCATTGTAAACTGTACGCCTGTCGGTATGTATCCACAAGCCGATAAATGTCCTGATATACCTTATGAATGTCTTACTCCAAGACACCTGCTTTACGATTTATTGTACAATCCAGATACCACGCTGTTCATGAGAAAAGGAAGTGAACACGGAGCCGTGGTAAAAAACGGACTTGAAATGCTTTTGCTGCAAGCCTTCGGAGCATGGGATATCTGGAATAAGTAAATTTATCTGCACCCCTTACGAGGACTGCACAAATCCTTTACATCACATGAAGAAGCGAATTGCCATTGTTATCGGAATCGTATTATTACTTTTGGCCGGTATTCTTGCCGGAGGAAGCTGGTATATGGTAGATTACTCCCTGCGTCCGGAAAACAGAGGAAAAGACATGGAAGGCTCACTGACTTTTATGAGAGAAAAATATCCTCAGATAAATCCGTGGCTGGACAGCCTTCAAGAGCATAAGGCGCTGCGCGATACGTTTATTACCGCCAGCGATGGCATACGCATGCACGCTTTTTATGTAAGAGCTATGCAACCGACTTCGCATACTGCTGTCATTGTACATGGATATACGGACAATGCAATACGCATGTTTCACATCGGATACCTTTATAACCATTCACTGGATTACAACATCCTGCTGCCCGATTTACGGTACACCGGCCTGACAGAAGGTGATGCAATCCAGATGGGATGGTTGGATCGTAAAGACGTTATGCAATGGATTAACGTCGCTCCTGCACTTTTCGGCGATTCCTTGCAGGCTGTTGTACACGGCATTTCAATGGGAGCTGCTACAACCATGATGGTTTCCGGTGAAACTCTTCCAGCATACATTCGGTGCTTTGTTGAGGACTGCGGGTATACCAGTGTATGGGAACAGTTTAAGAAAGAACTTAAAGAGCAGTTCGGACTCCCCGCCTTTCCACTGCTTTATACAGCCAGCTGGTTATGCGAATGGCAGAACGGATGGAATTTCAAGGAAGCTTCCGCCATCAGACAAGTTGCAAAATGCCGGAAACCGATGCTTTTCATTCATGGAGATCAAGATGATTTTGTGCCGACTTACATGGTCTATCAGCTATACGATGCCAAACCTGCTCCCAAAGAACTCTGGATAGCTCCGGATGTAGACCACGCCAACTCCTATTTCCGGTATCCGGAAGAATATACTGCCCGCATAAAAAGCTTTACAGGGAAATATATACCTTGATATCCGAAAGTCATTTTCCTATAGCAGAACTATAAACACCTGTCCTGTTAGTAAATTCGTTCTGATATCTGCCGCACATCAACAAGAAAAAATCTAAGAAAGGCAACAGTTTATCTGTACAATACGCCATTGTTTCCAAGAAAACATTTCAGCGTTCTGAACCAATATGTCCGTTACCTTCTCTACATTTCCTATCCAAACGACTAAAACTCTCCCATCTTAGTCGCTAATATTCCCCAACTGGAACGAAGACTTACATTACCAAGAGGCTGACGGAATAGCTCCAACGTTCCTTTTGGAACTGACACACGATCAACTTGCTGAGGAAGAGCATAAGTCTGTAAGGAGGGCGGAGTTGCTGTTTTTACTGTCAAAAGTTTCACTGTACTATTGCCTAACGCATTAAAAGCCATTTTCTTGAGATTCTTTCCCAATGTAATAGCATCGAGATTTACTACGCCAGAAAAAAGCGTCTGCCCTATCGACTCAATACTTTCAGGAAATTCAATCAAAGTAAGTTTCGGACAATACTGAAACACACCACCCTTTATGACTCCAGCCGTTTCCCGACTACCATTTCCAGAGCTACGTACTTCACGCAAATTCTGACACAAATAAAACGCACGCTCCTCCAACAAATTTAAATTATCGGGCAAAGTAACACTCTCCACTCCCGACTCACGGAATGCCTCAACGCCTATCATTTTCAAATCTTCAGGAAAGGTCATCGAATGTAAGCGGTCGGTATGCAAAAATGCCTGACTGCTTATCTCACGAAGCGTAACCGGCAACTTGATTTCTTCGGCACCGACTTCCGAAAATGCCCGCTTAGGGATGATCTTTACCTGCGTATCCGACAAATCAACCCGACTCAGGTTACGACAGCCGTAAAAACAATATTCACCCAGTGTCTTCAGACTTTTCGGAAAGACAACCTCCTTTACTGAGTTTCCTGTAAAGGCATCGGCTTGAATCTCTTCCACTCCCTCCGAAAGAATTATTTTATCGAACGTAGAAGCGGCAAAAGCTGTCGGACTGATGACCTTCGCTTCTGCAGGAACCCGGTAAACCTCTCCCTGTTTTTCCAGAACTTCAGTAAGAACGCCGTTGTTTATCACGTAATCGATAACCTTCACCATAAAGGAAGTCTGCTTCTCTTCCACGGTAATAATGACCGGAAGCTGCTCTATTGCCTTTTCCGTAGAAAATCCGGAAAGACTCTCTGACGTAATGTCCAGCTTCTTCCGTTCTCCATTACTGTATATTCCTTCTACCACCAGCCCTTCCAGATTGACAGACACTTCGGAACGAAGCAAATATGTCGTTTGAACAGGAGGATTTACAACCTCTATACGTGTAAGAACAGCATCCTTATCCGGCGATGAAGGCTGTTGTCCGTTATTTTCGCCCGAATTATTATCAGACGAAGATGTTGAGGTCTGTTTGTGTTTCTCCACAACCGGATCTTTCTTACATGCCGGCATGCATAGTATTGCTCCCGCAATCATTAAAGAATAAGCCAATTTCAAATTCATATACTCTATACAATAAAAAGAAAATAAGTCAATAACCACAACCTGCGTAAAGCCTCTTTTTGTCCCTATTTGCAAGCATTTTACCCGAAACATCTTTCACCGATGCTCCCCAAAAAGTCGTCCGCATAACGAATAAATGCGAAAAAATGACGCTCCAACAAGTAAAAAAAGGAACATACGCCCTACTTCCTTCAAAAAATCAAACAGGTTTAAATCTATATAACCCTTTTAAGTGTCCTTTTGTTCACCCGATAACGATTTTTCAATAAGGTGTTCGTTTTTACGGGTTATTTTATGTATGTTTGTAACTGAAACCAAATACAACATTACATTTATGAAAAAAACATGGATTATCATTATTGCCGTAATAGCAGTTATTGCCGTTTACGGAGTTTCTTCGTATAACTCAATGGTATCGCAGGAAGAAGCTGTAGGTACAGCTTGGAGTAATGTGGAAAACCAATACCAGCGCCGTGCCGACCTGATACCGAATCTGGTCAATACCGTCAAAGGATATGCCGCACACGAAAAGGAAACATTCGACGCCGTTGTGTCAGCGCGTGCAAAAGCGACACAGACAACAGTCAGCATCGACGACCTGACTCCTGAAAAGATGGAGGCATACCAGCGTGCGCAAGGCGAAGTGGGTAGTGCATTAAGCCGTCTGCTTGCCGTAACAGAGAATTATCCGGAACTGAAAGCTAACGAGAATTTCCAGACACTTCAGGCACAGTTGGAAGGTACAGAGAACCGTATCAGCGTGGAACGCCGGAACTTCAACGATGTGGCACGCGAATACAATACATCCATCCGCCGCTTCCCGAAAAATATCTTTGCCGGCATGTTCGGATTCGAAAAACGTCCTTACTTCGAAGCCCAGGAAGGTACCGAAAAAGCTCCGGAAGTTAAATTCTGACAAGAATGAGAAGAATCATATCACTCGCACTGCTGCTTTGCTGCTTCGTTATCACAATCGGGGCACAATCGCACGCCTATAAGGTAGAAGAAATTCCCATGGTTCACCTGCAGAACCGTACCCGTTACGTCAGCAACCCTGACGGAATACTGAGTGCCGGTGCCGTAGCTGCCATGGACACAACCCTTTTTGCCCTGGAACAGCGTACGGGTGTACAGACTCTCGTAGTAGCTGTCAAACAAATAGACGGAGGCGACTGTTTTGAATTTGCTTATCAACTTGGGAAGCAGAACGGCGTCGGCGAAAAAGAAAAAGACAACGGCCTGGTTATATTACTGGTTACGGAAGAACGATGCATTCAGTTCGCGACAGGATATGGGCTGGAAGGTGTCCTCCCCGATGCAGTCTGCAAACAGATACAAGTGAGATACATGAACAAGTATCTGGGAGAAGGCAACTGGGATGCCGGCATGCTGGCAGGCATACAGGCTGTCAGCCGGCAACTGGATGGAACAGGAGAACCTCCCGTTCCCCGACAGGAAGAAGAAAGCGGCTACTTGCTTCTCATTATTCTGATATGCTGCTTCATCATCGTCCCTGCACTTTTATGGTTCAGCGTACGCCAGCGCAAAAAATGTCCGTTGTGCCATAAGCATACACTTCGCCAGCTCTCCGTACGTACAGTTTCACGCATCAACGGCATCCGTACGGAAGAAATCGTATTACAGTGCACCAACTGCGGACATGTGGTCCGCCGGCAACGCCAGAAACGCGACGAAGACGACTTCCATCACCGTGGAGGCAACGGAGGCCCTTTCCTTGGCGGACCGTTCTTCGGAGGAGGCTTCGGAGGAAGTGGCGGCGGAGGAGGCTTTGGTGGCGGCTCTTTCGGTGGAGGAAGCTTCGGCGGTGGAGGAGCAGGAAGCAAATTCTAACTAAAAAACGAACATTAAAAAGTCTATGTACAACAATACTTTTGGAAACATATTCCGTCTGACCAGCTTCGGTGAGTCGCACGGAAAAGCGATAGGTGGGGTGATTGACGGATTTCCGGCGGGCATCGCCATCGACATGGAGTTCATTCAGCAAGAGTTGAGCCGCCGACGTCCGGGACAATCGGCCATCACAACCGCACGCAAGGAAGCCGACGAGGTGGAATTCCTTTCAGGCATCTACGACGGAGTGTCAACAGGCTGTCCCATCGGCTTTGCTGTATGGAATACTAACCAGCACTCGAACGATTACGACAATATGAAGGATGTTTACCGTCCTTCGCACGCAGATTATACTTATACCCAGAAATATGGAATACGCGATCATCGGGGCGGCGGACGTTCCTCCGCACGAGAAACGATAGCTCGTGTGGTAGCCGGAGCATTGGCCAAGCTTGCTTTGCGCCAACTGGGCATCAGTATCACGGCATTCACCTCACAAGTGGGGCCGTTTAAGCTGGATAAAGACTATACGGCATACGACCTGACAACGATAGAAGACAATCCGGTGCGCTGTCCCGACCAGGAACTGGCACGCCAGATGGCCGATTTTATTTTCCGCATCAAGGGAGAAGGTGATACCATCGGCGGAGTAATAAGCTGCGTCATTAAGGGATGTCCCGTCGGACTTGGGCAACCGGTATTCGGAAAGCTGCATGCCGCCTTAGGAAATGCCATGCTGAGCATCAATGCCGTAAAGGGATTTGAGTACGGACAAGGCTTCAGCAACATGGAACTGAAAGGAAGTCAGCAGAACGATATCTTCTACAACGACAACGGAAAAATAGGCTTCCGCACCAACCGCTCAGGAGGCATTCAGGGAGGTATCAGCAACGGACAGGATATTTACTTCCGCGTAGCCTTCAAACCCGTGGCAACGGTACTCATGGAACAGCCTACAGTAGACATCCACGGTAATGAAACCATCCTGAAAGCCCGTGGACGACACGATCCCTGTGTGCTGCCCCGTGCAGTCCCCATCGTGGAAGCTATGGCTGCCATGACGCTGCTCGATTACTATTTACTTGACAAAGCCTCAAAATTATAATATTATCATGGAAATAAAACAATACATCAAAGAAAACGAATCCCGCTTTCTGGACGAACTCTTCAGTCTGATTCGTATACCCAGCATCAGTGCCCTGCCTCAACACAAGGATGACATGCTGGCCTGTGCCGAACGCTGGCGCCAGTTGTTGCTGGAAGCAGGAGCAGACGAAGCGATGATCATGCCCTCGCAAGGCAATCCGCTGGTCTATGCCGAAAAGCGTGTCAGCCCCGATGCGCCCACCGTACTGATTTATGCTCACTACGATGTCATGCCTGCCGAACCACTTGAACTGTGGAAAAGCCAACCTTTTGAACCTGAAGTTCGCGACGGACGTATCTGGGCACGCGGAGCCGACGACGACAAAGGGCAGGCAATGATTCAGGCAAAGGCATTCGAATATGTAGTCAAAGAAGGATTACTGAAACACAACGTGAAATTCATTTTCGAAGGAGAAGAGGAAATCGGTTCACCCAGCCTGAATGCTTTCCTGAAAGAGCACAAGGAATTGCTGAAAGCCGACGTCATCCTCGTTTCAGACACAAGCATGCTGGGGGCTGATCTGCCTTCACTGACAACCGGACTGCGCGGACTGGCTTACTGGGAAATCGAAGTGACCGGTCCGAACCGTGACCTGCATTCCGGACACTTTGGTGGAGCCGTTGCCAATCCCATCAACACCCTGTGCGGCATGCTTGCACAAGTTATTGATGCCGACGGTCGGATTACGATTCCTCACTTCTACGACGACGTGGAAGAAGTGCCCGCTGCCGAACGTGACATGATAGCTCATATTCCTTTCGATGAGAAGAAATACATGGAAGCTATCGGCGTAAAGGCGCTGAAAGGTGAAAAAGGTTATTCCACACTGGAGCGCAACAGTTGCCGTCCGTCGTTCGATGTCTGCGGAATCTGGGGAGGCTATACGGGAGAAGGCTCCAAGACCGTTCTGCCATCGAAGGCATATGCCAAAGTTTCCTGCCGTCTGGTACCGCATCAAAACCATGAAGTCATTTCAAAGCTGTTCGTCGATTACATCAACAGCATCGCTCCCGATTACGTACAAGTCAAGGTTACGCCTATGCACGGCGGCGAAGGTTATGTATGCCCAATTTCTCTCCCGGCCTATCAGGCAGCAGAAAAAGGATTTACCAAAGCATTCGGAAAGAAACCTCTGGCAGTTCGACGCGGAGGAAGCATTCCTATCATCAGCGACTTCGAGCAGATTTTAGGAATCAAGACGGTCCTGATGGGATTCGGTCTGGAAAGTGACGCCATTCACTCACCCAACGAAAATTTCTCACTCGACATCTTCCGCAAAGGTATAGAAGCTGTAGCAGAATTCCATAAAGAGTTCAGCAAGTAACAACAGCGATATTCATATCAATTCAAACTAAAAGCCCTGTCAAAACTCTATTTGAAATAAGTTCTGACAGGGCTTTGTTATAACCGGTTGCAAGCTACAATTTATTAACGCAAGCGCAAGACATCGCCAACTTTCGGTGCCGGAGAATCCGGATCCATGTTGTTCATCTTATACAAACGCTCCAGTCGCACGCCAAACTTCTGCGCGATGCTGTACATCGAATCACCGCTGCGTACCACATAAGCAATATGATCCTTAGTAGCACGACGACGTTTCTGCTCCAGATATACGATTTCTCCTCCACGGAAAACATAATCTTTAGGCAGTTCATTGTATTTACGCAGTTTACGCTGGCTGATATCGAACTCCTTTCCCAGTGACTTGAACGTATCTCCACGACGGGCTACGACGTAAAGCAGCTCGTTGGCCAGATAAGGCTGGTGAGGATTCGGAAATTCTTCCGCCCATTCCAGTCCCCCCTTCTGGTCGTATTTATCCAGATCATACAATTCAATGATATTAATCAGGCGGTTGGCATATTGCGGGTCGGTAGCATAACCCGCCTTTTTCAGCCCCCTTGCCCAACCTTTATAATCGGTTATTTTCAGACGAAACAGAAAAGCATAACGAGCCCCAGAGCGTAAAAATTTAGAATGGTCACGATAAGATTCTTTCGGATGTTTGTAAGCACGGAAACACTCATTGCGTGCATCATCGTCGTGACGCACGGAACGTCCGTCCCACGAGCCTCCACACTTGATACCAAAGTGATTGTTCGATTTTCTTGCCAGCTCACTTTTTCCGGCACCCGACTCCAGCAACCCTTGTGCCAGCGTGATACTCGCCGGAATTCGATAATGTTTCATTTCGTCTACCGCAACACTCCGATACTTATGTATATAGTCCTCGTATGCCTTGTTGCGTTTCTGTGCCGACGTGGGAACAATGATACACATCAGACACATAAATATCAACCAATGAGAAAGTTTCATTTTTCTTTTCATTTAAATTAAAGCAGGGCAAAGATAAACTATTTACATGAATAATACCACAGATGATAGGAATTCTCCCTTTTTTTCCCTACATTCGTATGAACTTTAATATTCACTTATATGAAAGAAATAAAGATTGAAATAAACATCCGTGCCTTACGCTACGAAGAACTGGATGAAAAAGACCGTAAGCTGATAGATGCAGCCAAGGAAGCTACAGCACGAAGCTACGCTCCTTACTCACGTTTCTCGGTAGGTGCAGCAGCCTTGCTGGCAAACGGGGTCATCGTAACCGGAACCAACCAGGAAAATGCAGCCTATCCGTCGGGAACATGTGCCGAACGTACCACGCTTTTCTATGCCAATTCTCAGTATCCCGACCAGCCGGTAGACACGCTTGCCATTGCCGCACGCAATGAATCCGATTTTCTGGAGTCGCCTATCCCGCCATGTGGTGCCTGCCGTCAGGTACTTCTGGAAACCGAACAGCGTTTCCGTCATCCCATGCGAATCTTGCTGTACAGTAAAAACGACATTTATGTGCTGGAAGGAACCAAGGATTTGCTTCCGCTTTCCTTTGGAAGTGAATACTTGAAAGGATAGTTTTTCGTTTGCAGACACACTACTTTTCCAAAGATTTTCCACCGGACAGGTTTCGGCACCGAGGAAAGCCCAAATAAAAACGGAGAAACAGAATCACCCGCGATTCCGTTTCTCCGTTTTCTATTTAGAGAATCACTTGTTTATTTATTTGTACCATACATACGAGCACGCATTTCCTTGATATGATCGGAAGTGATGTATTCATCATATTCCATCATCTTGTCGATGATACCGTTCGGAGTCAGCTCGATGATACGGTTTGCTACGGTTTCGATGAACTCATGGTCGTGTGACGAGAAGAGCACGTTACCCTTGTATGTCTTCAGGTTATTGTTGAATGCCTGAATAGATTCCAAATCCAAGTGGTTGGTCGGCGTATCCAGAATCAGGCAGTTGGCATTGCGAAGCTGCATGCGGGCAATCATACAACGCATTTTCTCACCTCCCGAAAGTACGTTCACCTTCTTCATGACTTCCTCACCCGAGAACAACATACGTCCCAGGAATCCTTTCATCTCTACTTCGTTACCCTGCCCATACTGGCTCAACCAGTCTACCAGATTCAGGTCACAATTAAAGAAATCTGTATTGTCGAGTGGCAAATAAGCCGTTGTAATCGTCACACCCCAGTTATAATGTCCTGCCTGTGCCTTGCGGTTACCGTTGATAATCTCGAACAAGGCAGTCATGGCACGCGGGTCGTGGCTCAGGAATACAATCTTATCACCTTTCTCCACGGTAAAGTTCACATCGTTGAACAAGACAGTTCCGTCTTCTGTTTCGGCACGCAGTCCTGAAACTTCCAGAATCTGGTTACCCGGCTCACGATCCATAGTGAAGATAATGCCCGGATATTTACGTGATGACGGTTTGATTTCATCTACATTCAGTTTCTCCAACATCTTCTTACGGCTGGTCGTCTGCTTCGATTTCGCCACATTGGCAGAGAAACGACGGATAAACTCTTCCAGTTCCTTACGCTTTTCTTCAGCCTTAGCCTTCTGGTTCTGCTGCTGACGGAGAGCCAGCTGACTTGATTCGTACCAGAAGCTGTAGTTACCAGCAAAGAGATTTACCTTACCAAAGTCGATGTCGACCGTATGGGTACAGACAGAGTCGAGGAAGTGACGGTCGTGGCTGACTACCAGCACGGTATGTTCGAAGTTGGAAAGATATTCTTCCAGCCAGGTTACCGTATCCATATCCAAGTCGTTGGTAGGCTCATCCAGCAACAAGTTGTCAGGATTTCCAAACAACGCCTGCGCCAGCATCACACGCACCTTCTCCTTACCACTCAGGTCGCCCATCAGTGTATAGTGCTTGTCTTCCTTTATTCCCAGTCCGCTCAGCAGGATAGCCGCATCACTCTCGGCGTTCCAGCCTTCCAGCTCAGCAAATTTTTCTTCCAGTTCCGCCGCCTTGATGCCGTCTTCATCGGTAAAATCTTCTTTTGCATAAAGAGCCTCACGCTGTTTCATGATGTCCCACAGCACCGTATGTCCCATCAGCACCGTATCGAGCACCGTATGCGCATCGAACTTAAAGTGGTCCTGACTCAAGACCGAAAGACGTTCGCCCGGTCCCAGTGTCACGCTTCCTTTCGTGGGGTCAAGCTCTCCCGAAATCACTTTCAGGAAGGTGGACTTACCCGCACCGTTGGCACCGATAATACCGTATATATTACCATTCGTGAACTTCATGTTCACGTCATTATACAACACTCTTTTTCCAAATTGAACGGCTACGTTTGAAACTGTAATCATTTCTTTCTATACCTATTTTAAAATTAATCGGCTGCAAAGATACAACATAAAAACGAGAAGACAGACAGATTATAAAAGGAATATGCAAATTACCGCAAAGAGATTATCCTGTTCATTCCTCACCTACAGTTCTCGTTATTGTTATCACATATGGCTCCAATCCATTTTTTATATTAATATCAAGCACTTCATCATCTAAAGTTACACTACACATATTCTGTGTTCCCGTATCAATAGAACGCTGTACAACTGTTATAATATGCTCCTCCGAATCACCAAAAACTGTAGGACATATTATCTTATACATGAACGGATAATATATATCTTCTGAAAGTCCGAAAGTATCATTTTCATAAAACCCGACAGTACTTGTTGCATAAATACCAAAAATATTATGGTTATACTCCCCTTTCGTTACCATAACAGCCATCTGTCTATTATCTTCTACCCCATTCATAAAGAATCTGACCTTCATATCCTCGGGAGCAACAGAATACACTGTACCATTTTTAATCGGTGTCAAGACAAAATCTCGAGTTAAATCTTGGCGCTTTTCATCTTCGAACGTCAAAAATAATGAATGACTAGACGCACTTCCTTCTCTGACGAACGGCTTCTGCGGTATATCTTCATCACAATTATCGCAAGCAGGAAGGATACACAACAAACTTAATAAGAAGAATAATAATTTTTTCATAAAATCAATTTTTATAAAATCAATATATACTTGCAATACAATATTCATAGGGGGCATATTGATCTAATTTATCAATATCAAAAATAGATTTATACCATCCATTTGCAGATGATATTGGATAGAAATCCGATACGATCGTTCCATCTCCCCAATTTATATGAACAAACTGTGAATACATCTTAGAGGTTGTTTTATCTACATGCATTACATAAGGATTGGTATCATAATTTTTATTCTGAACCTGATCAGTTCTATAAGCTATAATGCCTTCTTCTGTCCACTCTTCATAATATCCATCACAGACAAAAGCAGTTACTGTTGTATTTATTCGAGCCCCTATAGAATTTATCTCAACATAAACTGGATGATAATTTTTTATTTCATTCAATATTGTAGTAAAAAGAGAACTATCAAACCCATTTTGGGATTTCACAGAGAATCCATTTCTCCGCAATAAAGGAGCAATTCCATAAATATTATATACATAATCGCGACTACCTTTACTCACACGATGTTCAAACGCCATAGCCGTTATAGTAGAATCCAATAGTGCTAACATTTTAGGAACCTCTTCATTATCACTATCCGGGAGCAAATATGGTACATCAGTTTTTGTCCAATCGATCTTGACACCATCTATAGACAATGGATTTCTATAATTTAATAATTGTCCTATAGCAACAGCTGAAGAAGATAAAGAAGCTCCATTTTTTAGATTTGCATTATATGGCTTACCGCGCTCCCAATATGTTTCTAATATCGGATTTATTTTTTTTACACTTATTCCATTCAGACATTCCCCACACACAAAAGACGGTGGAATATAGCCTGTATTTTTATAATTTCTTTCAAGCTCTGAATCTGTATGTTCTAAATAATCAATAGATTCAAACACATTATATTTACTTTGCATGACATAGCAATACTGCTGTCTATCAATACTCCAACTTGCTCCTTTATTTAATATGAAATCCTTAGTAATGGGAAACCAATAAGAATGATTCTTAACAGAGAACTCTGTATATACAGATTGTTCTTCTTTTTCATAAGGAGTCCACTTATTACGATACTCCCAATATAGAGAAGAATCACTCATTAGAATCCGTTTCTTTTGATCTATATCATCTGTTACAGCATCAAACCAATATTTAAGACCTCCTGTCATCTGTAAACAATCAATATAGCCATTATCAGAGAAAGCAATTACAGGATCATAAAGTTTTGTTGCGCTAACAATTACAAATCCATTTTTATAATTAACTACATAAGCAACCGGATTACCTGCTTCGTTTAAAACTGCTTGAATATTTTTCACCTGACTTATTTGCCGAGAACGAGTCTTTACATTTTTATTTAAGAAATTCTGAGCAATCTTTTCAGCATCTTCTTTTTTTAAATCAATAATATCCTTATCTATTAAAAGCGAAGTCAAATCTAACTTATAAAGTTGACATTCATCAACTTTCTGTACCATGTCATCTTTTTGGCAAGACAGTAAAACGATCATAAAAGACAATAAAAAAAGAATATTACGCTTCATACATATAAACATTTAATCAGAGTTAAAATTTTACATTCAATCTTTATAGACTCTTCATTACTGAAAAGATGAACATTTCATACCGATCCTCCTTTCCACATGTATGAAACTCTACTCAATTTTCTTGAAAGATAATTTTTTTTTTTTAAAATCAAAAAAAATCTCCTATTCTTTTACATTAATACATTAAGTTTCTAAAACCTGTTTGTTTTCTTTATGAAAGTGGGTCAAAGGAATTTGCAAGAATCAGTCAGAACCAATACTTTTGCAGCAAACTTTTGCAACGGCTGCCGATGAAACATCCGAAACACGAGCGGAAGTTCAAAAAGACATCGGCATGTTTTAGAGAAAATTCGTACAAAAGATTTTTGTTTTTGTACAAAACCTGAAATTTTTTGTACAAAAAACATCAGCAACTTCCCGACGAATCCAAGGACTTATGAGGAGGTTCTGAAACGACTAAAAGCAGAAAGAAATGAAAAAATCGACCTGGAGAAAACATCATAAATGGTTCGGACTGATTATGGCCGTCTTCCTCATTCTGTTTTGTGTATCGGGCATTATCCTGAACCACCGACAGTTCTTTTCCGATTGCCAGATCAGCCGGAGATGGCTGCCCGAAGTTTACCGATACCATAACTGGAACAATGGATTGCTGCGGGGAACACGCTCCTGCCCTCCCGGTGTGTGTCGGGAAGACAGTGCCGTGTTGCTGTATGGCAATGCCGGCGTTTTTCTGACGAACAGCCGGGCAACCACATTCGATGACTTCAACCGTGGATTTCCGCACGGAGTAGACTGGCGCAACATACGGGGTATGGCAATCACTCCCCAAGAAGATTTGTTCGCCGCCGGTCAGTTCGGACTCTACCGCTACAACCGGCAGTCGGGCTGGCAAGCGGTCAACCTACCTCTCCAGGAAGGTGAGCGCATCTCGGATATCACGACACACGGTGACAGCCTGATTGTCATCGGGCGCTCTCATCTGTATTATGCCACAACCCCATACCGGTACTTCCGGCAACTCACTCTACAGGCTCCCGAAGGATACGACGGGAAGGTATCGCTTTTCCGTACTGTCTGGCTATTGCACAGCGGCGAGCTGTTTGGCATTTTCGGCAAACTGCTTATGGATATCCTCGCAATCATTTTGATTATCCTCTCGGTGAGTGGTATCATTTACTGGATCTTACCTAAATATATCCGTCGGATGAAACAGGCGGGACGCTCAGCAAAGACAAGTGTTTCCTTGCTGAAGACATCCCTGTCGTGGCACGACAAAATAGGCAGAACGACTATTGTGCTGACACTCTTCATTGCACTGACCGGATGGACCCTGCGCCCACCTGTACTTTTGGCCTTAGTATACGGAAAAGTGCCTGCTATTCCTTTCACACAACTCGACTCTTCCAACGCATGGAACGACAAGTTGCGGATGCTCCGCTACGACGAACAGCAAGGCGACTGGCTGCTTTCCACTTCAGAAGGATTCTATTCGCTGACATCACTTCAGGCTATTCCGGTGAAGCTTCGCAAAACCCCTCCCGTCAGCGTCATGGGACTAAACGTACTGCAACGCGACAAACAAGGCAACTGGCTTACAGGCTCTTTCAGCGGAATGTTTGTCTGGAACAGAAACTCGAACCATATTACCGATTACTTTACCGGGGAAACAGCTTCTGAAACAGCAGGACCGCCCTTCGGCAATCATGCTATTACAGGCTACAGCGACGATTTCAATGGGAAAGACTGCATAACCGAGTACGAAGAAGGCAGTAATTTTGCTCCCATGCCCGAAAATCTGGCAACAATGCCTATCTCGTTGTGGAATTTCGCTCAGGAAATTCATACAGGACGTATCTATACCGTATTGGGAAAGGGCACGCTGGTATTTATCTTTTTTGCCGGAATCGGCGTATTATGGAGTCTGATTTCAGGATATATCATCAGACGGAAAAAGTCATAAAAGGAAACGATATTTTTCAGAACGGCCTTTTATGGATTATGCAGACTGTCGGCTTCATAATCCATAAAAGGCTATAATTTTTCAGTAAATCCGCGAAATTTCATAGTCTACCCGCCGCGATTCACCTACAGCAGTACATCAGCATAAAATCACCATAGTACTGAAATACATCCGTATCACTACCATCTGGACTGTTTTTTTTATTGCAATAAATGCTGAAAGGAGATATCATATCAAAAAAAATCCGTTCTTCTGAATAACATTTTGTCGTATTTACGATGCAAAATGAAAAAAATAATCTATAATTTTGCCAGCAAATAATAAAAACAGTTTGAAATAAATCATTATCAGTTTCCAATTGAAATAAAAAGATGTTTAAAGAATGTCTGACTGTAGATACATATTTATAAAAGGTGCAAAGGCAAAAAACCTGAAAAATATCGACATCGATATTCTTCGCAGCAAGCGAGCGGTCATACCGGATTATCCGATTCAACAAAATCTTCACTGGCTTGCGACCGCTTGTATTAAAGAAGACACCAACATTATGGAAAGAACTTTTCCCCGCAGGCTCTTCAGTCACTGAATCGTTACATCAGAAATAAGAAAAATATATAAAAAGAATTTTTTGCATCCATTACAAAGGCAGCAGACAATTCTTTCTTGTTTACAATTCTAAATAGTTATACTTAATTTAAAGACGAGAGATTTTATGAAAAAAAAATTGTTTTTAATCTGTACTTGTCTCTTTGCCTGCATCAGCATAGCGATGGCACAGGTATCGACGGTGACAGGAGTTGTCATCTCAGAAGAAGACAATCTCCCTATCGTGGGAGCTTCCGTTCTTATTAAAGGAACCAACACGGGAACAGTTACCGACATGGATGGAAAATTCACGTTGGGCAATGTACCGGCAAATGCTAAAAAAGTAGTTATCTCGTTCATCGGTATGAAAAGCCGAGAACTTGACATCAAGCCGGTATTAAGCGTAACACTGCAATCGGACACGGAGGTGCTGGATGAAGT
>ERZ791608.442-NODE-442-length-20828-cov-2.744813_pt1 | contig 20828 bp, 17 predicted proteins | sample MGYA00510276_ERZ791608 | MGnify/ENA primary metagenome ERZ791608 (study PRJEB30046, sample SAMN00791908) | human gut metagenome | study: EMG produced TPA metagenomics assembly of the A metagenome-wide association study of gut microbiota in type 2...
CCATAATAAACCCTCCTCATTATGTATAAATTTGTACAGTACATTTTTCTCTATGACTGTGATAGTGACATTTTACAATGAAATGACAGATTCGTAAATATAGAAAAACAAATTGTGGCAATTCTAACCATGAGAAAAGGAAACGTTTGCATATATGGGGCAAATATGATAGATTATAGTACGATACTTTAATTTTGCCTGATATAAAGGAGCGTAGGAACCATGAGAGTTGGCATGGGATATGATGTGCATAAATTAGTCGAGGGACGCCGCCTGATTTTGGGAGGCGTGGAGATCCCGTATGAGAAAGGTCTGCTTGGACATTCGGATGCGGATGTGCTGGTGCATGCGATTATGGATGCGCTGCTTGGAGCTGCAGCTTTGGGAGATATCGGAAAACATTTCCCAGATACCGATCCGGCTTACGAAGGCGCGGACAGTATGCGGCTTCTGGAGGAAGTGCGGAAGCTTCTGGATGCAAATAATTATGTGATTGGAAATGTAGATGCAACCGTGATTGCGCAGCGACCAAAGCTTGCGCCGTATATTGATGCAATGCGGGAGAACATTGCGGCACGGCTGCAGATTGATAAAAATCAGGTTAATGTCAAGGCGACAACAGAGGAAGGTCTTGGATTTACCGGGCAGGGACAGGGAATCAGTTCCCAGGCGATCTGCCTGCTTGAGACAATCGATAATTTTGATTATCGAAGCTCGCGTGTGGTAGATGATACTGTAGAAAATGCTGCCAATCCATGCATGGGATGCATGGGGTGTGCAAAAAGATAAAAACAATAGATAGATATAGGAGGATATTTTAGTTTCATGAGTGACGGAGACAGTTGCAGGCTCAAATATTTTGAAGGTGAACCGGAGGTGCTTGCTGAGGTTCGACAGATGTGGGATGAAATATTTGATGATCCGGAGGAATTTGCGGATTATTATTTTACAGAGATTTGTAAGCAAAATAAGATTTTACTTGCTTATAAGGGGGATGTGCTGGCAGGCATGATCCATCTGAATCCTTATGAGATGCAAGTAGAAGGGAAAAAGGAACTGTGCTATTACATAGTCGGAGTGGCTGTGAAACCGGAATATCGGGAGCAGGGCATCATGCACAAAATGATGCAGCGCGTGCTTGCAGATATGAAAAAGGACGGCAGAGCGTTTACGTTTTTGATGCCGGAACGGGAAGAATACTATGAGAGCCTTGGCTTTGAGAAGGTATTTCATACGTTGGAACTGGATATTGATATTGCAGAGCTGGAGGACGAGGATGTCGTACCGGATGATCTTTCTGGTGAGGAAGGATATTATACGAAGAATCTGAAAGATCTGCATGAGGAACGCGCAGATATACTGGAGCATCTGTCTGGAGAAGTAAATGATGCACTGGCAAAGAAATATCAGATTTACGCGCATCGTACGCCGCAATATCTGGAGCAGATGTGCATGGAACATCGCTGCCAGAATGGAGATGTGGTAGCTGTGTATGAGGATGGTATGCACATGGATGACGGGCAGGTGGAAGAACGTCTGGCAGGTATGTTTTCTTATGATATCTATGATGATACGATGTATGTGGAGCGTTTTGAAAGCTTTGATGATCATGTGCGATATGTGCTGGATGCAGCGGTAAGGCTGGCAGAACATGCATTTTGCAGAAGACTGGTCGTGACGATGTCGGAGCGGCATTTCTGCGATGATATTGCAAATATGCTTGGCGTGTCTGTACGGATGAACGACGGATATGGGTTTATGGCGCTTTCACTGCAGGGGGATGATTCATTGATGTCGATACTGCATGAAGCAAGTTTTTTCGATGAAATTGTATAAAAACAGATAGAATTTTTAAGAAAAACTTTGATTATGAAAGTATATGTGATATAATTTATCAGATAATGACGCACGAGAAACGATGCGTAAATATAAAGTAAATTTTTAAGAGATAGGGGTAGACCATGTATAAGATTGTAAAAAAAGAAGTCTTAAATTCGGTTGTTGTCATGATGGAGATTGAAGCTCCTTATGTAGCTGCACGCTGTGAGGCAGGACAGTTTGTCATCGTCAGAGTGGATGAAGATGGCGAGCGTATTCCTCTTACAATTGCGGATTTTGACCGCGAGCGCAATACAGTTGAGATTATTTTCCAGGTAGTTGGATATTCAACAACTCTGATGGCAAAGCTGAATGAGGGCGATTACCTTCAGGATTTTGTAGGTCCACTTGGACAGCCGGCACCGCTCAACAAAGAGTGGAAACGTGTGATCGGTATCGCGGGCGGTGTTGGAGCAGCGCCACTTTATCCACAGGCAAAGAAGCTTGCTGAGCAGGGTACAAAAGTGGATGTGATCATCGGCGGACGTACCGCAGAGCTTGTACTTCTCAAGGAGAAGTTCGAGAAGTTCTGTGACAATGTATATATCATGACAGATGATGGTTCTCTTGGCGAGCAGGGCGTTGTTACTAAGAAACTGCAGGAGCTTCTGGATGCTGGCGTGCAGTATGACCATGCAATCGCAATCGGACCACTCATCATGATGAAGTTTGTAGTAGCACTTACAAAGAAGCCGGAATACAACCTTCCGACAGCCGTTTCTTTGAATCCGATCATGATCGATGGTACAGGTATGTGTGGCGGATGTCGTGTCACAGTTGGTGGCGAGACGAAGTTTGCATGCGTAGATGGACCGGATTTCGACGGATTTGAGGTTGATTTTGATCAGTGTATGAAGCGCCAGACATTCTTCAAGGAAGAAGAACACGAGTGTATGATGAAGCTTCAGGCAGATCAGATGCAGAATTAGGAGGGAACGAAAGATGCCAAATATGAGTCCAACAAAGGTTCCTATGCCACAGCAGGATCCCAATGTACGAAATAAGAATTTTGAAGAGGTTGCAACCGGTTATACAGCTGAGATGGCAATGGAGGAAGCAACCAGATGTATTAACTGTAAGAACAGACCTTGTATGACTGGATGCCCGGTTAACGTACCGATTCCTGGATTTATCGAGCAGGTAGCTGCCGGTAACTTCGAGAAAGCATACGAGATCATTACAAGTGAGAATGCACTTCCGGCAATCTGTGGACGTGTCTGCCCACAGGAGAATCAGTGCGAGGGTAAGTGTATCCGTGGTATCAAGGGTGAGTCTGTATCCATCGGACGTCTGGAGCGTTTCGTGGCAGATTACCACATGGCACACGGTGCAAAGGCAGAACTGAACATCGAGAAGAATGGCAAGCGTGTAGCAGTTGTCGGTTCCGGTCCTGCAGGTATTACATGTGCAGGTGAACTTGCAAAGAAGGGTTACGATGTAACGATTTTTGAAGCATTACATAAGGCTGGTGGCGTGTTGAGCTATGGTATTCCTGAGTTCCGTCTTCCTAAGTCTCTGGTTGCAAAGGAACTGGAGAATATTACAGATCTTGGTGTAGATCTTGAGACAAATGTTGTAATCGGACGTTCTCTGACCGTGGATGATCTGTTTGCACGCGGATTTGACGCAGTATTACTTGGAACGGGTGCCGGACTTCCAAACTTCCTTCGCATTCCGGGCGAGAACCTGCTTGGCGTATATTCCGCAAATGAGTTCCTGACACGTGTCAATCTGATGAAGGGTTATAAGAAGGGCGAAGTTCCAACACCTGTCAAGGTCGGCAAGCGTGTTGCCGTTGTCGGTGCCGGTAACGTAGCGATGGATGCAGCAAGAACGGCTAAGAGACTTGGTGCAGAGGAAGTATATATTGTATATCGTCGTGGTGCAGAGGAAGTACCTGCCCGTAAGGAAGAAGTTGAGCATGCAAAGGAAGAGGGCGTGATTTTTAAGCTCCTGAACAACCCGGTTGAGATCCACGGAGAAGATGGCTGGGTAACTGGCATCGAGGTAGTTGCACAGGAACTTGGTGAGCCAGATGCTTCCGGACGTAGACGTCCGCAGCCGATCGAGGGATCGAATACGGTAATTCCGGTTGAGACAGTTGTCATCGCAATCGGTCAGTCACCGAATCCGTTGATCCGCCAGACAACCGAAGGACTGGAAACACAGAAGTGGGGCGGTATCATCGTCAACGAAGAAACTGGTGAGAGTACGCGCGAGCATGTGTATGCCGGTGGTGATGTTGTTACAGGTGCAGCAACCGTTATCCTTGCAATGGGTGCCGGTAAGAAGGCGGCAAAGGCAATTGATGAGTCATTAAAGGAAATGTAAGTATGGTAAATAACTTGGAAGGTTATGCGGAATACGCAGTACAAAAGAAATTAAAAGCAAAGGACCGGATGCCTGTTGTGGCATCCGCTGCTTTGATGGTTGTAGGACTTGCGATCTGGACGTTTATAGCAGGCTGGGTAGGTCCGTCGATTCTGATTATAGGTATTGCTCTTACGATTATTACAGCGACGCGGCAGGAATTGGAGTATGAGTATATATTTGTGAACGGGGATTGCGAGATCTCGAAGATCGTAAAACGCTCATCACGGAAAAAGGTTTATGAGTTTGAGGCAGGTAAGATTCAGAAGGTGCTGCCATATACTTCAATCCTGTTTGACAATGAACGTCAGGCACATCCGGATATGATCATCCGGGATTACACTTCCTGCTTTCCGGACAGGAAAGAGAAGTGGTACGCATTCATCAACAACAGCAAAAACCGCACGGAAGCGGTAATTGTGGAACTGAATGATAAATGCATAGAGCATGTGAAGCTGTTCTATAAGAATAAATATAGTGAATAACCAAAAATCCGGAACCTCGATTTGCATCGAAGCTCCGGATTTCTTTTTGTGTATATTATATATACGTATACGAAATATGTACAATTATGGCTCAAGTGGGGTCATCTTAAGACCTTTGTACATCTTGGAATAAATACTTTTTTCATCCTGATAGAGCACATAGCCACGCGCACCATCTTTTACGATGTAGGCATATTTGTTCTTCTGAACATTCATATACAGAACTTCCTCTACGTTCAGTTCTTTTGCTTTTGCCTTCGCCGTATATACGTTAAGTGGCTCTAATTTGAATTTTTTAACTGCCTGATCCACTGTCATAGTTTCTTACCTCCCATATAGCGATTCTATCGTTTTTACTCTTGCCCTTCAAGCTGTAAAAATATATAATCATAACTAACTATATTATAGTTCTTTCATTGACTTTAGTATATTGTATATTATTGCTAAAGTCAACTGTGAATATTGCACAAAAATCGTCATTTTTGTAGGTCGATTGGACGACTTTTTTCGTCGAAGTGACAAGGAAGGGATAAAAATGGACAAGGAAATAAACGAAAATGTAAAAAAAACAAAAAAAATGTTATTGCATGTATGCTGTGCACCGTGCAGTTCCCATGTGCTGAGTGTATTATATGAAGAATTTGATATCACGGCTTTTTTTTACAATCCAAACATCACGGAAAAGGAAGAATACGAGAAGCGGATCGAAGAATTGAAACGGTTTACACAGGAGGCTGAGTTTGCGAGAAATGTAGTTGTGTGTGACGGTGCGTATGAGCCGGAGAAGTTTTATGCGATCGCGAAAGGCTTGGAGAAAGAACCGGAGCGTGGACGCCGCTGCTATAAGTGTTATGAACTGCGGTTAGAGGAGACCGCCCGGTATGCGAAGGAGCACGGTTTCGATATTTTTACGACGACACTTTCGATTAGTCCGCACAAAAACGCGGCATGGTTAAACGAGATCGGTGAGCGGATGGCAGAAAAATATGGCGTTGCATATCTGTACAGTGATTTCAAGAAAAAAAATGGATATGCTCATTCCATCGAGCTGTCACGGGAGTATCACCTGTACCGGCAGGACTATTGTGGATGTATTTACAGCCGCTTGGAAAGGGAAGAACAAAAGAAGAATAAAAGAATCTGACAAAAGGGGTTGTGCTATGGCGAAAATTGATGTATAATTTTTGCAATTTGAGAAAAAAAGAGCTTCGGATAACTATGCAATTTTTCCGTTTCACTCTTTTTTTTTGAGCAAATTTCTTGTTTTGCAAGTAAATCTAAGAAGAAAGGACAAAGACTATGAAAGCATTTCTGATACTGGAAGATGGCCATGTATTCGAGGGGAAAAGCGTCGGTTCGACCAAGGAAATTATCAGTGAGATCGTATTTAACACATCGATGACTGGTTATCTGGAAGTACTGACGGATCCTTCTTATGCAGGACAGTCTGTGTGTATGACGTATCCGTTGATTGGTAACTATGGTATTTGTAAGGAAGATATGGAGGCGGAGCGCCCATGGCAGTCTGGCTTTATTGTCAGAGAACTGGCGAAGCGGCCAAGCAACTTCCGAAGCGAGGAAAGTGTCGAGTCATTTCTTATAGAAAATGATATTACCGGAATTGAGGCAATTGATACACGTGCATTAACGAAGATTCTGCGGGACAAAGGTACGATGAAGGGCATGATCACAACGGATGAGAATTTTGATAAGGACGATTGTATCAAAAGGATCAAGGCATGGAGCATGGGACATGTTGTGCTGGATGTCACATGCAAGGAGAAAATGAGCTTCCCAGGCGATGGTTATAAGGTTGCGGTCATCGACCTTGGTGTGAAGAAGAACATTGTGCGTTGTCTGTTGGAGCGTGGTTGTTCAGTGACTGTATATCCGGCGGAGACTCCTGCGGAGGAGATCATCGCGGATGCACCGGACGGCATTATGCTGACGAATGGTCCTGGCGATCCGAAGGACAATGTGAAGACAATCGAGGAAATCAAGAAGCTTTTTGCTACGAAGATTCCAATTTTCGCAATCTGTCTTGGACATCAGCTTCTGGCGCTTGCAAACGGTGCAGATACACAGAAGATGAAATATGGACATCGTGGAGCAAATCATCCGGTAAAGGATTTAAAGACCGGGAAGGTATATATTTCAACACAGAATCATGGCTATGTGGTAAAGGAAGAGACGTTGGATCGTGATATTGCAGAGCCAAGCTTTATCAATGTAAATGATAAGACAATTGAGGGTGTTCATTACCTTGGAAAGAATGTACAGACGGTACAGTTCCATCCGGAAGCCTGTGCAGGCCCGCTTGATACCGGATTTTTGTTTGATGAGTTTATGAATATGATGGAGGTGTCTAAATAATGCCAAAGAATCCACACGTAAAAAAGGTTGTAGTTATTGGATCCGGTCCGATTGTCATCGGACAGGCGGCAGAGTTTGATTATGCCGGTACACAGGCATGCCGTTCCCTGAGGGAAGAGGGCATCTGTGTAGTATTGATCAACTCGAATCCTGCCACCATCATGACAGATAAGGATATTGCAGATAAGGTATATATTGAGCCTTTGACACCGGAGGTTGTGAAGGCAGTTATCAAGAAGGAAAAGCCGGATAGCGTGCTTCCGACACTGGGTGGTCAGGCAGCGTTAAATATCGCGATGGAACTGGAAGAGTCTGGTTTCCTGAAGGAACATAATGTAAGGCTGCTTGGTACATCTTCTAAAACGATCAAGAAAGCAGAGGATCGTCTGGAATTCAAGAAGACTATGGAGAAGATCCATGAGCCATGTGCACCATCCGAAGTCGTAACGAACATCAAGGATGGTCTGGCGTTCGTCGAGAAGATCGGGTACCCGATCGTGCTGCGTCCGGCGTATACGCTTGGTGGAAGCGGCGGCGGTATCGCGCACAACGAAGAAGAATTCGTAGAGATACTGATGAACGGACTGCGTCTGTCACGTGTCGGTCAGGTATTGGTTGAGCGTTGTATCGCGGGCTGGAAAGAGATTGAGTACGAGGTTATGCGTGATGCGAACGGTACCTGTATTACCGTATGTAATATGGAGAATCTGGATCCGGTTGGTGTTCATACCGGAGATTCTATCGTTGTTGCACCATCCCAGACACTGGCAGATAAGGAATACCAGATGCTTCGTAGTGCTGCTTTAAATATCATTACAGAGCTTGGTATCCAGGGTGGATGTAACGTACAGTTTGCCTTGCATCCAACAACATTTGAATATTGTGTAATCGAGGTAAACCCGCGGGTAAGCCGTTCTTCGGCACTTGCTTCAAAGGCAACCGGATATCCGATCGCGAAGGTAGCTGCGAAGATCGCTCTTGGATATAATCTCGATGAGATCAAGAATGCAATTACAGGTAAGACCTATGCGAGCTTTGAGCCGGCACTCGATTATGTTGTAGTTAAGATGCCGAGACTTCCTTTCGATAAGTTCATCAAGGCAAGCCGGAAGCTGACCACACAGATGAAGGCAACCGGTGAGGTTATGAGTATCTGTACGAACTTCGAGGGAGCACTCATGAAAGCGCTTCGTTCTCTCGAACAGCATGTGGATAGCCTGATCTATGAGAACTACAATGACCTTCCGACAGAGGAGATTCATGAGATGCTGCATCGTGTCGATGACCGTCGAATCTTCGTTATCGCAGAAGCGCTGCGCCGTGGAATCTCCGCGGAGGAGATCCATGATATCACGAAAGTAGATATCTGGTTTATTGACAAGATCAACAATATTGTACAGGAAGAAAAATTACTGCGTGAGACACCTGAGATCACTAAGGAAATGATGCAGGAAGCAAAGCGCATGGAGTTTCCGGACAAGGTAATCGCACAGATTACAGGCAAGAAGGAAAAGGAAATCAAGGAGCTTCGCTATGGCTATGGTATCCATGCATCCTACAAGATCGTAGATACCTGTGCGGCTGAGTTTGAAGCAGAGACACCATATTATTATTCCTGCTACGATGGCGAATCCGAAGTCGAGGTGGATGAGAATAAGAAGAAGATCATGGTGCTTGGTTCCGGTCCGATCCGTATCGGACAGGGTATCGAGTTTGACTACTGCTCGGTACACAGTACATGGACCTTGAAGAATAAGGGTTATGAGACAATCATCGTAAATAATAATCCGGAGACAGTCAGTACAGACTTCGATATCGCAGATCGTCTGTATTTCGAGCCGCTGACGGCAGAAGATGTAGAGTCTATCGTAAATATCGAGAAACCGGATGGCGCGGTTGTACAGTTCGGTGGACAGACAGCTATCAAGCTGACTGAGGCACTTTTGGAGATGGGCGTGCCAATCCTTGGTACAAGTGCTGAGAATGTCGATGCAGCCGAAGACCGTGAGTTGTTCGATGAGATTCTGGAGAAGTGCTGTATCCCAAGAGCAGCCGGTAAGACTGTATTTACAGTTAAGGAAGCATTAGAAGCTGCCAACGAGCTTGGCTATCCGGTTCTTGTCCGTCCTTCCTATGTATTAGGTGGACAGGGTATGCAGATTGCAATCTCGGATAAAGATATTATTGAGTTCATGGAGATTATCAATCGGCATGAGCAGGAACATCCGGTTCTGGTTGATAAATATTTGATGGGTAAGGAAATCGAGGTCGATGCCGTATGTGACGGCGACGATATCCTGATTCCTGGTATCATGGAGCATATCGAGCGTGCAGGTATCCATTCCGGAGATAGTATCTCTGTGTACCCGGCACAGACGATCACACCGAAGATCAAGCGTGTGCTGGAAGACTACACGAAGAAGCTTGCGAACAGCCTGCATGTTATCGGACTGATCAATATTCAGTTTATTGTATATCAGGATGAGGTATATGTCATCGAGGTTAACCCGCGGTCAAGCCGTACCGTTCCATATATCAGTAAGGTAACCGGTATTCCGATCGTTGATCTTGCAACGAGAGTTATCACAGGCGAGAAGATCAAGGATATGGGCTATACACCGGGATTACAGCCGGAATCTGAATACTTCGCAATCAAGATGCCGGTATTCTCCTTCGAGAAGATCCGTGGAGCCGAGATCAGCCTTGGACCGGAGATGAAATCAACCGGTGAGTGCCTTGGTATCTCCAAGAATTACAACGAAGCGTTGTTCAAGGCGTTCCTTGGAAACGGCGTGAATCTGCCGAAGTACAAGAAGATGATACTTACAGTAAAGGATTCGGATAAGCTGGATGCAGTAGAAATCGGACAGCGGTTTACAGCACTTGGCTATGAGATCTACTCGACAAGAAGTACCTGCCGTGTCCTGAATGAGAATGGTGTTCCGGCAAAACCGATCAACAAGGTGGAGGAGCCTTCTCCGAACCTGCTGGATCTGATCCTGTCGCACGAGATCGATCTTGTTATCGATACACCATCCCAGGGAGTAGAACACAGCAAGGACGGCTTCGTGATCCGTCGAAATGCAATCGAGACAGGCGTGACAGTCCTCACGAGCTTAGATACCGCACATGCGCTTCTTACAAGCTTAGAGTCATCTGACCGCCACAATCTTTCTCTTGTAGATATAAGCGAAATATAGTAAAATAAAGGTAACCATGCAGATTATCTGTCTGGTTACCTTTATTTTTTGAGGTGATGGAATGAATATTGGTTCGATGAGTAACAACTATATAATTCCATATAGCGGTGTCAGCCGCGTCACACCGGTCAATGCGGACAATACGGTCGATACTTCTACGAAGGTGAAGCCGGTCGAATGTCAGACGTGTAAGAACCGCGAGTATGTCGATGGTTCGAATGAACCGGACGTATCGTTTAAGACACCGGGCAAGATTGCGGCAGGAGAATCATACGCGAAGGTAAGTGCGCATGAACGGGAGCACGTGGCAAATGCGATTCAGAAAAGCAGCAAGCCGGGCGCGAAGCTGATATCGGCGAATGTAACATTGAAGATGGGGGTCTGTCCGGAATGCGGCAGAACGTATGTTGCAGGTGGAGAGACGACGACACAGATCCAGTATTCAGAGAGTAATCCATACGAGAAGAACCGGAAACAGGCGGAAGCCGGATTTCTGATCGGGAACAACTTTGATGCTATTTCTTAGACCAGCATTTGACGTTGCGCTTTCGATTGCGCTTCGTGTCTGATTTGTATCGGATTTCACATAACGAATTTAAATATTGCAGATAATGCTTCTGGGAATCCATGGATTCTTCCGGGAAAAGTGGAAGCAGGAGCTTCACGGGATTTTGCTTATAGAAGATGCAAAGCTTAATAAAAAATTCCATCGTTGGCTTTCGGTAGTCCGCTTCCAGATGACAATACGATGAACGTGAGATGCCGGTCGATGCGGCTATTTCTTTCTGGGTGTAACCGGAGTGGAGTCGGAGACGAATGAGCATAGCTCCAAAGGTGGTTGTGTCTGACATGATAGATCCTCGCTTTCTGGGTAAAATTGAAAATTGGAATGAAATAATTTGGAAGCAGCCGCTTCCAGAAAAATAGAAAAGAAATCATATTCGAGAAGCAGTGTAAGTTCAGCCAGAACATCGACTGGCGGCGCACATCTTCCCGTTTCATAGTTACTGTAGGCTTGTCTTGTAATATTGAGTCGTTTGGAAATGTCGGTTTGATTGAGATGTTTTTGACGACGCGAAATTTTTAGACGAGGCCCGAATTCTTTTGGAATCATAGAATGTACCTCCATGGGCATTATGTTAACAGAAAAAGAAAAAAATACAAGCAGAAAAAATAAGATTGGCACATATTCACAAGTGAGACTGTGAATACTGCACAAAATAGGAGAAGGAGACAAAACATGAGTAAAGCAGATGATTTGTTCATTGCGATGTGTAAGGATATTATTGAGAACGGTTACGATACGAAGGGCGAAAAGGTGCGTCCGAAATGGGAGGATGGGACTTCGGCATATACGATCAAACGGTTTGGTGTTGTAAACCGATATAATCTGGCGGAGGAATTTCCGGCGATCACACTTCGAAAAACTTATATCAAATCCGCAATTGATGAATTGCTCTGGATCTGGCAGAAAAAATCAAATAACGTCCATGACCTGCACAGCCATATCTGGGACGCGTGGGCAGACGAAGATGGTTCGATCGGCAAGGCGTATGGTTACCAGCTCGGTGTGAAGCACAAATACAAAGAGGGTATGATGGATCAGGTCGATCGTGTGATCTATGATCTGAAGAATAATCCATACAGCCGCCGTATTATGACGAACATTTATGTGCATCAGGATCTGTCTGAGATGAACCTGTATCCGTGTGCGTACAGCGTGACGTTCAATGTCACAGGCAACAAATTAAATGCAATCTTAAATCAGCGTTCGCAGGATGTGCTTGCAGCGAATAACTGGAATGTCGTACAGTATGCGGCACTTGTGTATATGATGGCACAGGTAACTGGATTTGAACCGGGAGAGCTGGTACATGTGATCGCGGATGCACACATCTATGACAGACACATTCCGATCGTGGAAGAGCTGATCGGCCGGCCGACGTATCCGGCGCCGAAAGTAACACTCAATCCAGATGTCAAAGATTTTTATGATTTTACGGTTGATGATTTTACAATCGAAGATTATCAGACCGGACCACAGATCAAGAACATACCAATAGCGGTTTAGAGCGAAATATTTGGAGGGTAATATGGACTTAATAGTAGCAGTAGATAACAACTGGGCGATTGGAAACAAGGGCGATCTGCTCGTATCAATACCAGAGGATCACAAATTCTTCCGACAGACGACAATGGGAAATGTCGTTGTACTTGGAAGGAAGACACTGGCAGGATTCCCGAATGGCCTGCCGCTTGCGGGAAGAGATAATATCATTTTATCGACTGATCCGAATTATACCGTGCGAGGGGGTACGGTTGTTCACTCGAAAGAAGAACTGTTCGAGGAACTGAAAAAATATGAGGATAAGGAAATTTTTGTAATCGGTGGCGGACAGATCTACGAGATGCTGCTTCCGTATTGCAAATATGCGCATGTGACGAAGATCAACTATGATTATGCAGCGGATACACATTTCCCGAATCTGGATGAACTGGAGAACTGGGAAATGATCGCGGACAGCGATGAGCATACCTATTTTGATTTGGAGTTTTATTTCCACAAATATGAGAATAAAAATCCATTAGCATTTTAGAAATTTGGTGATTTTTGCATAAAATGCACAAAATAATTGATGAAAATGTTATAAATCATACAAAAAGTCTTTCAAATATGACGGAAGTATGGTATCATTTAAGGTAAATTTGAGCGATTATTTTTATTTTGGGAGGGTAATAAAAATGACAGAAGTAATGTTGACGTCCGGACAGGGCTTTGAGGGTTACGAAATCGTAGAGTATTTGGGATTTGTAAATGTACAGTCGGTACTTAGCTCGAACTTTTTCAAGGGGTTTGCAGCCGGTGTGAGTGAGATGTCAGATTCCGAGAGTGAGAAGCTGACAGGCAAGCTGGAGCAGGTAAATGAGACAGCACTGAAGCGTCTGCAGACAATCGCAGCAAGAAAGAAAGCGGATGCGGTAATTGGCGTGGAACTGAATTATACACAGTTTGCAAGCTATTCCGTAGGAACGATCGCTTCTGGTACAGCTGTTCGCCTGAAGAAGAAGCCAGAGGAGAATCCAGTTACAGAAAAATCTCTGTATGTCAGCAACTACTATAATCGTCTGGTGCCAAGACCGGTACGTGTATGGTTACGTGGTTCTAAGAATGGAGTAACAATTTCTACAGATTTCTTTAATTATAACAAAGATGATATTCGTGCAATCCGTGCAGACGTTGAGCTGACAAACCTGTATGAAGAACGATTGCTGTTAAAGGATCTGGATTTTGTATTTGAGAAAGGAAATGTTTCTCTGATCGAATCCAAGGATATGGAGTGTAAGCTTCCTGCAAAGGATATTCTGCTTTTGAAGGATGCAAAGGTACGCATCTCCAAATATGTGACAAGCCGTGGTGTATTCGCGTGCAACGACCAGCCAATCGATGTCAGCATGCCGTTACATAGATTATCTGCACTTAAAGAGAAACGTGGTATTGATGCAGTCGAGAAGTATCGTACCGATGGCATGATCTGGACATGTAACTGTGGTTATGTAAACGAGGCTGGTGCAGATGAATGTCTGATCTGTGGACGTAAGCAGGAAGACATGAAGAGTACATCGAAGTTCAATCCAGATGAGATGCTTGCAAAGATGCAGACGAAGGAATATGTCATTGAACTGAAGGATGTATTGATGGAATACATCAAGGATATTGATAGCGAGTACAGAATGGAACTTTTGGAGATTATGGAGTCAGGATTGCAGTATGAAAAGACAAGAGGCAACATGAAAGACACCGTAATCGAGAAGGTAGAAAAGGTCTTTGAAGGACACTAAGTAAAATGAAACTGGCAGAGGTGACAGGGCATGGGCGCAGGACTCAGCATGGCGAGTGTAAATAAAATTAAAGAGTTGGCGAATTCCAGAGAATATAGTCTGGCACTTGAGTTAGTGGAACATCAGGATTTGACAAAATCCCTGAACCCACAGTTCCTGAGACTGTGTGGAGAGATTTACATAAAAAATGATAGATATAAGGATGCCAGACGATGTCTGATCATGGCGCATCGTCTGGGACCGGAATCGAAGCGGGTTTTGTATACGTTTGTGGAGCTGTATTTGCGGATGGGATATTTCCAGCTGGCAAAGACGTATTACGATATGTATATGTTTGATGCCAATGCATATGACAGCCGGGACATGGAATATGTCTGGAATAAGCATGAACATGCGGACGATTACAAGACGCTGGAACCATTGATTGCCGGGTATGCACACAATCTGGACTATGACTGGAGCTTTGAGTTATATCTGCTTTACAAGAAAGAGGAAAAACAGAACGAGGCGGCGACGCTGGCTGAGTTATATCATGCATCGTTCAAGAATTCCGATAACAGCCAGATTATATTGGATATCGAAGCTGGAAAAGTAAAGGTAGATACATATTTCGATATATATGCGGACACTGAAGCTGTAGATGATGATCCAGATATGGAGGCACTTCGTGCAGAAGAACAGGAGCTGCTTGCAGCCGATGATCTGCGGATGCATCCGAAAGAGGCAGAGATTACGATCATGTATGAGGATTCATATACACCTGCCGGTTCGGAGAAGAAAGTGCAGAAGATGCTCAAAAAGCAGGAACGCGAGGAGCAACGGAAAGAAAAGAAACTGCTGAAAAAACAAAAGCAGCAGGAAAAGGCAGAAGCTGCGGCAGCGGCGGAAGCTGAAAAGACTGAGGCAGAAGTGAAACCTGCTACCGAAGAAAAAACGGAAACCGAAACGAAAGTGCCTGAGACAGTTGCGGATGAGACAGAACAGAAGACGTCTGAGAAAACAACTGTGACAGAACAAGAAACAGCAGAGAAAGCATCTGTGACAGAAACATCAGAACAAAAAACGGCAGAGGAAGCGTCTGAGACAGAAGCGGAAGAACCGGAAAAAGAAAAAAAGAAGGGATTTTTCCAGAGACGGAAGAGAAAGAAACACGAGGAAGAATCTGAGACAACGGATGCTGATATAGAAGAAACAAAAGAAGTAACATCGGAATCGGAAGATGTAAAACCATCGGAAGAGCCGAAAGAATCAAATAGTGACATTTCATCAGAGATTGCAGAGACAACAGGGCAGGCGGAAGATATGAGACATGGAAAAGGGACAATTGCAAAAGATGTAGTCGTAGTAGATGAAGATGATGGTTTTGAAGCAGAAGCGGATACGATTGAGGAACTTGCATCCAAGGAACATGTGACGCAGGAGACCGAGACGAAGGAAGCAGAAGTGACAACAGCCAAGAAAACGACGTTTGAATTCCAGACAGTGGAACTGGCGCCGGAAGATTTTGAGGAAGAATATGAGGTTGACGATTTCTCTGAAACTGTGGATGATGAATTCGGAGAGATGAAGATGCCGGAACCGAAACCTGAGATTGAAGAAACTGTGGAGGAAGAACCGGAGGTTGAGGAAGAGATCGAGGAGCCAGAGGTTGTAGAACCGGAGCCAGAGATTGAAGCCGAACCAGAACCGGAAATCGAAGAGACGGTGGAAGAAGCTGTGAAAGAAGAACCGGAGGCAGAACTGGAGATTGAAGAGACTGTCGAAGAGGAACCAGAGGCAGAGGAAGAAATCGAGGAGCCGGAGGTCGTAGAACCAGAGCCAGAGGTGGAAGCCGAGCCAGAACTGGAGATCGAAGAGACAGTAGAAGATGTTGTTGAGGAAGAACCGGAGACAGAACTGGAGATTGAAGAGACTGTCGAAGAAGAACCGGAGGTTGAGGTAGAAATTGAGGAGCCAGAGGTTGTAGAACTGGAGCCAGAGGTGGAATCCGAGTCAGAACCGGAGATCGAGGAGACAGTAGTAGAAGAAGCTGTTGAAGAAGAACCAGAGACAGAGGAAGAAATCGAGGAGCTGGAGGAAGAACCGAAAGAGGAATTCCACGTAGCTCCGTTTACAACGAAACCGGAAAAAAAGAAGTTGGACTTTCCGGTATTCAAGTCATCGTTATTCCCGGATTATCACAAAGAAGTGAAAGTTGTTGAAAATAATTTCAACGAGATCATGGAAGAAGCGCAGGATAAGATGACGGAGAACATGCAGAAGGAAGAGCAGATGCAGAGAGAGGCGGAAGCATTGCTTGCATCCCTTGGTATCAGCATGGATGCGATTCCAACAACACCAAAGGCTGAGGTGAAAGAGGAACAGCCGGTACAAAAAGGACCTTCACGAGATGAGTTAAAAGCATCTTTGAAGATAGATTCTGTTAAGAAGAATTTGCTAAAACGTGTAAAAGAATACAGATAATTCTTGACGAGAAGATATGACCGAGAGAAGGTATGACTGAAAGGAGGCAATGGGAGTGGCTATTGATCAAAGAGAAGCATTGATTGCTGCAGTAAGAGCACAGGTAGAAAAAGAGAAGGCTGCCAAGGCTGCAAAACTGAAAAAAGAGCAGGAAGCAATGCAATTGTCTGGAGCTGCAGATGCGGGAGAAGCTGCTGCAGACCACAATAAGCCAAAATACAAAACTCTGTCAGCAGAAGAACTTGCGAAAATCGAAGAGAAGAAGCGTCGTAAGAAAGCTGCAGAACTTGGTATTAAATTGGAGGACGAGGAACCAGAAGAGGCACCTGCAAAGGCAGCAGAACCTGCGAAGGAAGAGCCAAAGAAGGCAAGTGATGAAGGACTTGGCATGAGTGTTGGCATTCAGGCAGATAAGTCTGGAAAATCCTTAGATAAGCCGGCTGGCGGCGGACTTGGAGCACCAGTAGGTGGCGGACTGTCAGGTGGCAAGACAGAGAGCAAAGGACTTGGAGGACTGGGCGGTAGCCTTGGAGCTACAGAGCCATCTGGAGGACTTGGTCTCAATATTGACATGGGTAACAAGCAGGAAGAGAAAGCACCTGAGAAGAAAAAGGCTCAGGATGATGAAAAAGCAAGATTGCGTCCTACAAAATTATTCGGTGGCAGTGGCGATGTAAAGGTAATCAATGGGGATGATGCAGAAGAGGAAGCATCCTTTACAAAACAGGGAAATACAACGATTATTTCCGATGGTGTAGAGTGGAAAGCACAGGAGAACAAAGCATCCAAGGATGATGCAGATGATATCATCAGCATTGTGCCAAACCGGAGTACTCCAACCAATGATGTGAAGAGTATGTACGATCTTGGCGATGAGGATGAGGATGCTCTGGGTGCAGAGATATCAAAGCTTGCGCAGTATGGCGATGCTGAGAATAAGGCAGAGGAAGAAAAGAAAAAGGCGCAGGAAGAGATGGCGAAGAAGGCAGCGGAGGCAGAGGCAGCCAAGAAGAAGGCGGCTATTGAGGAAGCTGAGCGGAAAGAAGAAGCCAGAAGAAAGAAGCTGAAAGAGGCAGAAGAAAAGGCAGCTGCACAGGAGCGTAGAATCGCAGAAGCAGCAGCCAGACAGCGTGCAGCTGCAGCCGCTGAGAAACGTGCAGCCGAGGAGGCACGCCTCAAGGCAGAAGAGGAAGAAAAACGTAAGAAAGCGGAAGAGGCACGTCTGAAAGCAGCCGAGGAAGCCCGCAAGAAGGCTGAGGAAGAGGCAAGAGCCAAGGCAAAGCAGGAAGCTTTGAAGAAGGCGGAAGAGGCAAAGAAGAAAGCCGAAGAAGCAAAGCGTATCTTAGAACAGGCACAGAAGGCAGAAGAAGAAGCAACAAAGCGTGCAGAAGAGAATCGGAAGCGTGCTGAGGAAGAAGCCAAGAAGAAAGCCGAAGCAGAAGCAAAGAAGAAAGCTGAGGAAGAAGCAAAGAAGAAAGCCGAAGCAGAGGCAAAGAAGAAGGCAGAGGCGGAAGCAAAGAAGAAGGCAGAGGCGGAAGCAAAGGCGAAGGCTGAGGAAGCCCGCAAGATCTTAGAGGCTGCAAAGAAGGCCGAAGAGGAAGCGCTGAAGGCGGCAGAGCAGGCAGACAGCATTCAGATCGACCTGACACAGCCAGCGGAGGAAGGAAAACTTCCACTTGCTGCATCTTACCTTGAAAAGTATACAAAGATGGAGAAATCCGGAAAGAGTCTCGTGGATACATTCAATGCCATTACTGTTGATCAGGAGAATCGTAACGTATGTATGATGGGTGATCACGGATTTGGTCTGACCAGTGTCGGAGAAGATTTCGCAAGAAGCTTCTACGATATGGGAATCTGCAAGGCGAAGACGATCGCGAAGATCAAGGCACAGGCATTGAACAAGGTTAAACTTGCAGATGCAATGTCAAAGCTTGCCGGTGGATGTATGGTTGTTGAAAATGCAGGTCTGATCGCACCAGATAAGATGACAGAGCTGATGAAACTTACAGCCAAGGATGTAAACGATGTTGTTGTGATTCTGACAGGTGCGACTGAGTCTATCAACCGCTTGTTTGGAGCGACTGGAGATGCCAAGGATAAGTTTACACACCAGATCAATATGGAAGGCATTTCTACACAGGATATGCTTGCGATTGCAAAGGGATATTTCAAACAGCAGGGCTTTAAGACAGATGATTCTGTAGAAGGCACTGTAAAGAATCTCCTGATGGCAATGGAGTCTGGAAATATCGATCGTATGCTCAAGGCTTGCGATGAGGCAATGCTCAAATGTGACGATCGTGAGAAGGCAAAAGGTTCCAGCCGGAAATATTTACTAAGTGAAGATTTTAAATAATCGTTGAAAAAATCAGAGCCGATGCTTATAATTTAAGCATCGGCTTTTTACGTGATAAGCCAATAGACGGGATGATAAATAAGAAACCAGAAGATAAGAGGTATAAAACGTGGTAAATATAGATATCGGTATAGACCTTGGAACATCGAATACGGTCATATACATAAAAGACAAAGGAATCGTAGTCAACCAGCCATCGGTGGTTGCATATGAGGCTAAAAGTAAAAAGATCATTGCGGTTGGAAATAAAGCCAAAAAGATGCTTGGAAAGACACCGGAGGATATTGAGGTGACACGTCCGATCCGGAATGGTGTTATCTCCGATTATATTATGACGGAGCGTATGCTCAAGATCTATGTGAAGTCAGCGATTGCAAAACGAAAGATCTGGGGCAAACCAAACATCTGCGTCTGTGTGCCAAGTGGTGTCACGGACGTACAGCGGCGTGCAGCGTGTGATGCAGTATACCGTACCGGTGCAAAGAATGTGTATGTGCTTGAGGAACCATTTGCGGCAGCCATCGGTGCAGGTGTGGATATTGAGTCGGCAGTTGGTGCGATGGTTGTGGATATCGGTGCGGGAACGACGGATATTGCAATCGTAGCAAGAGGCGGTGTGCAGCATAGCAGTTCCATCAAGATTGGTGGCGATGATTTCGATGAGGCAATCATCCGTTATATGCGGAAACGTCATAATGTGCTGCTGGGCGAAAGCTCTGCCGAACAGTTGAAGAAGGACATTGGTTCTGTGTATCCGCGGGAACAGGATGCGATCGGGTATGCACGTGGAAAGGAACTGGTGCGCGGACTTCCAACGAAGATGGCAGTCAAATCCTCTGAGATGATCGAGGCGTGTCAGGAGGAGACAGATCAGATCTTGGATTCCGTTCGGGAGATGTTGGAGGCGGCACCACCGGAACTGGTTTCCGATATATCCGAGCATGGTATTATCCTTGCCGGAGGCGGAAGCAAGATATTTGGTATGGACAAGCTTATTATGGATAAGATTGGTGTCCCGGTTGTGAACATCAAGAATCCGGATCAGGTTGTTGCGACAGGTGCAGGAACAGCCCATTATTATATCAAGGACGGAAGAACCTTGGAAGAGTAAGAGACAGGATAGAAATACGTGGAAAATAAGAAGAAAACATTGCGTGAACATGGTGTGGAATATACATATGATGAGCGGTTCCTCCCACTCACGCAGAAGGAAATGCAATTAAAGGGCTGGGAACAGCCGGACTTTGTCTATGTGATCGGAGATGCCTATGTGGATCATCCATCTTTTGGACCGGCGATCATCAGCCGTGTGTTAGAGGCACATGGATATAAAGTGGCAATCATTTCACAGCCAGACTGGAAGGATGAAAATTCGATTGCGATTTATGGCAGGCCGAAGCTTGCCTTTTTGGTGTGCGCCGGAAATATGGATTCAATGGTGAACCATTATACTGTTTCCAAGAAAAGACGGCATACAGATGCATACACCCCGGGTGGCGAGATGGGAAAACGACCAGATTATGCGACAATTGTTTACTGCAATCTGATCCGGAAGAAATACAAGGATGCGGCAATTGTGGCAGGCGGTATCGAAGCAAGTCTGCGCCGGCTGGCACATTATGATTACTGGTCCAATAAGTTGAAACATTCGATTCTCGTTGATGCACAGGCGGATATTGTGATCTATGGTATGGGTGAGCATGCCATTGTGGAGATCGCGGATGCGCTGCAAAGCGGCATCGACATCAAAGACTTAAGTTTTATTCATGGAACGGTCTACAAAGCAAGAAATCTGGAACATCTGTATGAAGACTATATTGAGCTTCCGTCGTATGACGCGTTGCAGGAAGACAAATTAAA
>ERZ791608.453-NODE-453-length-20278-cov-234.467339_pt1 | contig 20278 bp, 8 predicted proteins | sample MGYA00510276_ERZ791608 | MGnify/ENA primary metagenome ERZ791608 (study PRJEB30046, sample SAMN00791908) | human gut metagenome | study: EMG produced TPA metagenomics assembly of the A metagenome-wide association study of gut microbiota in type 2...
GGCTATATCCAAGCCTTTTCAGGCCCGATGATTTCTAAACGGGACAGCAGTGATAATAAGTATAACAACCTAAAAGGCAAACAAATGAAAAAGAATCTACTCAGATTGGGGCTCTCACTCATAGCCCTGTTTGTTATGGTAGTGGCAAATGCGCAAACCTACCAGAACGAAGAAGCTAGCGTTTCATGGCCGTTTAATGACGACAACTACGCTACGCAGTACACTAAATCACCAGAAAATGGTTTCAGTCTGGTTTCCGTAAACACCGGTGACTTGAAGTATTCTCTCAAGACATCACTGACTACAAAAGACAAAGACGGAAACAAGATGGTCATGGCTGGTTTCGGTCCTGTTGGCACAACAAAAGCCGTAGAATGGACCGTAAAACCAAGCAAGGGTCTCACATTCACCCCAACATCTATCAGTACCTACGTAAACCGATTCGGTACAGATGCAGAAAATGGAGTAACCGTAACCGCCAAACTTAGCGACGGAACTTCTGTAGACTTGGGTAATTTCACGGCATTAAGAGAGAACAAGACAACAGAGACTGACAAATATAAGGATCACGAAAACCTGACCAACCATATCGTCATCCAGCTCACTGCCGAGCAGCAAGCCCAACTGACATCAGCTGAAGGCTTCACGCTAAGTTGCACAGTCGGCGTTGGCTCTACTAAGCAGCAAGGCTTTGCCGATGTACACATCAATGGTCTCTTGAACGGAACCGTTCAGCAGGTTGAACAGTACACCCTGTCCGCTGCCGTTTCAACCGTAGGAGCAGGAACAGTCAAAGTATCTCCTGCAGGAACCGTATTTGATGCAGAGACATCAATCACCGTAACAGCAACAAAGAATTTCGGCTACAAGTTTGTCAACTGGACAGATGCCAACAACCAGGTGGTATCTACAGATGAAACATACACCTTCTCTATCTCTGCCAACACAGCATTGAAGGCAAACTTTGAGAAGATAAACACCTACGCATTGAATTACAAGGTTGAAGGTGGAGCAAAAGACTATATGATAAGTGCCTCTCCTATCCCAACCATTGTTGAAGGAAAGAACATGTATGAAGAGGGAACAGAAGTAACCCTCACAGCCAGCAGCAACGACATCCTCACCTTTACCAACTGGAATGATGGTGAAACAGGAGCAGAACGCAAAATAAAGATGAATGTCGACCAATCATACACTGCTGCATATTCTGCAAAAGACTTCATCGCAGGCTGGGACTTCTATAAGTCAGCAAGAGAAGGTCGTACAGCAGACTTCGCTGCAGAAGACAACGATGTAGACCAGCTCATTCTGCGCGATGCAGACGGAAATACATACACATGGCTCGACAAGAGCAACAGTGCTGGCGGCTACGAAGGAAAGAATGCAGCTGTAAACTGGACCTCCAAGAAAACCAAGCCACTGGGTGAGACCTACTGGCAGACCAAGGTCAACGCAACAGCCTTTACCGACATCAAGGTAAAGAGCAGCATGCTCTACAATTATAACGCATACGAAACATATAATGTAGAATACTCTCTCAACGGAACCGACTGGACCAAAGTAGGTGCCATCAAAATGCCAGGAGCCAAAGCCTGGACAGACGGAGAGTTCACTCTCCCATCCGATGCCAACAACAAGGCAGAAGTATACATCCGCTGGATTGCCGACAAGACTTCTTCCATCAAGGGAGCAACAGGCGACAACGACGGAATCTCTATCACAAATATCTACATCACAGGTACTGCCCAGCTCGTTAACGACGGCAAGGCCCCTGTACTCGTAAGCACCATACCAGCAGAAGGCGCAACCAACGCATCTGCCAACGGCAAGATTGTACTGACTTTTGATGAGAAGGTAAAACTCACCGACAACGCAGCCGCTACACTCGGCACACAAAAGATTGAAGGAGCCGTATCCGGCAAGACCATCACCTTTGCATACAAAGGCTTGAACTACGCTACAGCTTATACCTTCACACTCGCTGCAGGTTCGGTAGCCGATTTGACAGACAATGCCACAGACCAGGAAATCGTTCTGAACTTCACTACCAAGACCAAGCCAGCTGTAACCAAGGCTCTCTACGACTTCATCGTCCCAACCGACGGCGACTTCAAGACAGCACTTGATGCAGCAGCTAAGCGTACAGATACTAGCAAGCGTTTCCGCATCTTCATCAAGCAGGGCGACTACAAGATTCCTGCAGACGAGAAGAGTAAGGTAACAGGTAGCGACGGCAAGAGTTATGCTAACCCAACCACCTATATGAATACGCCAAACGTATCAATCATTGGTGAAGGCATGGACAACACCTCACTGACCAACACCGTTCCAAACTCAGGCCAATCAGCCAACGTATTGGAAGGTATCGGCAAGGGTGACGTACTCTGCTTGCAGAAGGGAGCAACAAACACCTATTTCCAGGATCTGAAGATGTACAGCAGTATGGGTGATGCCAAAGGTCGCGACATCGTACTCAACGACCAGAGCAACAAGACCATCTGTAAGAACGTAAGCCTCTGGGCTTACCAGGACACCTACGTATCAAACAACCAGAACGGTAAATTCTACTTCGAAGACGGAATCCTTCGTGGTCGTACCGACTACCTCTGCGGTAAGGGTGATGTATATTATAATAATGTAGAACTCTGGATTTGCGAAAAGGGAGGCTATCTCGCAGTTCCTTCTCAACCAAAGAAGTATGGATACATCTTCAAAGACTGTACCATCAAGGATGCTACTGAGGCAAAAGACCTGAATGGTAACTACACCTTAGGTCGTCCATGGGGCAAAGGCACACCTATTGCACTCTACATCGACACCAAGATGGAAGCTATCCCTTCAGCAGCAGGATGGAACGAGATGAGTGGCGGTTACCCTAAGCGTTTCGCTGAATACAACTCATACACATCAACAGGTAGCGTAGTAAACCTCAAGGACAGAAAGAAAGTTTACGATGCCTACGATTCAAAGGATGGTGACAATTATGTAAACCGTCGTAATGAAACAGCAGGAGACCCTATCCTCACAGCAGAGGAAGCAGCAACCTACACCATTGAAACTGTAATGGGTCAGGATGATGACTGGGATCCAACTGCAGCTACCGAGCAGGCATCAGCACCTAGCAACGTTAAGCTGAACGGCACAACCCTCGCTTGGGACAATAACGACTACGCTCTTCTCTGGGCAGTATGCAAGAACGGCAAGGTAGTAGACTTCACCATCACTCCTAACTATATCGTTGATGACGCCACTGCAACATGGAGCGTACGTACAGCCAACGAGATGGGCGGTTTGAGCGAAGCTACAGTTGTTGGTCAGGGCACCGGCATCCAAAACATTGCCTCAGCTACAGATGCAGCAGTCATCAAGACTGCCATCTATGCAGCCGACGGCACCCAGCTCTCAAATCTTCAGAAGGGTATCAACATCATTGTGAAGACCCTGGCAGATGGCAGCAAGAAGACAAGCAAGGTCATCGTAAAGTAAAGAAACAGAGACCATAAGTAATTAGATTGACAGATAACATTCGGAGTGCAATATCCCCATCTTCTTTCAGAAGGGTGCCGGATATTGCACTTTTTTTTGTTCCCTCAACTTCCGAAACAGCAAAAACGGGAACTGAGAAAACAGACCGTCGAAATGTAAAAAACAGAGTATTTACTCAAAAATCTGTAAACGTTTACGTAATTTTTTACCCCCAATATACCTATATTCTCATATTTTTTATATACTTTTGCAACAAGAAAACCAAGACTTAGCTATTGCTACGCATCTAGGTAGCCCCATCGGAGTCTTCGGGTTCCAAGAGGAACATCCCTTCAGCAGGCATTTGCTCAGAACTGGAATTCTACTTAAAAACATTAAATAAAAACATTAGAATATTAGTAATTTAGAATAAGTTTTATCTAAACCTAAAGTGTATGTCTGGTAATTTTAGAAAAAAGAAAATTGCTTTGGCAGGCGCACTGATGTTCGTAGTAACAAGTGTATCTGCACAAACAGTAAAAGGTGTTGTTACTGACAATACGGGCGAGCCAATCATCGGCGCATCTGTCATGGAGGTAGGTGTAGCTGGCAATGGTGGCGTGACCGACCTTGACGGTAACTTCACAGTAAACTTAAAAGGCAAAAGCAAGAAACTGAAGCTTTCATACATTGGTATGAAAGCTAAGGAAGTAAGCGTTGCAGGTAAAGAAACGATCGATGTAAAGCTTGAGGATGACAACACCACCCTCAACGATGTCGTAGTAATCGGTTATGGTACGATGAAAAAGAAGGACCTTACTGGTTCTGTGGCTTCCATCGGTTCCAAAGAGCTTGCAGACATCCCTGTCTCAAGTGTAGGCGAGGCCATGACTGGTAAACTTGCCGGTGTAAGCATCACAACTACAGAAGGTTCGCCTGATGCAGACATCAAAATCCGCGTGCGTGGTGGTGGTTCTCTTTCACAGGATAACTCTCCTCTCTACATCGTTGACGGCTTCCCTGTAAGTTCTATTAGCGATATCGCTCCAAGCGAAATCGAGACTATCGACGTATTGAAGGATGCCTCTTCAACAGCTATCTATGGTGCCCGTGGTGCCAATGGTGTTATCATTGTTACTACTAAGAGTGGTAAGGAGGGTAAGACTCAGGTGAGCTTTGGTGCATCTTTAGGTTTCAAGAAGATGGCTAAGGAGACCAAGGTTATGGATCCTTACAACTACGCTCTCTATCAGTATGAAGTAGGTAACACTGAGTATGGTGACTACGATGATATGGGAATTTGGAAGTCTGTAAAGGGTAACAACTGGCAGGACGACCTCTTCGGCCGCACAGGCTTGCAGCAGATTTACAACGTAGCTGTAAATGGTGGTACCAAGGAGACAAAGTACAACATCAGCTATGCCCGTACTGACGACAAGAGCATCATGAAGGCTTCTGACTATACCAAGGACAATATTAACGCTAAGCTCAACAGTAAGTTGAACAAATGGTTGACATTGGACTTCAATGCTCGTTTGGCTTATACCAAGATTAATGGTTTGGGGTCTGGTGCTGATACCAACGAGAGCAATGCCTCTAACTCTATTGTAGCCAAGACAGTTACATTCCGCCCAGTAGATCCTCTGTTCATCAGCGGCGATGACGATGATGAAAGCTCAAACAGCACAGAGGCTTGTCCTACACAGCGTATGGATGATACCTACAAACAGCAGCGCCGTTTCCGTCAGAACTACAATGCCGGCTTGAACTGGAAGCCATTCAAGGGCATCACCTTCCGCTCTGAATTTGGTTACTCCTGGAGCTATGAGAAGACAGAACAAGCTTGGGGTACATACGCATCACGCAACTCTAAGTTCGGTTACTCAGGTCAGCCACAGACTCAGCTTATACGTAAGGACAACAAGAACTGGCGTAATGCCAACACCTTGACATACGATACAAAGAACGCCCTGCTGAAGGGTGACAAGCTCAATGTACTCGTAGGTCAGGAGTGGTCGTCATCTCAGGATGAGAGCTACACCTCTACAACCGTAGCCTTCCCTACTACTTTCGGTGTCAAGGAAGCTTTGGCTAACCAGGCTGCCGGTACAGCTCTCCCTAACGTTAACACCATCGGCCGTAAGGACAACCTCCTGTCTTACTTCGGCCGTATCAACTACTCTTACGCTGAGAAATATCTCTTCACAGCTACTCTCCGTGCCGATGCATCTTCTAAGTTTGCTGCAGGCAACCGATGGGGTTACTTCCCATCAGCAGCTTTCGCATGGCGTGTAAGCGAGGAGGAGTTCATGAAGAGTACAGCCAGCTGGTTATCAAACTTGAAGTTCCGTCTCTCTTATGGTACTGCAGGTAACAACCGTATCAAGAGTGGTTTGATTGATGCAACTTACTCATTGTCTGATGCTACTGCAAAATTGCCATTCTTCGATGGCAATTTCACTACCATGCTGGAGCACAAGACTTTGTCTAATCCAAACCTGAAGTGGGAAACAACCATCACCCGTGACCTCGGTCTCGACTTCGGCTTCTTCAACAGTCGTATCAATGGTACCCTCGACTTCTATTGGAATACAACCAAGGACTTGCTGATGCAGACCAACATCCCATCTATTTCGGGATATGCTAACCAGTATCAGAACTTCGGTCAGACCTCCAACAAGGGTTTCGAGTTCACCATCAATGCTGACATCATCAACAAGAAGGACTTCACACTCGGTTTCACTGGCAACATCTCTTACAACCGCAACAAAATAGACAAGCTGAACAGCCAGGCTGAATTCCAGGAGTATAAGTGGGCAGGTTCTCTCTGCAATGACAACCAGAACTTCCGAATCGTAGAAGGTGGCCGACTCGGCGAGGTTTGGGGTTACAAAATGAACGGTTTCTATACTGTTTATAACCCAGAGACAGGCACAGGCGACTTGAAGTGGAACGGTACAGCTTGGCAGTTGGCAGATGCCAGCATCGCAAATACCGTAGGTACCATCGGTGGAACATTGGCTCCAGGTGCCATCAAGTTGGAGGCAGACGAGAACGGCAAGGCTATCAAGCAGCGCTTGGGTAACACCATCGCACCTTGGACAGGTGGTTTCGGTTTCAACGCAACCTTCCATGGCTTCGATGCATCTGTATTCTGCAACTACTCATTCGGCAACAAGATTGTAAATGGTACCAAGTTGGCTTCTAGCTTCTATCAGGGTTCTCGCAAGGGCTACAACCTGAACAACGACTTCATCAACCGCTATACATGCGTTGATCCAGCCACAGGTGTCAACCTGACAAAGCCTTCTTCAACTGTCATCGCTCAATATGGCGGTATCGAGAATATCTACAACACCCTGAATGCCATCAATGCCAACGCAAGCGTATTCAACCCTTGTGTAACAGGTACCATGTCTATCACAGACTATGCTGTAGAGGACGGTTCATTCCTCCGTTTGCAGACATTGACATTGGGTTATACCTTGCCAAAGTACCTTATCAAGAAGGTAAACTTGAGCAACGTACGTTTCTATGCGACAGCCTATAACCTGTTAACCATCACAGGCTACTCAGGTTCTGACCCAGAGACAGATACAAGTTCTAAGAAGAATCCAATGTGCCCAGGTATCGACTATGCAGCTTATCCAAAGAGCCGCTCATTCGTATTTGGTGTGAACGTTTCATTCTAATTCAAGGGAGGATATAACAATGAATAATAAGAATATTTTTAAAGCATTATTGATAAGCGGATTGTTGCTCGGTACAACAACATCATGTAGTGACTTCCTCGACCAGCAGTCACCTTCGGAGCACACTCCTGATGCGGTAGCAACTTCACCTTACTATACTAGTCTTGTATTGAACAAGGCATATGGTGAACTGACAGAAGAGGGTATCTACGGACAGTTGATGGGTATCACCCTCGGTACCAACTCAGATATAGAGCTGATAGATGGTCAGGACGCATCTACCACTTCACAGACCAACAGTGAGCGTGGTGCCTGCAACTTCAACATGGTAGCTGGTAGCTGGTCTAAGATTCAGACCACCTGGGACAAGCTTTACGAGGGTATCGAATACAGCAACAATGTAATCGAGCTCGTAAACAACTTCGACACACAGAGTGGCAATGAAACCAAGAGCAACATCAAACTGATGCATCGCTACCGTGCCGAGGCTATCACAGTAAGAGCACTCCTCTACTTCAACCTGGTAAGAAACTTCGGTGACGTGCCAATGAAGCTGGAAGGAACTAAGACAGACTTGAGCAACATCTACGTAGGCAAGACTGACCGTGATGAAATCATGGACAGCATGATCGTAGAGTTGGAGCGAGCTATCCCAGACCTTTGCTGGGTAGGCGAGAACTCATATACCACAGAGCGCATCACTAAAGGCTATGCTCATGGCTTGCTCGCACAGATTGCCTTGCAGCGTGCTGGATGGGCTATCCGCGAAAGTCAGAAAGACGGATATGAGACTGCTACAGAGAACAGCGACCCAACCTATCCTACACAGCGTCCAGGTGCAGCTGAGCGTACCAAGTATTATCAGTTGGCACAGACTCATCTCAATGAAATCATCAGCAAGGGCATTCACCAGTTGAACCCAAGCTATGAGAACGAGTGGTATCTCATCAACCAGAACAAACTTGATGACAAGTACTACGAGAATCTCTTCGAGGTAGCACTGGGTGTTAACAGAAGTGGTGAGTTAGGCTACACCATCGGTGTCCGCATCAATGGATCTTCTTCACGCTATGGTAAGAAGGGTAACTCATCAGGTAAGGTTAAGATGACAGCTCCTCTCTTCTGGTCATACGACCACAAGGACCAGCGGCGTGACATCACGTGCGTTCCTTATACCCTGAAAGAGACTGATGGCGTAATGAAAGAGTCATTCGACAAGAACTCACCATTCGGTATCTACTGCGGTAAGTGGGATATCCGTAAGATGAGCGAGGAATGGCGCCAGGCTGCCTTGGGAAGTACAGAAAAGGTATGTACAGGTATCAACTTCATTACCCTGCGCTACTCACAGGTTCTCCTGATGTATGCAGAAGTAATGAATGAGCTTAACGGCAATCCTGACGCGACTACAGGCGGCGTAAACGGATTGAGTGCCCGCGACGCTCTAGGCTTGGTACATGAGCGTGCATTCGCTGATGCCAACAAGGCTGATGCCAAGGCATACGTAGCTGGCATTTCTTCTGACAAGGATGCATTCTTCAATGCCATCGTTGACGAGAATGCCTGGGAGTTTGCAGGTGAGTGTGTACGTAAATATGAGTTGGAGCGCTGGAACCTCCTGAGCAAGAAGATAGACCAGTTTAAGGCAGACTATGAGGCTCAGATTAATGAGTATCCTGCCAAACTCTATTACAAGACCATCAAGACTGCTACAGATGTAAAGATTGATATGAATTCTGTATGCTGGTATGAGGCTCCTGAAAATACTGCCGATTACGAGTATGTAACCTGGTGGGGCGCTGAGGTAACCGATAAAGACCAGAAGAATCTGAAAGGCAAACTGCCATTCATCAGTTCATATCTCAATACAACTGTAAAGAACCGCTACCTCTTCCCTATCGCTACATCAAGTATCGCCGATTCACAGGGCAAGTTGAGTAATTCTTATGGTTATTAATAAGCGATTGCTACAGAAAAGCAATCCATCAACCATTCTAATAAAAGATAAAATTTGAATAATCATGAATTTATCTAAAATAAATAAAAGCGCAATCTCCGGAGCATTGATGCTCCTGGGATTTGCCTCATTGACATCTTGTACCGATGACAATGACTGGAGTGTTGACGCCAGCTACGACCGCCTGTTCCACTCTATCGAATTTTCGGTTACTCCTCTGGACGACCGTGCTGAGGTGAGCTTCAAGAAGATGCCAAACACCGACTATTACATCGTTGAGTACAGCACAGACTCTCTCTACAACGATATTCCTATGGGCGGCACCGACCATAGCGTTGTTGACTCTTCATTTGTAGATACTCCAGACAGCATCTACAATCTGGATGGAAATACAGAGTACTACATCCGTATCAAGGGTCGCAGCTTAGACGGCAAGTCTTCTAACTGGAAATACTTGGACAAGTTTAAGTTCAAGACCAAGGCTGAACAGATTATCACAGGCGTTGATGTAACATCAACCACTGCTACCGTCAGCTTCATTGCCGGCAAGACCATCGATGCTGTTTACTATTACAAGAGTTCAGAAGATTCTACCAAGGTTGACTTCACTGCCGAGGATGTAGCAGCTGGTAAGCTGACCATCACAGGCTTAAAGGCTAACTCTTCATACAAGGTGAAGTTGTGGAACAAGGAGAACCTGAGAGGTACTTACTCTTTCAAGACTACAGAAGCTTACCCAGAAGGCTATGATGTCATGACTCTTGCCGAGGGTGAGGACTTGGGTACCATCTTGGAGGAAGCTACATCAGACAAGGTTGTTATCGTGATGCCTAAGAATGCAACTTACCAGATGACAAGTTCTGATACTGGCGAACAGAAGGGACTCACCATCCCAGCCAACATCAAGAGCATCTACTTCTGGGGAACATCTGGCGCCGTTTCTACATGGAAGGTAAAGGAAATCAAGATTGAGGGTGCTAAAGACCTCATCCGTTTCTACAACCTTAACTTGGAGAACAAGGACAATAGCGCAGACTACATCATCAACTTGAACAAGAACGATAACATCGGTTCTATTCAGTTCGAGAAGTGTAACATTAAGAATACCCGTGGTATCATCCGTCTGCAGAAGGGAATAGCACCTGCCATCAACAGCATCAACTTCAAAGACTGCCAGATAAATAAGATTGGTTCTTACGGTGTGTTGGCAGCAGGCAAGGATACTCCTGAAGCACAGCTGGGAGAAGTAAACCTCACCAACTCTACCATCGCCAACCTCTCTGCAGGTCCTATGATTGCTGTAGCCAACAGTATGACAAAGGTGAATGTAGATCACTGTACATTGTATGACGCAGTTGTGGGCGGTAAGTATCTCATCGATACCAACAAGAACGCCAATATTATTCCAAACGTTAGCAACACCCTCATCGGTCAGAGTGCAGCATTGACAGATGCAACTGCAACAAGCTACAAGAACGCTCCATTCGTTGATGTATATTATACCAATGAATTCACTTGGAAGTCAAAGTTGCATATTGGAGATCCTGTAGATATTTCATCTGCAGAACTTTGGCTATCACCTTCAACAGGTGATTTCACTATCCAAGACAAATACCAGAGTAAGTATGGTAACTTCGGCGACCCACGCTGGATTGTACAGTAATAGTACTTACATCTGATAAATAATATGATTAAAGGTGCAATGTCCTCATCAAAAGTCGGGCATTGCACTTTTTTTATTTTCTATTATTCTCTATCTCATTTTTACAATTAATTTCTTGGAAGTTACGAATAAAAAGCGTATCTTTGCAACGAGAACATAAAATCGCAAAGATATGGCAAGATACATCAACCCATTCTCAGACTGGTCGTTCAAACGAATCTTCGGCCAGGAATACAGCAAAGACTTGCTGATAGAGTTCTTGAACCAGCTGCTCTTGGGAGAGCAGCATATCACTGATGTGAAGTTTAAGGACAAGGAGATGTTGCCAGAAACGAAAGACCAACGAGGTATCATCTACGACGTCTTTTGCGAAACTGACACAGGTGAGCACATTATCGTTGAAATGCAAAACAGGAGCCAGTCCTATTTCATCGACCGGTCTCTCTACTATGCATCGAAAACGATAGTAGACCAAGGCATAAAAGGACAATGGGATTATCATCTCACACCTGTTTATGTTATCTGTTTCATGAACTTTGATGTAGATGAAAATACGCCAAAGAAGTTCAGAACAGACGTTGTGCTGGCAGACAAGGATAGCGGAGAGGTTTATTCTAACAAAATCCGCTTCATCTACTTGGTAATGCCTCTTTTCAAGAAGAAAGAGGAAGAGTGTACTACGTTTTTAGATTGTTGGATTTATAATTTGAAGCATATGGAGACTTTAGAAAAAATGCCTTTCGAGGCTCAGCATAAGATATTCAAGAGATTGGCAGAAATCGCCGACTCCAAGAGCCTGACCAAAGAGGAACAGGAGAAATACGACAACAGTATGATGGTCATGTGGGACAATTATGCTGTATATAAGCATGCTGAAGAGAAAGGAATAGAAAAAGGTAGAAAAGAAGGCAAAGAAGAAGGTAGAATAGAAGGTAAGAAAGAGGGCAAAGAAGAAGGTAGAAAAGAGTTTGCTTTGAAGTTGTTGGCGCACAACTTTCCATTAGACGAAATTGCCAATCTCACCGACTTATCTATCGAAGAGATTAAGAAATTGGAACAATAAAATGAGTTCTAAACGTGTACTACGTTTTTAGATTTTTGGATTTATAAATTGAAATATATGGAGATAGTAGAACAATTCCCTTGCGAAGCTCTTGATAAGATATTCAAGAAATTGGCTGAATACGCTGACTCCAAAACCTTGACCAAAGAGGAACAGGAGAAATACGACAACAGCATGATGGTCATGTGGGACAATTATGCGGTATATAAGTATGCCGTGGAGAAAGCCTATAAAAAAGGATACGAAGAAGGGAGGAAAAGGGTAAGCAAAAAGATTGCTTTGAAATTGTTGGCATACAATACTCCAATAGACGTCATTGCAAAATCCACCGGCTTATCTATCGATGAAATCAAGAATTTGGAACAATATAATTAACTGAACTTTCGCAAATTTTGCCCCACACGCCCTGGGCTAGGAGCTTTTGGGTCTTCACCCCGTACTTAAACCACTTGCGAAAGTTCAGTAGAATAATAGAGGGCGTGTCATAAGTGCGATAACATTCCCTCTTTTTGGGGAACTTCAGCCATTTCATTCAACTAACTCAGGCACTTCAGTCAACTAACTCAGGCACTTCAGTCAACTAACGCTGCCACTTCATTCAGCGAACTCAGCCGCTACATTCTATCAAATAAAGTGCCTCATTCGAGCTACGAATACACCTCTTCAAGCCAACGCAGTCGAATCTACAAGCCAACGCAGTCGAATCTACAAGCCAGCGCAGCCATATTTGGGTGCCAGCCCAGCGGTATGTAGCGACTCTATGAAACGTAAGAACTCATGCTATGAAGTGCATGGTTTCATCAGCTTACTTCAAAGCCCGAATTTATTGAACCGATTTTTTCTTCGATTCTGTTGTCACATCTGCCACTCGTACTATAACACTCTGATTATAAATGAATAACGGGTGGAAATAAGCGGTATTTTTATTATCACCTATTGTCACCTATTGCCACGCCCCATGGTAAGCGGCTCCGCTTACCATGGGCTGCTGAAATTACGTCACGACGTAGCATTTGCTGCGTCCCGACGTAATAACCAGTGCGTCGCGACGCAGCAACAGATACGTCGTGACGTAATTCCGGCTACCTCCTGCCCCATCAAATAAGCCTCACTTGCAAGCCAGAATCAACACCATTAAAGGCTATATTGTAAAAACAACACTTCCGAAAACGTTTACGTTAGATTTTTCGTTTATTTTATTCAACCTTTAAAAATTTTAATTACCTTTGTAGCAGAAATCTAAAGATTATTATCAAAAATCTAAGATTTCTTATGATCTATTGAGAATCAAACACGACAACAACTAATCGCGAATAAGTTCAATTAGACCAAAACTTAACAAGAAATAATAATAACCTACAAAACAAACATCGTTATGTATCAACAACTGAAACGTGCCAGCATGGCACTGACCTTGAGTTCGGTTTGTTTCCTCGCTTTTGCGCAGAAAACAATCCAAGGTACCGTTAAGGATGCTAATGGCGACCCAATGATTGGTGTAACCATTACTGACCAGAATGGTAAAGCAGGTGGCATCACCGACCTTGACGGTAAGTTTACCATTCAGAACGCAGACCCTAATACGGTCTTGACTTTCAGCTACATCGGCTGCAAGCCTAAGAAAGTAAAAGTAGGAAGTCAGAAAACATGGAACATCGTACTTGAAGATGACAATGCAGCCCTTGACGAGGTCGTTGTCGTTGGTTATGGTACTATGCGTAAACGCGACGTAACTGGTTCTATCGCATCTGTCAACTCTGAAAAGATAGCCGCTCGTGGTACTACCAATCTTGCAGAGTCTCTGCAGGGTTCTGTTCCAGGTGTCAACATCACCCAGTCTGGTAGCCGCGCAGGTGCAGGCTTCAATATTCAGGTTCGTGGACAGGCTTCTATCAACAAGCAGGCACAGCCATTGTATGTTATCGATGGTGTAGTTTGCGACAACATGGACTTCCTCAATCCTGATGATATCGACCGCATCGACGTATTGAAAGATGCATCTTCTACCGCCATCTATGGTTCCCGTGCCTCTGCCGGTGTCATCATGATTACCACCAAGGGCAGCAAGGGTGCAGACAAGGCACAGAAGGCAACTATCTCTTATGACGGATATTATGGTATCAAGAAGACGGCGCGCATGCCTGAGTTTATGGATGCCAACGAGTTTATGGATTATCGTTTTGCCAGATATACCACGCTCGATGGTAAGAGCTACGATGGCTCTAGCCGCAAAGGTGTAGATGCTGATGGACATCCACACTACATCATCAAGGATACCGACTTGAATTCAGCTTTCCTGACCCGCAAGGGAGCAACCAGCTACAAAGACTCCAAACTTTATGAGCTGATGATGGATCCAAGTTTCGACGGTTACGACTGGAAGAAGCTGGTTACCCGCACTGCCGCCCAGCAGAACCACTTTATCAGTGCTGCCGGTGCTACTGACAAGATTAACTACCGTGTAGGTATGGGTTATCAGGGAGAAGAGAACGTATTCAAAGGCAACGACTATGAGCGTTTCAACTTCAAGGGAGCAATGGATGCCAAGCTCTCCAAGATATTCGAGGCAGGTTTCTCTACCAACATGTCAATGAGCCGCACCCAGGATGTATGTACTGATGGTACTTATTCTCCATACGTGAATGCATTCTATTTTAACCCATTCGTATCTCCAACAGATGCAGATGGCAACCTGATTCCTAACCCGGGAGCAAAGGCAGCCTTTGGTTCAGATGCACAGTTTACATCTACATATAACCCCCTCATCGATTTGAATGACGGCAACTATACCAATGAGACCAAGATGTACCGACTGATGGGTAACTTCTACCTGCGTGCCAACATCATCAAGGGATTGAAGTTTACAACCACCTTCTCTCCTAACTACTCTCACAAGCGCCAGGGCATCTTCTATGCAACAGGTCTGAACGAGGGTAACGACGTAGGTTCAACTTACTACCAGAAGAACAAGACAAACTTCGGATCCGTTGCCAATACAACCCGTGTAGACTGGACGTGGGACAACCAGTTTGACTACAACCGCACATTTGGTGACCACACCGTTGGTGCCATGGCACTGTTCTCACTGTACAAGAGTAACACAGAATATCAGTACGAAGAAGGCAAGGGTATCGCCAGCGACCATACTACATTCCACAACCTGGGAACAGCCAGCGGCGACAAAACCCTCTCAAGTTCTTATACTGAGTCATCATTGGAGTCATTTGCTTTCCGTGCCAACTATTCCTACAAGGGCCGTTACATGGCTACAGCTACACTCCGTACCGATGGTAGCTCCCGCTTCGCAGACGGCAACCGATGGGGCTGGTTCCCTTCTGTAGCTGCAGCATGGCGTATCTCTGATGAAGCTTGGATGAAGCAGTTCAACAACTGGTTAGACAATGCTAAACTCCGTCTGTCATACGGTGTTACCGGTAACAACAATGTGGGTGACTATGTAACTATCGCTTCTGCTACAGGTCCATCTTATGTAACCATAGATGGCAAAGAGGTACAGGGTTATCATCCTAACGGATTGGTAAATACAGAACTCATCTGGGAGAAGGTAAAGGAATTTGATGTAGGTCTCGACCTGAGTTTCCTGAAAAACCGCATCAATGTAACAGCCGACTTCTATAACCGTCTTTCTGATGGTCAGATTATGTCACGTTCAGTGCCTATCGAAACTGGTGAGAAGACTTCAACCTTCAATGTAGGTTCTGTCCAGAACAGAGGTATAGAACTCGGTTTGAACTTTAACATCATCAACAAGAAAGACTTCTCCTGGAGTGCGAACGTAAACTTCGCCCGCAACTGGAACAAGATTAAGGAGTTGAGTAATGGTAAGGTTGATGAGGTAGCCAACAACTGGTTTATCGGCGAGCCACTGAATGTACTCCGTGACTATACCCATACCGATGTCATCACCGACAAGGGTGTAACCATGCACACCATGAATGGTGACAAGCACTATACCCTGAAGGAATTCTACGAGAAGTATGGCACTAAGTATAAGTGGTATGAAGGTCAGGTAGCCGTAAACGACTGGAACGATGACGGTAAGATTGACGACAACGATAAGCAGATTTATGGTTGTACCGATCCACGCTGGACCGGTAGTTTCACTACCAATGTTTACTTCAAGGGCTTCGACTTCTCTATCATGTTCTATACAAAGAGCGGATTCTGGTCACGCAGCTACTTCCATGAGAAGTATATGAAGTATGGCGACCGTGGTAATGCCCACATGCAACTGGACTACTACATACCAAAGGGAGCACCAATCATCGATCATGCAACAGGTGAGATTACAACCGCCACAGAGACCCACTACGGAAAGTATCCTTATCCAAACAACAGCGATACTTCGATGGGTGGTTACTTCGGTGACAAGGGTTCAGCCAAGGGAGAAGGTTTCCAGTATCAGAAGACCTCTTTCACCAAGGTTAAGAACATTACCCTGGGTTACACATTGCCTAAGAGCGTAGTAAACAAGGCAGGTATCAGAAATCTCCGTGTTTATGTAAACGTTCTGAACCCATTCTGCTTCACCAACTACAAGGGCTTCGACCCAGAGTGGGCATCACAGAATCTGCAGAATGGCGGTCCATCATCTGTAACCTACCAGTTTGGTGTAAATCTTAAGTTCTAATCTCATTAAATGAAGTAAACAATTATGAAAAAGATATTATATAGCGTAGCATTGGCGGCCTGCTGCATGGGAACCATGACAAGTTGCAGCGACTTTCTGGATGCTAGCAACAAGTCGAATGTAACTGATAAACAGACTTTTGCGACAAAAGAGGGATTAAACAACCTCGTCAATGATGCCTATCAGCATCTGCAAAACGTTTATGCAGCTCCTCTGTTCACTAGCTGTTTCTCAGCAGGTACAGACATGTATGCCGATGCCCGTAACAAGATGAACGAGGCATTGAACACTTACGAGACCTTGACTCCAGAAAATACGGATATCAAGAATCTCTATACTTACCTCTATTCAGGTATACGTGCAGCCAACTCTGTGTCATATTATGCACAGACAGCCCAAGTTGATGACAAGACGAAAGGTCAGCTTGTAGGCGAAGCCCGTGTATTGGCTGCTTACGAGTATTATCTCCTGGTAAACAACTTCGGTGGTGTGCCTATCATGAAGGACTTCCTCACCACAGCAGACACAGGATATCCTAAGTCTTCTGCTGCAGATGTATATGCCTATATCATCAGCGAGCTCGAAGATGTTATCAGCAAGAATGTGCTTCAGGCTTCAACAGCTACCAAGGGTGGCGGCAGAATCAGCCAGGAAACAGCCAAGGCTATCCTAGCCAAAACCTACCTTTCTGCAGCATGGGACCTCAACAAACAAGACTACTTCTCCAAGGCAGCAGCTCTTGCCGATGAGGTGATTGCAGGCAGAAAACTGACTACCCCATTTGCCAAGCTCTGGAAGGCAGACGGATCGGGCGATGACAACGAAGAGTTCCTTTGGGATGTGGAATATGATTTGGCTACAGCCAACAATACAACATCAGGTGGTACAGAATGGAGCGGTTACTACTGCAACTATCTGGGTGGAAACGAGGATAACATCAAGGCTACAACCTCCAGCTATGTACCAACCCTCTATGCCTTGCATTGTTTCAAGAAGGGAGACCAGCGTTACGATGCTACCTTCATGAAGGAATTGCCAGATATAAACAAGGGAAATGCTGCAGGTACCGGTTACTGGACCTGGTACAAGAATGGTGAGAGTCTGGTAGGTAAGCCAGTAACGCGATACTATTCTGCATGGTATGAAACAGATGCCGACTTTGAAGCATGGAAGGCTATAGATCCTGCAAACAGAGCAAACACCTATCGCATTCCGATGGATTCACAGAGCAAGGAAGCACAGAATATGGACGGCAGAGATATGGAATATTACGATAACCAGCAACTGGTATATGGTTCCAGTCCATGCAAGAAGTTTGACGACAGCAAGACTGCTAAGACAGAGAAGAACACCTGCTATCGCGACATCCATATCATCACTTTGCCAGAGATGTATCTCGTAGCAGCTGAGGCTTATCTGAAGGCTGGTGATAATCCTAAGGCATTGGCACGACTCAATGAGGTTCACCAGCGCGCTGGTCTTTCTGCACTTACAGGAACTATCACTATCGATGACATCCTTGATGAGAATGCATGCGAGAACTTCGGTAATGAGGCACGCTGGATGGATCTTCGAAGAACCCAAACCCTGGTAACACGTTGCACCAAATATAACCATGAGATGGGAGACAAGGCTGCCCAGTATATCGGCAAGAAGCTTCTTCGCCCTATCCCACAGGCTGCAATTGATGCCAATGACCAGCTGACATTAGCCGACCAGAATCCTGGTTACTAATCAAAGTCATTATGTTGATAAGAAAACTTATCAGGACATACGTTAATCATTAGGTTTAAGACCGTATTCTAGGGAGATAATTCCTGATGGATACGGTCTTTCTTTTGGTTCTATCGGCAAGGTATACGTAATCGTTTTCGTAGTTTTTCGCCCACTATCTGCATGCGGTAAGCAAAAATATCGTAACTTTGCAGAAAATCTTATAGAATACAATAATAATAAAATAAATAAACCTAAGAAGAAATGAAGAAATCAATCATTAAGACAGCCGTGCTGGCTGCGCTCATGGCTCTGCCAATGTTCGCTAAAGCACAAACTTTCGCAGGTATCACAGCCGAGCTGAACGCACAGAACACTCCAGAAGGATGGACTGCCGTAGAACTGCCACAGTTGCCAACCATCACTTCGGAAAACACGTTCAACATCAAGGATTATGGTGCTTCCACTACGGCAGAAGACAACACCAAGGCTATCCAGAAAGCACTTGATGCTGTGCCTACAACAGGTGGTATGGTCGTGATTCCTGCCGGTACCTGGATGTTTGGTAGTACAGATCAGATGACAAGCAAGACCGAGGTACTCAGCATCAAGTCAAAGACTGTGCTCCACCTTTGCGCAGGAGCGACTCTGAAACTCGTTGAATATGGTAAGGCACCTAACAACAAAACGCTCTTTATCGGTTGTAAGAACAAGAACCAGAGCGACATCGTTATAGAGGGCGAAGGTGAAACTTCTATTATCGATGGACAGGGAACCCGCTGGTGGGAGGCTCGCGACAACAAGGAGACTTTCAATCCTGGAGCCATGATCCGATTCGAGAAAGGCAGCCGATTCCTGATTCGCAATCTCAAGGTTCAGAATACTCCGGGTGTCAACATCACCTTGAGTAACAGCAATGGTGCAAGCCATGGTACTGTTCATGATGTAACCATCTATAACCCTTCTTCTGAAACCAAGACTGAACAGCCTTCTCATAACACAGACGGTATCTCCATCTGGGGACACCACATGAACATCTATAACTGCAACATCAGTACAGGTGATGATAACGTAGTTTGCGACAATGATGCACAGTACATCCATGTTTGGAACTGCTACTTCGGAACTGGTCATGGTGCTTCTATCGGTAGTTTCACCAAAAACATCAAGCATGTATGGTTCGACAACATCACCATGAACGGAACTACTGCGGGCATCCGCATGAAAACAGGTCAAGATGTAGATAAAACAACCAACAAGGTAACTCTGCGTGGCGGTGGCGAGGAGGACTGGAAGTTCACCAACTTCACCATGACCAAGGTTAAGAACCCATTCTCTATCGACTGCTTCTACGACAAGAACTACAACAGCGACCCTGCCGTAGACAAGGCAAATGCCAGAGCTCTTGATAGTACTACCCCTACCTACAACGGCATTCTGCTTCAGAACGTGAAGACAACAGATGTTTGCGATGGCAAAGCCATCTTCCTGATTGGCCGTCCTGAGAGCCATATCAAGAATGTAACACTCGACAACGTGCAGATTTCAGCAAAGAAGGGTATCGATATCCGCTTCGTAGATAATCTCGTGTTCAAAAATAACTCTAAGATTACCGTCAGCAGCGGTTCAATCTGGCTCAAGAAGTTTGATTCTACTTGGACAGACGAGTGTGGTGCTACGTCTACAGGTTCAGGAGTAGTAGATACAAAGGGACCTTTCACTTTGAACTCAAAGACTTTAACAGATAAGACAGCCGGTTCTTTTAGCAACGGCTTCGCTATCAGCAATGAGAAGGGAAAGACATACGATACTGGTTCTGGTACCAACTATATCAAGTATAGCGCAAATCAATACACCATCATCATTCCTGACGGCATAAAGATTGTCAAAATGGATATCGAGGGAAAAGACAATTACTCTGATGCAGATGCCTATCTTGGCGAGATAAACGGCACAAGCTACGATGCTTCTACCTATGTTTTTCCAAAAGACAAAAGTCTGAAAAAATATACAGTAGAGCACTGCTGTCCCGTTTAGAAATCATCGGGCCTGAAAAGGCTTGGATATAGCCAAT